>ERZ779737.1461-NODE-1461-length-18324-cov-2.808747_pt1 | contig 18324 bp, 14 predicted proteins | sample MGYA00511889_ERZ779737 | MGnify/ENA primary metagenome ERZ779737 (study PRJEB29588, sample SAMEA2163575) | human gut metagenome | biome: human gut; feature: human-associated habitat; material: faeces | place: Denmark | collected 2008/2010 ...
TAAACGACGTTTTGACATACGATAAAAAGGGCAAGGCAATAACAGTCAAGATTGCATGCATGAGAGCAATGTCTAAACTTATAACCCGCAAAACAAGCGATAATTACCGCTCCGTGAGCATTGATGCTTTAACGCCCGTCGGCGAGCCGTCTTGCGAGATTGAAGAAGATGTTGTCAAAGACTATACCATCTATGATTCCATCGTTGAGAGTCTAAATCTGACGGACAACATGAGAATTGCGCTCGAATGTAGGCAAAACGGGTTGAGTTATCCCGAAATTGCCGCCGTACTTGAACGAGCGCAATCTACCGTGTTTGAGTACTTTATCAAAATGCGACAAAGATATATAGCAATTTATGGATAATTCGCAAATTTATTTCAACACAGTTATGCGTCGAATAAATTGATATTGAAGCAATACTCTTATAAAAAAGTCACAAGTACAACCATATGCCATTACTCCGTAATGGATAAAAAAATGACTGAAATTTTGTATCAAAATTACAGTCATTTTTTGGCAGTGATTACCTATTTTGATACAATTACGCACCCTGACTGGATTTTACGCACCCTTAGGCAAAATCACGCACCCTTGAATAAATTTACGCACCCCTGCAACGATTTAACGCACCCTTCTCGAAAGTTTAAACGGGCAAATCATAGATGAAGTAAATTGATTTTTTTCTTCTAGTTCTACTTTCAATTCATCTGTATAAAATGTAATCTTCTCGCCTCGGTCTTTCTCTTTTGCGATAATACTAATTACGCTTTTTTCAAAACCATGACGATATAATTCATCTAAAGTTTGAAACATTTTTGTTGATGAACTATTTTTATACTCACTGTTATATTCTGGTTTAAAAATATTAATGAGTGAAGCTTCCAACAAAGCTACAACCTTATCTATATTTTCAAATGAAACACCGAACATTTCGATAAACCGATCCATCGCTGCTTGAGAAACATTAGCCGATTCGTCTTTGAAATCATCCACACCATAAGTTCTAATATCAAAATGATCAGGATTAAATAACAGCAAATACAAATCTTTACCAGTATGATTAGTCATATTAATTGCCATTATTTTTTGTAATGTTGAATGTTTACTTAATCTATCGCATACAAGATTTTTTTCAGATATACCAATATATTCGATTCTAAATTCTCTTTCAAATTTCTTGTTAATAACATAGGTATCTGATGCAATTATTCTATCATCATTTATCCATAAAGCATCACATGGATAGTTTGACAAAAAATCAAATTCAACCTTTTCCTCTTTTGGTATCAACTCTAAATCACATTGATGTTTGTTATATATGTCAGAAAATTTGATATTGACACGTTCCCCATCGGAAGTTGGTTTTTCAAAATACATTCTATTAACGCTTAATATTGCATAAAGAGAATATTGAATATCTGTTAATTTATATACTTCATCTAGATTGATTAATTTGTAATCTCTAATACTAATTTGCAATATACTATCCATAAGTCCTCCTCATGTGAATTAAATCACATAGCCAACTTTATTGACTCCTATGATTCCCCTTTTAACCATTTTGTAGCTCACAGTATCGACTTGTGTTCTTCCCACTGGATTCTGATATCCAAGTGCGTCAACGCTACTTCTTCCTATCTGTGCTGTTTCCACACCCATTTCTTTTAACAATTCTTCTGGAACTGCATAGTTTTGATCTACAAGACCGAAACATGTAAATCCACTATCCTTGCAGAATGAAATGAGTTTATTCTTTCCAACATTGTATAAAACACCGACAGAGCAACCGATCAATGTTCCGATTAAGAATCCAACAACAGGTAATTCTGGAGCAACAGCCTGGCCGATTACTCCGCCTAATTTAGCTGATGCAATAAACGTTGTCGCTAAAACAGTCGTATCGATAAACGCCATACCCATTTGTCTAGCGGTGATTTTACCAGCAGCTAACTTCACAGAATTGATTACTGTATCCATAACAATTGTAACCAAAGCACCTATCACAGTAGCATCCATTGCTGCGGCAACTTTTCCTAAAAGGCCTTTTTTAGCAGCAATGACAAATCCAGAAGCAACTGCGCCTCTGATAAAGCTCTTGGCTGTTGCGGTTAATGCTTGTTCGCCGAATTGTTGTATTTGCTTCCAATCCAACTCACCATTCTTAACGAGATAGTCGATTACTTTCACTATTTCTGGAGCCAATTGCAAAACGAATGTAATTACTGCCGCTGTAGCACCACCTTTAAGTGCCTGCTTGACCATCAAGTCAATTGAAACAGCATTTGAAACCGATACACCATCGTCAGCTGGATTGTATTCTTTTTCACCACTAGATCCCTTTGCCATCTCCTTGTATCTGGCATTGGTAGCCGACTTTGAAGAAACACCATCATGCTCCATGTGGTCCGTTAATGTTTTTTTAGCATACTCACCAGCCTCAGCAACATCAGGTCGTGAATCATGCGTTCTTTTAAGAACATGCTTTATACCAGCAGGTTCATTTTCCAGGAATTCCTTAGCGTCAGATGTAGTTAAAGCCTGCTGTTCAGATGCAGCATATCTAGGATCTGATAAAGCGTTAAACGCCTTGGTTGGATTGTTATAGACCTTCATCTGATACTTTTCTACTGCTTTTTCAACAATGGAATCGTAATGTTCAGATGGATTTAATATCTCTGCTCTTGTAAGATTTCTAACATCAACAATGCAGGTATCAACTGAACCATCTGTATTTACATCTAATTTTATAGCTCTAAGATATGAGGATTTGGCAACAGCATCCACGTTAAAAGTTCCTGCCTGAAAGTCTTCTCCAACATTCCCTTTTTGAGAATCTATTGGTGAATTCTTATACATCTTATAGAAATCAGTAGTAGGATCAGTGTTATTAATTACGTTTGTATAACTATTTATTTCGCTCTCTATTGCGGCAATGTAAGATGCACCGAATTGAGCACCTGTATTCTCGCCAAGAATAACTGACATCATTTGCCAGCCATCTAGCATTGCTTTTGAAGGTTGCATACCTACACCTCCTATGCTTCAATGAACTCTTTTAAGCCTGAGTAATAAAACTTAAAGATTGCATAGATGAGCTGTTGATCGTAAATTGCACTTCTGTTATCAAATGCTCCTTGAATACCCTTGGCCATCTTATCTAAGAAGCCAACTTTCTTAACTTCAAAATGAGCTTTTTTATCACCTTTCAAAACATCAGGAATTGGCAATTTATTTAACTCTTGCAAGAATTGGCTATAAGTTGCTTCTTCGTTGACACCAGATGAATCCGCAAAAATTGCAGCCTGATTTCCTGCCCAGCCATACTTAGCGCCGAACTCATTAAATTTAACATCAAGGACTGGTATTAATTTATCTACGCCCTTAATATCACCAATATATAAAACTTTTGATGTGATATTACCTGCCTTCTTTTGGTCCAACCATGTCTTTTGCGACCATGCTACGATCTTTACGCTTCTGTCTTTTATCCCGATAACTTCATCTCCATTATCATCTTTAGTTTCAATCAACTTTTTCAATTGATTAAGAAGCATTTCATTTTTATATACGATGATTAATGTTTGTGTCATGTCGAACATAATATTTCCTCCAAAGTTTTATAGTTTATCAATCATCCTAGATAGTTTTTCTCTTTGAGATTTGTCTAGGTTTTTTATTTTGTCTTCTAATGACTTCTTGGTTGTTGGTTCAGGTGGCGTTGTTTTTGAAAGAGTAATCTTATCTCCTTCACATACAACCTCGACATATTGTCCAGCCTCGAAGCCTGCAGCCTTTAACCACTGTCCTTTTAGGATAATGGTTGGAACCTGAGTGTATCTGCTGCCACTCATTGATTGCTCATATACTTTTAGTTTTCTTGCCATAAAGTTCCTTTCTTTAATTATCTTCATCTTCTAAAAACTTAGAAGGAATATCGCCGAATAAATCTCCTAATGTTGGAGTTGCTGAATCACCCGAAGAATAGATGAGCTTGTTTCCGTTTCTATCTACCTTCTCAACTTTTTTAGGATTCTTCTTTCTGTTGATGACGGCCAGGTCTTTTCTGTCTTTGACAATTGCACCTTCTTCAAACAGGAAATCAAATGAAGGCATAGGCATATTATCAAGTTCATCTTCAGTTATGGATAATCTGCAAAGCAAATCACTGAAGTCTATAATTTCGATATTACTTCCATTTTCGTTTGCTTCCATAACATATTTAAGCTTTGAGTCATCTCTAAGAGAACCATCTTCCAACACAACATCGTATTTAGCAAAAACATCAGATAGTGAACCCTTAAGAATTACCGTTCCACCTTCATCAGTAATTAATTGTATTAGGTTAAGCATTTGTCTGAAATGATGCTCTTCGTAGTTGACGCTTATGGATACTTTCTTCCCATTGAATACTCCGCCACCTTCTTTTTGAGGCTTTACATTATCCAAAAACTGAATGTATCTCTTTCTGTTTTCACCATAATGTTTTATATCATTCGAACCATCACCAGACTCTAAGCTTTCTTTTAGTTTGATCTCTCGTTTGATTCTGTTTTCTTCAATGGATTTTACTATGTAGTTTTCAGTTCGATCCTTTGCTTCAGGGACCAATTCTATAAGCTCAGAAAGTGATACACTCAAAACAGACATCATTTGCTTCAATTCAAGCATAGTGTTGAATGCATCGGTTTCAGCATCATGTTCTCTTTCTTCACCCTCTATCTTCAATTCATCCAGCATATTGGTAACCGAAGTATCCTTCTTGGTATTACTGAACTGCTTATAGAAAAGCTTTATATCGTAAAAATCGTAGTCAATGCTTGGTAAATCATAACGTTCACAGTCCTGATTTAAAGCCTTAGCATCTGAGTTTAATGAATGCCCTAGAACATAATCAGCATTTAGGATAAGTTTCTTTATGTCATCGTAATATTCATCAAATCTCGGGCTGCTCTCATATTCAGAAACTTTTCTGGTTAAGATTTTTCTAACCACTCGCCAGTCCCATTCTTCTCTAGTTATATAGGGATCAATTATAAAATTGTCTCGCTCAAGCACATTGAAAGACTCATCGGTTAAAACGTAACCAAATTCACAGATCTTTGATATGCCTCCCTTTGAGCTGGCATACTCTAAATCATAAAATAAGTATTTCACTCGATTCACCTCTCAATTTCATTAGTTCTTTTATGGCTTATTTATATCTATCCAATAATGGAAGCAGCCATTTCAATATCCACCTTCTTGTTGTGTCGTAGTTGGAGTCGTAATAGACCGCACCAACTATCGCTTCAACATATGGATCATGTTCCTTACACACGACTTTCTCATGGTCTGGAATATTAGGGTCTTTGTAAAAATGAAGATCATTGTACGAATAAGCTATCAAACCTTCGCCAAGCATCAACTTATGCATAGTCGAATTATTCTCTAAGCCACTCTTCGCAGTTGTTATCTCACCTTTAGTTCTAATGTTCTTAGTTCTATAAAGATGGTCACCAATTACAGATTTAAGCATCGTATCACCTACAGTAGCTAGACCTTCATTTGAATATTCTGAGCCATTTTTGCCTTGTCCAGGAACCTCAATTTTTATAGAGCCCATAGCCTTAGCAAGCCAAGATATATCGTTGAAGTGATAATGAAGTTTTAATTCTAACTCTCTCATTTCTTTTTCTATTCTTTTCTTGTCCATGACTAATCTCCGTTAATAAATATGTAATCCTCAGCTGTAATCTCTTCAATAGAAACGGGATTATTAAAATAATCAGCTTCCGATTCATATCTGTCTGTTATAAATGTAAGGTTCTTATTTTTAGAGCCTAGTAACACTCTGTCGGTATCTAATTCTGATTCAATGAATGGACCATCGATAAGAAGGTCTACGGAATTTACCAACTCTGGATTTAATGCATCTTTGCTTCTTCCAGAAAACATGATTATTCCTAAGCCTAAGTCATGTATCGCTTTATTGAAGTCGACAAGACCTTTTTGTAGTGAAGGCTCGCCTCCGCTAAGAGTGACTCCTTCAATTCCAAAATCATCCCTTGCCTCTTTTACTATTTCAACAAGCTTATCAAAGTCAATGATGTGATTAGGAATCAAGGCTTGAAGGTCTTTGTTGCAGCAACCTTTACAGTTTAAATTGCAGCCTTGAAACCAAATGCAGCATCTATTAAATGGTCCTTCAGTTTTTGTGCATAGCTTTATGTATGCAACATTGAATTTATTCAGAGAACTCAAAAGAGAATCCTTCCTTTGTTACCTTAGTGATAATCTTGCTTCCTCTTAAAGAACGAAGATCATCCTTGTTTTCAAATAAGAACATTGCTAACGGATCAAGTAATCTGTCGTTAATCGCATTTAAGATATCACGACCACCCTTTGCAGAATCTACTGCTGAAAGAATGTAATTGATTGCATCCATTTCTTTTTCAAACTCAAGATCAAGCTTGTACTTTTCCTCGATACCACGAATTACGGGTTTTAATTTTGATTTGCAGATTTTGTATTGGAATTCCTTATCTTGTATAAAGTTGAATGGAACGATGTTGTTATAACCAATACGTCCTAACAATTCAGGTCTCTTTAACTCTTGGTCGAAGTATTCCTTGACGATGCGGATAAATTCCTTTGCTACGCCTTCTTTATCTGAACTAGCTTGTACTTGGTTAGCACCTAAGTTAGATGTGAATACGATGATAGTGTCGCTGAAATATACAGTCTCACCTTTAGAGTCAGTCAAACGACCGTCTTCCAAGATTTGTAAGAAAATATCTAATATTCTAGGATTTGGCTTAGCAGCCTTTTCAATTTCATCAAATAAAACAACGCTGAATGGATGTTCTTTGATTGCATTAGTCAATTGTCCGCCTTCTTCATATCCAACATATCCTGGAGCAGCACCGATTAACTTTTGATCGCTGTTTTCCTGTGCGTATTCAGACATATCGAAACGGATACATGCTTGTTCATCACCAAATAAGAACTTCGCTAAAGCCTTTGATAACTCTGTCTTACCAACACCAGTAGGACCTACAAAGAAGAACACGCCTTTTGGCATTGATCTTGATGAAGTCTTATGTAAGCCAGTTAAGCCCATATAAGCCTTAACGACAGTCTTTTCAATCTTTTCGATTGCTTCATCCTGACCAACAACTCTGTCCGCTAATTCTTTCTTAATGTTCTTTACACGAGCTTGCTCTAGCTTTTCCCATGGATTTTCTTTTTCGCCATATTTAAATAGATAGAAAAGCTTATCGAAAGACATCTTATCTTCTTTTCTAGACATTCTAGAAAGTTGGATGATTTCCCTGTTTGTGAAGTCTTCCATCATGTCGATGCAGTCGATATTCTCGTTATCTAATAATGAGCTTGTTCCGCTCTTCAAACGCACTTCAAATGAGTCTTCAATCTTCTGTACCATTTGCTTACGTTCTTCTCTATCAGGTTTTTGAAGCGTAACGATTTCAACTTCAGGATTTCCTTGATAGAAAGAAAGTGGTAAGCCAGAAGCCTTATTTAAAATGATTACTACAACGCTCTCATTGCAATCAGAACTTAAATAATCAATTTTTCTGTCTTTTAATGCCTTACCTAAAAGCGTGATGTTTTGTCTTTCGTCTTCAGATAAACCGTTAGCACTGAATAGATATTCAGACCAGTTGATGATAAATGCGACTTTCTTTTTCTTGTCGATAACATTCTTATAAACCACATTTAGGATTTCAGCAGGGCTCTTGAATAAACCTTGTTGTGCCTTTGGAGTTTCTTCTTCCTCATCTCCCAAATCATAAGCGTCGCCCTCAACCTCGACCTCATCAGTTAAAGTCAACTTATCAATGGCACCAGTTGCACCTTCAACTCGGTCCCAATAAACGATATCTTGGTAGTCCATGTCTTTAAACATAGCCTCTAAGAACTCTCTCAAAGTGACGATTTTATTCTTGTCATCAAGATATACATCACCAACGTTACCATCGATCATGACGCATTTCTTGATACCAGCGTTCCTTCTAATTTTATTAAAACTGTTTTGTAATGACATACGACTACCTCCTTAGTTTGTGCCTTTATTTTTGTTTACATATTGATACTTTTGAGTTTGGATCTTATCAGGGTTTTCCCAAGTAATCTCTTCATGTGTGATATCAATATCATAGATATTCTTTAAGTCTTCAAGGAATGGAGCAATATCTTTTTTACAAGCATGTCCTTCATATTCATCAAAATGATACATAAACTTGCCATTTAGTTGAATTTCGAATTCGGCCATTTGCCCAGAAGCCTTCAAAGCAACAAGTTTTACGATATTTTTCTCTTTGTCAATTTTAAGGTTTTTCTTTGTATCAACAATGAATCCACGCTCTTTTATCGCTTTAATAATGACCTTTAATGTTTCCTTACGAACCTTTTCATCGGTTATCGCAGCATTCATCATAGCGTTCGCTTCATCAACTGTCATAGCATTCTCAACAGTCTCTGGAGCTACTCCGTTAGCTTTTAATTCAGCCTTGCACTCTTCGATTACTTGTCTTGTTTTCTTTCCAACTAGTATATCGTATTCAGCTTGAGCTTTTGAAACCAACTCATCAAATCCTAGTCCAGCATTGGCTTCATTCACCATTTCACGATATACTAATTCTCTTAATGACACATCTTCGATTTGATTTATTCTTTCAATAATGGACTGAGATATATTCAGCACACCATTCATCTTATTTAATAGATTTTGTGCTGATTCTTGACCTGCATTCAACAACCCTTCATCAATCATCTGGTCAATAACCGCTAGCTTAGAACCTGTTAATTCATTTACTAGATTAGTTAATTCTCTAGACTCTTTTTGAACTCTTTCTGTAAATTTCAAGAATTCAGCATATTGAGGTTGATGGTTATTAATAGAATAAGCTCTGGCATCTTTGTACTTCTCCAAAGTAGCTTTAAATGCCTCAATTTTATCTTTGATAACTGTTTTAGACTTCATTAGGTATTCTTCATATTCTTTTACCTTTGAAGATTCAAGCTTACTTGCAGTTTCGTGGATACGTTCCAATGTTTTATCAATGTTACATAAAGAATGAACAGCCGTATCACATTGAGCTTGTACTTGAATTGATATACCTTGATAATCAACCGTTACTTGTTGGCTCATTTCTTTTCCTCCCCTAACTCAAAAATTTCTTTGCTCCATCTTCTCAAATCGTCTGCTTTAAAGTTTGCAGATCTATCTTCAGGATGGATATATGCGTTTCTATTCTCTCTGAAATCATGAAGATCTGTAGCAATGTTTCTCTCGATAGCACCGCTTCTTCTAGCCTCACTTAACATATCAGAAAGCTTTCCATCTAGTTTGTATTTGTTTTTAAGGATGATTTCCAACTTTGCAGAAAGGTTAACAAAAACAAATTGATAGTCACCAGATGTGATTTTCTTTTCTACTAACTCTGGCTTTATGTTATTCGGATTTGCTAAAGCAGCATCTAATATATTGAAATCATCATTGATTGTTCCGAATAAAGTCATGAAGCCATCAAAATCTTTGAATAGCTCTTGATTTTGCGTTCTGAAGAAATCAACCGCTTTTTGTACACATTTGGCAGTATTGAACGTCTTTTTGAATTCAGTTCTGTTTACAGACTCTTCCTCAAAAACGTATTTTCTATAATCCTTGATGCCCGTTAGTTCCTTCATCTTGGAAATGCAAGTGTCATAATTGATTAAATCCAATAATGATTTATCTGTCGCCATTCTTGTTCTTAAAGCATCAGCAACAGGGTTTACATATAAAACGACTATCGACTTATCAAAGCCCTTTTCAACCAATGTTTCATATACTTCCTGCCTGTTCTTAATTTCCTTCAAGCTATCAAACAAGCGTGAAATAACATCCTTTAATGGAATATTAAGGAACTTAGGAATTGTATTTGTGATCTTCAATACAGTCTCCAAATTATCCTCTGTTACTGTTTTCAAGTAAGCGGAATAGTTATCTTGAAGCATTTCTTTGTATTTAGCCATGATATTTGCATTCATCATAGCTGTAGGCTTCATTTCATTTAAAAGAACTATATTGCTCTCATAATCGTTATTCAAATAGCCACTCATGATTTCAGCAGCCTTTGCATAGTCCTTAGACACATGAGTTACCCTTACAAGCGTCTTGAAATTATCTTCAGAATACTCGTTAAGGTTATTCACGTAGGATTCGAGCACCTCTTTTAACTGCTCTGAGCTAACCTTTAATCTCAAAACAAGAGGAATTGATATAATTCCAAGATCCTTATTATTAAAATTAAATACGCCAGGAATGAAAGCAAACCTGTTGTCTGCTTGGTCTACAACAATGAACTCACATGATGGATCGTATTTCTGGAGACCAGATACACTTTCCACTGTGTAATAGTTATTTCCCTTGTAGTTACCCTTAGTGATAAGCATCTGTCCTTTTTGCTTCAAAACATCGTCAATTTCCTTTGGAATGATGATGCTTGCAATATCCTTGTTGGCAAACGCTGATAAATCCAACCCATCTGAATACGCTGACTTAAACTTGAATTTATTCTTATATCCTATGGCCTTGTTTACCATTTCGCCTGTGTAGTTTACGTCGAAAAAGTTTTGTACAGCTTTCTCTTCAAATTCAAAAGATAGCGTGTTTCCTTCCAATACTACTGTGCAGTCATATTTTCCAGTCCAGTTCTCTTTTGAGATTTCTTCGACTTTGGTAATAATTTCCTCTTTTTTAATTAGCTCGTTCTTTACGACCTTGCCATTCTCATAAATAGGAATTCTCACACCTTTGTTTTTATTGATGAAATCTTCTACGCTCTTATCGCATGAGAAATCAGCCATAAAATCTTCTGTGATGGCACTATCCATTAAAGGCTTAGGTTCAAAGCTTGCTGGGATAGCTAAAGCGAGCTGTCTCATTGCAATATCATAATACACTGGTATTTTTGCTTCTTTTGTAACCCCAGTAGGAATTGATTCTTCAGAGAAGATCTTCTTCCCTTTAGGAGTGAAGGCTAAATCGCCTATTCTAAGAGAGCTAAACATATTGCGATCATAATAACCGCCATATCTGGTAGTTAGAATGTCCTGAGTAATCAAATTTGCAATCGTGTCTGAATAAATATAATGCAAAGAATGAGGAACACCGAAGTTCTCTAACAACTGAGATAGCAAAACATTCTTATCGTTTGACTCGTTAATAAGAACCAAAAGCATGTATGCGATACCTGAAGGCTTTTTAACTTCCGAATACGAAACTATCTCATTTAATTTAAAAAATGGGAATTGAAATGATGTTTCTAATTTAAACTTATCCATTTATTCTAGCCTCCTTGTCCTCTAATACATCGATATCATCTATCACCTTGCCGTACTGTTCGATGGTATACAGGATTTCCTCGTATACTCTGAAGTTTCTTCTATCGTTTCCTCTACCATTCACATCTGGCAAATCAATGACACCCTTAGACTCAAGGTATCTTCTATTGCCAACCATAACAAGCATTCTTCTAGCTCTGGATAAAGCAACGTTAATTCTTTGATAAGCAAGAATGAATCCAGGATTTGACTTGGCAGGATTTTCTGGATTTCTTACGGTTGAAAGAATAATTATGTCTCTTTCGTCACCTTGGAAATCATCTACCGTACTAACGATCATCTTTTCTACATCGGTCTTGAAAGCATCTGTTTTAACTTTCTCGCTCTTTAATATTTCTTTTATTCTTCTTGCTTGGTCACCATACGTACAGATCACACCAATGCTTAGTTTTTCTCTATCAGGATTACGCTTGAAATAATCATTTAGTTTTCTGATTAACTCAGCAACAACCTTAGCCTCGCCAGTGTTATACATAGAGGTTGAATCTTGTTCATGAGTTTCGTTCTTCTTGCAATCTACGAAATAGATATGTTTATCAGGCTCTATGATGCTTCTACCATTTGAGATAAGTTTAACGTTATGCTTCTTGGTGTTGTTTTGACCAGCAAAACCAAGTTTCAACTCACCTTGATAGAAATGGTTAAATACATTCATAATATGCTCATGGCAGCGGTATTGCTGTACAAGCATCGTCTTATAGCTTTCCGGTATTCTCTCAAATAATGTCTTGAAGAAGCATTCTTCATAAAGAGCAGTAAACTTTTTATTTATGTCCTTATTGATGATATTTTCATCTAATCCTTCAAAATCATCGTCTCTCAATTTAGAGAATTCATACATTGGAGGCAATTGTCTGTGGTCACCAACCAAAATTACTGTTTTTCCATATAAAATTGGAATAAGCAGATCAATGAAGCTAGACTTTGAAACCTCATCAATGATTACCACGTCAATTCCGACAGACTTTATATCAACATCATCAATATTGTACTCAGACAAAGCATCGACATTTCTTCCACTGAATCTATCATTTGAAGTACAAGTAATACCAAATACATTAGCATTATCAAATAAATCCTTAGTGTATTCCTTACGGTCGGCTTCGATAACATCTTCCATAGATAGATAGTTAGATATCTTTTCGTACATTGGAATCTTCTCTTTATTTTCTTGTTCCTTACGTACAAAATCGTTCTCAAGCTCATCCCATCTTCTCTTGATGATTGTCAAAGCTTCATCGATATCCTTGTATGGTTCTGCAATTTCAAAATCCTTAAAGAACTTATTGATTTCAGTTTCTAACTTACCCTTGTTCTCTTGGATATCTTGCACGTCGTCACGTTCCTGTATTTCAATGATTGAGTCATTAATTCCCTTAATCTGCTTTTTAAGAACTGCGATTTTCTCTTCAACCTTATTAAATTTAGTCTCAACCGCATTAAGTGTTCCGTTGACTTCCTCAATATACTGAACCTTTCTTTCAATGATATGTTCCTTCAATGATTCTATGGTTCTCTTAATTGAGTCAACATTTGCAACCAAATATGCGTAATTGAAGATAGTTCCTAACTTTAAGTCAGTCGGAGCAGAATCTGTTGTTGCATCAATTTGCTTCTTGATAGAAATTAACTCTTTACGTAAAGCATCATATTCGTCTTGCTTTTCTGGAATTACATCATCGTATTCGTCCTTGCAAGCGTCCATTTTGCTCTTTATTTCTCTTCTCTTAACTTCAAGGATAGTTTTGTTTGATTCAGGATTTACAATAGCGAGTTCTCTTTCAATCTCGTCCATTTTTATCTGGTTGATATTCTTAACTAATAAACCAAGATCAATGTCTACAAAGGTATTCTTGTCGAATAAAGAATCTAAATCATCACGCAATCTAATGATAAGTTGAGTGCTAACATCTTCATCTGGTCTTAGATTATCATTCTCAATATGGCGTTTAGTTCTTCTCAAAACATCCAGTTCGATGCGGATATCATCTCTTGAATCAGCTAAAGTAGAAATCTGTGAGTTAAGCTCTTTTGCCTTTGACTCTAATCCAGCAATTTCTTTATTTGCCTCATCTAAAACCTTTTGAGATTTCTCTATTTTTGATTTCAATAGTTTTAACTTGTCGTATGTTTCTGAGAATTCTTCCTTATTCCTTCTGAAGTTTCGGTATCTGTCTACGGCCTTTTTCATGTTCGTACTGATATTTCCGTAGAAGTTATCGACAAGGAACTTAGGATCATACTCGTTATCACCCTTCTTATTGTTATTTGAAGGGATAAGTCTGATAGGTACAATTTCAGCTATTTTTGGTAATCTCTCGAATACGTTATCAATAGCTTTATGAGTTTCAGACGATATAAGAACCTTCTTTCCTTTTTTAACCATCTGAGCAACTGTCTCAGCGATGACCTGTGTTTTACCTGTTCCTGGAGGGCCTTGTAATAAGAAGATACCATTACTATATACCGCCTTTCTTACTGCCTCTTTTTGTTTTTCATTCAATGATTCCAAATACCATGTCCAATCACTGAACTCTGTTTGTACACTGGATAAGCTTTCAGGATTAAACAGGTATGTTGAAAGATATGGGTTCTTTACGAATCCACTATAGAAGTTATTCAATGCAGTTTCTTGTCTAGAAATCTTCGCCTTTTCAGCTCTGTTATCGTAAACAATGTACTTACATGCTTTGATTGCTTTTATTTGTTTATCATTAATAACGTTATTGGCATCGCCAAGCCTGAAGTATAGAGAAAATCTGATGATTGTTTCCTCTTCTATTACTTTTTCCTTGTCAACTTTTAATTGTGTATCTAATTGCTCTTTAATAGACACTTTCTCGGATCTAACATCATCTCTATATTTGTTTCTTAATTCAGTGTTCTTCTGACTTTCATATTGAGCTACTTGGCGTTTTGCAGCAGAAAGCAACGACGTCTCATAATCAGATAGCATCTTAATGTTTCTCTCAATATATAAAGTTTTGACATCGATTTCTGAATAGGCTTCTTCGATTAAAGCGTTTAATCTTTCTTTATAAGCCTTTTCTTCTTCATCTTTTGCCTTTTTCGTTTCCTTTGTTAATTTTGCCTTTATATCGGCTTTTTGCTTGGCAATTTTTGCAAGAATAATTGAGTCGGCGTTTTGTTCTACGTCTCTTGCAAGAGCTTCGTCTAATTGTTTTTTACGTTCTGCAAGCTGCCTTTTAACTTCCTCATCGACTTCTTTTTGATACGTAGCTACAGCTTTGCTTAATTCATCCTTAATAACCTTCTCATATTTAGCATCGATTGCCTTATATGATCTATCAATATCAGACTCGTATTTATATTCTAACTGTTCCAAATGCTTTTCTGGTTTGATGTCAAATGAAACAATTCTAAATCTATCACCTAATGCATACCCAGCATTCAAAAGTTCACTAAATTGGATTCTTTGAAGATTACCGTTTCTATCTCTATATTCAGAGTTTCCTTCTGGATCTTTTGCTGTAATAAATACATTATCGCTAGCCAGCGAGCGGATTTTTCTTTCCTCTTCATTAACCATTCTTCCACGCTTATTTACACGTGCTTCATAGAAAGATTTCTTGTTTCTGTCTATATTTAATCTTACCAATGGGAATGGTTCAGCGTCCTCTATTTTTGAAGACAATACGACCATCTCACCTTTTGTAAAATCTTGAATTCCATCCAAAATATAATCGTCATAAACAGATGAGTTCTTTCTATAATCTTTTCTGTTAACAGCATATGCTTCGATATATTCCGCAGAATCTAATAAGAAATTACGCTTTGATTGTTCATCAAGGTAGTATTTTCTAAAGTTGATGTATTGATTCCACTCTTCAAAAGTTTTACGTATTTCTTCTGGATTCTTAACCGTATAGCATGATTGAATCAATTCATATACAAAGTTAGGCGTAAATAGAGTGTTGCTCATATCAACTCCATCAATAGTCCACACACTGAAAGTAACCATCTGGCCCATTCTGCTCATGCTTCGTGACTTACCAAACGAGCTGCAGGCTTCAGCGTTAACTATTAAATCATTTGGAGATGACATGGATGAATCGATAAATTGAACACCTTTTATTTGAAGAACCTTAGCTTTGTTACTCTCGTAGATATCTCCCACAAGAATAATATTCTGGTTATCAGGAAGGAACCTTCTCATGCTTAAAGTAAGTTCTGGTCTTACAACGACGTTTCTTAGATATGAAGGAGCACCACTTTCCCTCTGTTCCTTTTCACGTAAAAAGTTTGGACAAGAAATGTAGTATCTCTTTGTCATCCCTGTAGGAAAGCAAGCCTCAATGAAAGACTGGAATGAACTTGACTGTCTATCAAGCGGTATTCTCTTTTGAAGAAGTTTGAATTGTTCATTCAAAGATAAATTATAAAATTCATTCTTTATGTTTGTGGTCCTGTCCATGTGATCAGCAAACGATAAAAATAAATACGACATAGTCTTACCTCCTGTTACTTTGCAGCCTTGTTCTTGTCAGAATAAGCAGAATAGATATCAAGGTAATTTAAGAATTCGTGAATCGATGCACTATTTGATCCCGCTATGATATTAGCGACCTTATCAAGGATAATAGTTCTAGTGAACTCATCAACGCTATCAAATTTTGAAAGAGCAAGAAGTTGCCTTTTTAAAGAAACGTTTTCTTGAGTCAATTCGTTTACAGCATTTGTTAAGCTTTCCAAAGATGCGATAGAGTCCTTCTTGTCTTGGACACTGCCTTTCAAGATGCTAGAGATTCTATTTATATATTGAGCCAATAAATCGCTGTCTGATTCATCAAGCACAAGTTGTAACTCTTCCGCACTTTCCTTTCCAAATAAGTAAAAAATCTTCATTTGTTTATCATTAGGAATGTCAGAAAAATCATCTAAATTTCTATAGTTGTAGATAGTAGCTTTTGATATTTCCAAATACTTAGCAAGGTCATTAACCTTGATAGAAAACTTTGTAACTAACCTTTCAAACAACTTTGTTGTCATAACTACTATTCTCCATGTATACGATATGTTTTACATTATTATACACATTTTTCTTTATTTTGTCAATCGTATTGAATGCTATTGAACTATTTTAGACAGCACAATTTTCTAAAAATATACAAAATTTACTCTATTTTAGACGCTTTTAGACTACTTTTTTTTAGAAAAAGAGCCTACAAAGAAACTCTCTCATTAAACCAATGTTCTATAAAGTTATCTGTTTTCCGCTCGTGAATTGGAATGTGATGGTTTTGTTTCTGTCCACAGTGGCTGTTTCAACCATAAATATCCAAGTCTCAACTGACCATTCTTCAAGTTAATCATCCGCCTGTTTCATAGCCTCAATATAAGCTTGCATCTTAGTTGCTTTGCCTGTCTTGTAGGCTTTTTCTTTTACTGCTTTATCAATGGTATCCTTTTCAAGTTCGTATTGCTGAGTCAACTCTTCATACCTTTTAGCGAATGCAAGCTGGTCTTGAACTGTTCGTGCATTCTCTCTTACCATCAAGGCTACCGCTTTGCTGATTTCTTCTATCCTTGCTTGGCGTTCTGTAATCTCAATGTCAAGTTCGTCCGTTCCCATAAGCATCTCATTTGCTGCAAGGGTGTCGTTTATTACTTGTTGCTTACCGAAAACGCTCTTTGATTCTTTTGGGTTTTCATTTCTCCCTCGCTTTAATGCCACGGGAAATTGAATAATCAGGTAAAAATATAACAAGTACATCCCCGGTGATTTTTGCGATAATCCTACATGATCAATTTAGAAAAAGCTATGTAATGCGAAAAATGCATCTGGAACCGAAGTAAAGGTCTTTTCCCAAATTGATTAAGTTTATCGCACCTTTATAATACACACATTTTGCACAAATTGTCAATCATCTGTATAATTTATCAATTATACAACCCCTCAAACACGACGCAATTTATCTCTGTATTTAACTCCTTTGGCACTTAGGCGTATGCTTGTCTTGAACAAGTCGTCGAGGCTTCGCCTCGCCGAGACAAGCATACGCCTTGTATAAAAACAAACCGCCTAAAAAGGCAAAATCGCAGCCGTGCGGAACGGGCCGTTCGCGCTAAACCGCTTGGCGAATCGGGCCCGTTTTTCTCGCACATCGGCAATGCGATTTTTTGTCCTCTTTTTCATAGGCGGATTTTTTCTTTTTTTATATCAAGTTGCGAAATCTGCTTTTGTCTTTTCGGCATCGGAATTGCCGCTCGAGTATACATTAATATGCGTTTCCCCATTCAAATTTCCACACAACATTTATTTTTTTAACAAAAATTTCCCATAAAGTTGGATTTTATGTACTCACGCTCAAAAACGATTCTGTGCTAACTTAAAACTGTTCATAACACACAAAAGTCATTGCGCAGCTATTCTCGCTCCCGAGAGTTGTCCTGCAAAACCGAACGAAAACCATTGAAACTAAACTTGCACCCATTTGTGCAAAATACGTCGGCAATGATACGCTATCGGTAGTTCATATCACAACAGGGATCGAACAGTGTTCGGCCACGATTTCAAACTCGTCCAAATTGCGCACAACGATGTTCTTGTTTGTTCATTCGCTCACGCTTACGATGTGTATTGTTCACAACACGTAAAAGTGTAGCGAGTACGGATAAGTCTTGACAAAGTACGGCTGAGTATTGAAATTGGGCGGAAATGTCTAGAAAGATGACCGGTTTAGTCTGTGTACAACGCCATCTCAACTGTGTTATGAATAAAACCGCAAGACCGAGAAAAAGAGGTAAAGCCTATGTAGCAACCAAGTCCGTGAAAGTCAAATCTTCGTCTTTACTTCCTTTTCCGTCCTTGCAAAAAATACTAAAAAGGAGGTAATGCCATTGAAGAGAAAACAAGTAAATCTCAAAGTAACAACCGTCGGCGAGCCGGATATCTGCAACCTGAGCGAGAGCG
>ERZ779737.1462-NODE-1462-length-18306-cov-3.114953_pt1 | contig 18306 bp, 13 predicted proteins | sample MGYA00511889_ERZ779737 | MGnify/ENA primary metagenome ERZ779737 (study PRJEB29588, sample SAMEA2163575) | human gut metagenome | biome: human gut; feature: human-associated habitat; material: faeces | place: Denmark | collected 2008/2010 ...
CTCTACATCGTACTCTCTGATATATCCATAACCACCAAACAACTGAACACACTTGGTAGTAACCTCCATTGCAACCTCAGCAGCATAAAGCTTAGCCATAGCTGCCTCAACAGAGTAAGAAACCTTTGCACCATTTGCAAATTCCTGTTTCTTAAGAGCTGCCTTGTATACAAGAGCTTTAGCAGCCTCAATCTTTGTAGCCATATTTGCAAGCTGGAACTGTGTATTCTGCTGTGCAGCAATTGCTCTGCCAAACTGTTTTCTTTCTTTGGTAAATCGGACACAAGTACTCCTTTGCCCAGCGTCGGTTCCGGGACGGCTCCCGCTGCGCAGCAGGAAAAAGAAAAGGGTAAAAGTGCGACGAACGGCGCAAAGTCAGAAACGAACGCTAAAAAGTCCTCTCAATCCGCGGAACAGCAGCAAACAAAACAGCCTGAAAGACAGATTGTTCCGACGGAACTGCGTCTGACGTTCAAACCCGACAGTTCCGAAATGTCGGCGCAATCGGTCAAATGGATCAAAGCCTTTGGTCAAAGAGCCAAAAAAGACATTCAAAATGCCGTTGAAGTCCGCATGAGCAACATTGATCCCGATCTGCAGGAAAAACGTTTTGCCTTGATTCGCAGCACATTAACCGGTGTCGGCATGGAAGACGTACAGATTATTCCCGTCATAACGGACCGCACGCCGCACACAATCGTATTAAGAATGATTGTTCTGCCCGAAGAAGGGTATACGGAATATACTTCCGAAAACGGCGGCATACAGGAACGCCTGTATTACAAGAAATGGTAACGTTTTATCCCTGATTGAAAAATCCGCGCAAATTTGTTATTTTTTAAAAAGTTTATGAAAAAACAAAAGCCTTGCGCGGTTTTTGTTTTTATAAAGGATTTTTTAAATAATTTAATGCTTTAATTATAACCCTAAAGAAGCGTTTTGATTTTTAAATTTTGGAGATTATTATGGCGTATCCATATAAAAAAATCAGTATATTCAGCATCTTCACGGCTGTTTTTTTACTGAACGGATGCACTCAGCTGATCGAAGGCGACCAGGCGTGGCCCGGCGTTTCCGCCGGCACCGTTTCCGCGGCCCCTGACTTTACGGCGCCTGTCGGCGGCGGGCAATTCGGGCAAAGAACACCGCCCGATGTTTTGCAGAACACCTATGGATACCGCGGAGAGGATTTGGCCGCGACGGCGCCCGGAACAGTCGGAGCAAACGGTTTATACAGCTATGACAGCTCAAAAGAAACCGCTTTGAATGCCGACATGCTGAACAACGCCCAAAATCAAACTGCGTCCAATTCCCAAAACGACAACGCTTCTTCCGCGGACAATTCAAACGGAACCGGCGGCGGAGAAGAAATTTACGACCCTGCGGATCCGGTTGAAGACTGGCTGGCGACAGAAGGATCTTCCGTGCGTTCTTTGCTGACGCAATGGGGGGACAAGGCGGGCTGGCGCGTTGTATGGAGCACCGACCGCGAATATGTTCTGGAAGCAGGCGCCATGTTCCGCGGACGCTTTATGGACGTGGCTTCGGCTTTGATCCGTTCATTCGCCCGCGCCAGGCCGGCTCCATGGGGGACATTTTACAAAGGCAACCGCGTATTGGTAGTGACGACTCAGGAGGACGAAAATGCGGACTAAACAATTATTCTTTATTTTCGGCGCCTGCCTGATCGGACTGACTTCGTGCAGCCTTTACCGGTCGAATTTAAAAGAAGTCGACAGAATGGTCGATAAAATTCAGGGAACGCTTGAACAGCCGTTCAGGCCGGCCGAACAGTATAAAATGGACACAATCGCCGTTAAGGACGACATTTGGCTGGGCAATCAAAGTATCCGCGTTAACGAAGGCGATCCGTTGCCGGCCCGTTTTGAAACGGACGACGGGATTACTTTGGTCAGCACTTCTCCGGTTTCTTTGCTGCAGATTTCCGAACAGATTACATCGCTGACAGGAATTACCGTCCGCGTCGACGACATGATCCTAAACGAAGTCAAAAGCGCAACGCAGGGGGAAACAAACGTCAGTGAAATCGGCGGCGTTTCCAGTAACACCAGTACAGAACTGTTTATGCCGGCATATTCCGGGAAATTAAGCGGACTGCTGGATCAAATCGTATCCCGTTTCGCTTTGTGGTGGAGATATAAAAACGGCGTCATTACTTTCTATAAAATGGAAACGCGCGTCTTTACGATTTACGCTTTGCCCGTTACTTCCAACATGAGCGCCAACATCGCCGGTACGTCATCGGGCGAAAGCGGCGGTTCGACGTCGGCTTCGATGGATTCTTCCATTCAGCTTGATTTCTGGTCCCAGCTGGAACAGGCCGTCACTGCCATGCTGCCGGAAGGCGCCACGCTGAATATTATTCCGACAAACGGCACAATGACCGTAACAGCGCCGCCGTTTACGCTGCAGCGTATCTCCCAATACGTCAACAGCATGAATGAAAAACTGGCGCGTCAGGTCGCTATTTCCGTTAAAGTTCTGAACGTTACGCTGAGCGATTCTCAACAATCGGCCATAAACGTGACGTCAGTTTTAAATTTCATCAATGAAAAACTGAAATTTGATTTAACGTCAAGCACGGCATCGCTTGAAGGCGTCACCAGCAATCTGGGAATGACATTAATTCCCGGGGACAAACATATCGACACGACCAATCTGGTCATACAGGCTTTGAAAACGCAGGGAACAACGTCTTTGATGACCAGCGCTTCTGTTACGACCATGAATAACAGAATCGCGCCGATTCAGGTTTCGACAGACGAATCCTATGTAGAAAAGATTGAAACAACGATGAATTCCGACACGACGTCTGTTTCAATCACGCCGGCAAAAATCAATTACGGTTTTACAATGGAAGTCTTGCCGCGCATTCTGGATCACGGCCGTTTACTGATGATGTTTACAATGACATTAACCGAATTGGAAGAAATGGGCAGGGCTACCGGCGGCGGCACCGGAACGGGAGAAGACGCGGAAACGTCTCAAACCGTAGTTCAGCTGCCGAAAATCAGAACCCGCGGTTTCGTTCAGGAAGTCGCCATGATGTCGGGGGCAACGCTGATGCTGACAGGATTTGAACAGGTGCAGTCTTCAACAGGGAATGACAAACAGCTTTTCTCTTATCAGAATCAGGCTGAAAAATCCCGCAACGTCATGGTTATTCTGATGACGCCGGAAGTACTGATTTCCCCGTTGTCGCCGGAAACAAGAATGTTGAACGTATAACAGGATAGTTAGGCATGGCTGTAGATGATGATGAAGAACTGACCGTGGACGATCTGGAGGAAGAATCCGGCGAAGACGACGTTCTGATCGGACAGGATACGGAGGAAGACGAAAATTCCGAACCGTCCTGGGGGCCGACAATGGTCGTAAACGATACGACATATGCCGTCACATTGTTCTGGCAGCCGCTGCAGGACACGAACGATCCTTATCCCGAAGTTCAGGAAACAGTCGACAATTTCATGGAAGGCGCCGACCTGTTCTGCCTGCGGCAGGGAACATCGCCGCAATACGGTATCGGTAATTCCACCGAAGGACACAAAGCCGGCATGCCGTCCGCCGCGGCGGCGATCGCCGAATTATTTCAGGACAAGCCGTCCTCCGTCGCCGTTTTTGAAGTGGACGAAGGTTGGTGGTTCATCGCCATCAGAAACGATCTGATTCTGTCCGAAGAAGACATGCTGTATCTGAATGAAGAAGACGCCAAACGGGCTTTTTACGCAATGATGGCTGTGCCCGACTGGGGGCGCAAAATCGCGCCGGCGTCGTGGGAAATCGAAGGCACCGAAGAAGTTGATCTGTGGGATATTTTAAAGGCTCCCGGCAGTTCAAAGCTGATGCACATCAACAAATCCCAGCGCCAGAAAATGAAACTGATCACCATTGGCGCCGGGGTGTTGGTTTTATTTATCGGATACAAATTGATTTCCGGATTGTTCGCGGAAGATAAACCCGTAATCCGACCGTTGGCGCCAATGAAACCTTTGTTTGAAGAAGAAGCCCCCAAACAACAGGAAGTCATCATTCACCCATGGGAAAAACTGGTCGTCACCGAAGACTTGCTGAACCGCTGCCAAGCGGCCGTGCAGCAGGTGAAAACCATGGTTGTTCCGGGCTGGACGCTGGGACAGATTTCCTGTTCCGCTTCGGGATTATCAACGACATGGACGATGCAGTGGGGACATTTGGGGTGGATTAAACGCGCTTTTGAAGAATATAATACGCGCGGATTGGATTTTTTAATCGACAATTCGGGAAAAACGGCAATCGTCAGCCTGTCAATCGGCGACGTGGCCATTCATTCACAGGCGCCGAAAATGATGGTTTACGAATCACGCGAAGAATTAAATAATATTTTCCAGGCCATTAATATGCCGATCGGTCTGTCAGAAGAAAGAACGCAACGTCAGGCTCAGACGACCAAAGACGGTCTGGGAACGGAAATAAAAGAAATTCGGACATATCCGCGTTTAAAATTCCGATCTGCCGATGGAAGAATGGCTGACAATGTTTAATAAATTTCCGGCTTTGGAAATTTTGCACTTGAATTATGAACCGAACAGCAACATCTGGACTTATGAAGGACAAATCTATGAACCAATTCCTTAGAAAACATTTTTGGCTGGCGGCTATGGTTATTTCCATATCCGCACCGGCAGCAAACGCAGATGATTTGTTTGACGATTCTTTTTTCGCGGATCCGGCTCCCGTTGACGCCGTGAAACCGGCCGATACGCCGAAAACAGACCCGGCTGTTCCCGCTGACGCCGCAAAACCGGCCGACACGCCGAAAACAGACCCGGCTGTTCCCGCTGACGCCGCAAAACCGGCCGAAGAAACGAAAACAGAAACGCCGGCACCGGCCCCTGCCGCAGAAGGAACAAATAACGTCCCCGCCGCTGACGTCCAAACTCCCGCGCCGTCTGTTCCGGAATTGTCATTAGCGCCGGAACCCGTTCCCACGCCGGCGGAACCGCAGTTGTCACTGGATATACCGGCGCCGCTGCCCGATCCGGCCCCGTCAATGGACGTAAACGTACCGCCGCCTCCGGCCAATATTTCCGCGCCGGCAACCCCCAGTCTGGATTTTGGTTCGTCCGGTGCAGGAGCCATGAATTTGTCCACACCGCCCAGCGAACAGATCTTGGGAAAGGTATCCAGCGACATTTTCCGCGAAATGGCCGAAATGGAACGCGAAAACAGCACATTAATGCTGCAGTTAAAACGTGAACAGCTGCGTTCCGAAATCGACGCGTTAAAAACGTCCAACCGCCAGATGTTATTTGACGAAATTGAACGGCGTGAAAAAATGACGCAGGCCCGTCTGGAATGGGAATTGGCACAGGATTTAAAACGTCAGGAAGCTTTGGAAAGGAAGCAAAGAGCCGAAATCCGTCAAAAACAGATTGAAGCCGCCCTGAAACGCGAAGAAGACCGCCGTATCCAAAAAATGAAGGACGAAGAAGCCGCCCGAATTCAAAAGGAAAAAGAAGAAAAAGAAAAAATCAAACAGGAAAGAGCCGAATTAAAAAAGAAATACGATGCGGCTTCTCTGGTTCGTTTAAACAACCTGAAACCCATTTTAATGGCGGCTACGCGACCGGCAAAAATCAAACGTTCGGCGTCTTCGCGTATTCCGAAAGCGTTAACGTCAACAGGCGAAGATCTGTTGACAAAGAAAAAAGCAGGCGAAGCTTTGACGACAGAAGTGCCGGCAGAAGGGGAAAATCAGGAAACAAAAGCGCGCGAACCCGCTTCGGCTTTGTATGCCGTTTCGGAAATCCGCGGTACGGCCGGCGCTTTGATTGCCAAACTGATTTCCAAAAAAGACAGAACGACTTTCTTTGCGAAAAAATCAACCATATTGCCGACAGGACATACGGTCATTGATATTGACAAAGACTTTGTTCTGGTCCAAATCGGTAAAGATAAGGAAATGATCGGTTTCCCGTCCGCAGGACTGCTGTCTGACCAGACGGCTGCCGTTCCGGCGGGGCAGGATAACAATCAAAGCGCCCAGGAGGAACGAAATGAGCGTGATCAACGCCGCGCGCAAAGACGAGCCGAACGCCGTCGCAGATCAACGCCGATTTCGGCTAACGCCGGTGTAGGGCCGACCTTTTCGGGGGCAAGTCTGGCCAAATAAATAACCGTTTCGGCAGGGAACCCGTTTCCCTGCCGGCTTTTAAAGGCAATATGCCGCATGAAAGAAGGTTGAACGAGAATGCCATTACCAGCTAAACCAAAAACAGGAACCGCTTCGCCAGCTGCGCAAAGCGGTTCTGCCGCGCCGGCGCAGCCGGCAAAAGCGGCCCCTAAAAAAAGTTCGGAAGTTTTAAACGAACTGTTTGCCAACGGTAAGTGTATTACGGCGCCTTCCGGGTCTTTTCCCGTTAAAGACGACACGCGCAATCTGTTGGCTTTGTTCGACAACGGACGTTTTCTGGTCAGTTCGGAACATAAATTCGACGGCCGCGTCTTAAGTTTTGAAGTGCTGGCCAGAAAAAAGAAACTGCAGGTCAACAAAGCGGAATACGTTCCGTCCAACCTGATTAAAGCCATTTACGACCGCGCCGAAAAAGAAGCGCCGGAAGAAGCTCCCGAAGAAACCGGCAGCGCGGCCGATCTGGAACAGCTGCAAATGCAGAAAGACTATGTGGCCGTTTTAAGCAAAGCGGCTGCCGTTAAGGTTTCAGACGTACATGTCGTCGTCGGCACGCATAAAACGGAAGTCTTTTTCCGCCAAAACGGTATGATGCAGGTCGTTCTGGAAAATACAAAAGAATGGGGGGAAGCGTTCGTCCGCGCGGCTTTTGCTTCTTCCGACATTTCAGACGCGAACTATGCGCAGAACGAATATCAGGCGGCACAAAAAATCGGGGACGCTCCGCTGCGCGGTTCAAACGGCAAGTTGCGTCTGCCGAAACTGGTATTAGGGGTACGTCTGCAGTTTAACCCGATTGCTTTCGGAACGCGGTATCTGGTTATGCGTCTGCTGTATGCCGACGAAGACCCTGATAACGCCGGCGATTTGATGGCGCTGGGATACACGCAGCGCGAAGCCGATATGTTTTACCGTCTGCGCGCCGTGCCGATCGGCATTATCATTGTGGCGGGACCGACGGGATCGGGAAAATCAACGACGCTGCAACGCAACATGATTTCTTTGCTGCAGGAACGCAACTATGAATTAAATCTGATTACCGTGGAAGACCCGCCCGAATACCCTATTCCCGGCGCGCGGCAGATGCCTGTGACAAACGCCAACACAGAAGCATTGAAAGAACAGGAGTTTACAAAAGCGCTGGCGGCGTCGCTGCGTTCCGACCCGGACATGCTGATGATCGGGGAAATTCGTACGTTGTCTTCGGCTCAGCTGGCGTTCAAAGGCGCTCTGTCGGGCCACGGCGTATGGTCGACACTGCATGCGAACTCGTCACCGGCGGTCGTTATGCGTTTCCGCGATATGGGCGTTGAAACGTTTAAACTGATCGACCCTGAAATTATGAAAGGCATGGTTTCCCAACGTTTGTTCCGCCGTGTTTGTCCGCACTGCCGTATTCCCGTGTCGCAAAAACCGGATCACCCGACGGTACAGCGTTTACGCAAGGCTTACGGCGATTTTGGCATGGAACAGGCTTTTCTGCGCGGGCCGGGCTGCCCCGAATGCGGCGGGAACGGGTGTAAAGGCCGTTGCGTCGTCGGCGAAATTTTAATGCCTGACGCGACTTTTTTAAATCTGCTGGTCAACGGCGAAACCAAAAAAGCGATTGATTACTGGACAGGCGATCTGGGCGGTCGTACAATGAAAGACTGCTCCATCGAACGTATGTTGAACGGCCTGATTGACGCCGAAGAAGTTGAACGCTGGTGCGGTCTGCTGGACGAAAGGCCCGTTTACTAAATATAATAAAAAAAGAGGATACAAATGGCCAAAAGTAAATTCAACCTGGCAGATATCAACCGTTATTACGCTATGATTATCTGCAGAATGAGCAACGGAGCGCGGTTAAAAATTTACCGTAAACTGATTTCCCTTTTACGCAACCGTTTTTCCCTGATGGACGCTTTGGACCGTATCAGGGGAATTATTACCAATGACGGGAAAAATCCCGATGAACCTTTGGCTTTGGCGATTTTGTACTGGTCGCGTTCCCTGCAGAACGGTAATCCGTTTTCAGTGGCTTTGGAAGGCTGGGCGCCGGCCAGCGAACGGTTGATGTTATCGGTCGGTGACGTGTCGCATCTGGAAGGAGCGCTGGAAAACCTGATCAAGGTGACGGAAGGAACGACAAAAATGAAACAGCCGCTGGTCAGCGCGATCAGTTACCCGATGTTTTTGTCCATGATGACCGTTTTGATTATTTACGCAATCGGGGTGTACATGGTGCCGCCGATGATGAGCGCGGCCCCCAATACGCGCTGGACAGGCAGCGCCCGCGATCTGGTGCAGCTGTCCGTATGGATTCAGAAAAACTGGCTTCTCGCTTTTTCTTTTCTGCCGACCGTTTTCTTTCTGATTTATTTGACGCTGGGGCGGTGGAAAGGCAAAACACGTTCCTGGTTTGACAACGTGCCGCCATGGTCTTTGTACCGCATTTTCGTCGGCGTGACGTGGATGCTGGCCATGGCCGCGCTGGTACGCGCGGGGACACCGGTTTCACAGGCGCTGCGTTCCCTGCGCCATGACGCCAGCCCGTATCTGCTTTATCGTATCGACAGCGCGTTGGTTTTCATTAACAACGGGGACAACCTGGGAGAAGCGTTAAACAAAACGGGATTGGGATTCCCGGATAAAGAAATCATCGGGGATTTACGTATTTATTCCGAAATGGATAACTTCCAGGGAGCGTTGGACCAAATGGCAAACGAATGGCTGGAAAACAGCGTGACCGGTATTTCGCAAAAAGCCGCGGTGTTGAACATGGTGGCGACTTTGTTTGTTTCCGGCGCGATTGCCTGGGCCGTTATGGGAACGTTTTCCATGCAGGATCAAATCACAAAAGCGATGGGATAACCCTAGAAATCCCGATTGTTTCATTTATAAAAACAGCCTTTATCAGAGGCTGTTTTTTTGTGCAGCGAACAAATTTAGATAATATGTTCTTCCCGCGCGCGCAATAACGCCTGAACACGGTTATTAACACGCAGACGCGTATATATTCCGTTCAAATGCAGCTTTACAGTCGAAATGCTTATTCCCATTTCATAAGCGATCTGTTTGTTTGACAGACCGTTGCTTAAATGCTGCAGCACTTCGCTTTGGCGGTATGTCAGATTTTTGCCGTTAGGCAGCGTATGAGTTAAAATTTTCCCTTCCCCGGGCATGCGCGGACGTTTCTGCAGCCCCTTTAACACAGCGGGAGGAACATACAAATTACCGTCAACAATCAGGCGCAGAGCATTGATAATCAAAGAATCCGGCGATAATTTCGTAATATAACCGGCGGCCCCCAGACCAAAGGCGTCTAAAATATCTTTTTGATCTTCACTTTCGCTCATCATAACCAAACGAGCTTCAGGGAAGATGATTTGCAAAGACTGGAATTTTTCTTTCCATTCCGTCCCCAGAACGTCACGGTCAATAAAAATCAAATCAAAATTCTTTTTTTGATCTGCCAAAGCAGTAACAGAAGAGAAATCCGTAACTTCCTGAAGTTCCGTCAAAACATCAAAACGTTGTAATTGACGGCTGAATCCTTCGCGAAACAACGTATGATTATCCGCAACTAAAATTTTCATATGTTTACCCTTCCCTAATATTATTTTAATTCGTCTTTTACGTTAAAAAAATTGATTGTACAAAGATAGATATCTAAAAGCTTTAAGACAAATGAACTAATTCTTTTTTCGTTTATAATTTCCTTTAAAAATCCAAATATTCCGACCATTTCAAAGGGGCGCAACAGGATATTGTACTATGTACTTTTTTATATAATTTTTTTGGTATAAAAAAAATCGTCTTTTTGATATGGCGATTGATTAGACAAAATAAAAAATTTTCACTTTTATTTGACTCTTTATAGCGAAAAGATCAGTATAAATACCTTGACGTAATTATTTTTAGAGGATTTCATGAAAAACATCTGTCGTTTTCTGTTTTTATCCGCTTTCTGTCTGGCCTGCAGTCCCGCTCTGGCCAGCGAAGCCGATCTGATTTTGCCTGATTTGTCTTACAGTTTTGAATTATTCGGCCGGACCATAACCGGCAAAGGATTATTGTCAATCGGCATGGTCGTATGTTTTTTGGGTATGGCTTTCGGGTTAAGCGAATATGTGCGCATTAAAAAACTGCCTGTCCATAAAACAATGGAAGACGTATCGATTCTGATTCATAAAACCTGCGACACTTATCTGTTTCAACAGATCAAACTGTTATGTCTGCTGGAAATTATTATCGGCGCCTGTCTGTTTTATTACTTTTATATTTTACGGGATTTTCCCCTGATCCGCGTCGGCGTTATTTTCATGTGGTCTTTGCTGGGCATAGCGGGATCCGTCGGCGTCGCCTGGTTCGGCATTATTATTAACAACTATGCAAACTGCCGCACGGCATTTGCGGCGCTGCGGGCGAAACCGGACGATGTAATGGCGCTGCCGCTGCGTTCCGGCATGTCGATCGGCGTTTTGCTGATTTGTGTCGAACTGGTTTTAATGCTGGTGATCTTATTATACGTTTCTCCCGAAGACGCCGGTTCCTGCTTTATCGGATTTGCCATCGGCGAATCTTTGGGCGCTTCCGTTCTGCGCATCTGCGGCGGTATTTTTACAAAAATCGCCGACATCGGTTCGGATTTAATGAAAATCTTTTTTAACATCAAAGAAGACGACGCCCGCAATCCCGGCGTCACGGCAGACTGCACGGGCGACAACGCGGGAGATTCCGTCGGGCCGACGGCAGACGGATTTGAAACATACGGCGTTACCGGCGTGGCTTTGATTACGTTCATCGTTCTGGCAGTCGGCATGACGCTGAATCCGGACGGTTCAACGACTTTGACTCCGGGCGGTTTGTCCGTACAGGCCACCTTGATCGTATGGATTTTCACCATGCGGATTTTGATGATTATCACGTCAATTATGGCTTATCTGCTGAATATGAAAGTCTATAAGTTCTTTATGGGCAAAAAATTCAATTTTGAACTGCCTCTGACCTTGCTGGTCTGGCTGAGTTCCCTGCTGTCTATCGGCGTAACCTACGGCGTCAGCTTTTTGTTATTGTCGGAATACGGCAACGGATTGTGGTACAAGCTGTCTACGATCATCAGCTGCGGCACTTTGTCGGCGGCATTAATTCCGGAGCTGACCAAAGTCTTTACCTCTTCGGGATCCCAACACGTCCGCGAAGTCGTTAACGCCGGCCGAGAAGGCGGAGCGTCGCTGTCGATTTTGTCCGGTCTGGTCGCGGGGAATTTCAGCGCGTTCTGGAAAGGCATGACTTTTACGGCCTTGATGCTTGCCGCGTACTGGACGGCTTCTCACGGGCTGGAAGAAATCATGATCTTCCCGTCTATCTTTGCGTTCGGGCTGGTAGCGTTCGGCATGCTCAGCATGGGGCCGGTGACGATTGCCGTCGACAGCTACGGGCCGGTGACCGACAATGCGCAATCGGTGTTTGAATTGTCGCAGATTGAACAGATTCCGGGAATCGCCGAAGAAATCAAAAACACTTACGGTTTTGATCCCGACTTTGAAAAAGGTAAATTTTATCTGGAAGAAAACGATTCTGCCGGAAACACCTTTAAAGCGACAGCCAAACCCGTTTTGATCGGCACCGCCGTCATGGGGGCGACGACAATGATCTTTTCGATCATTTTAATGTTAAATCTGCAACTCAGCCTGCTGGATCCGCGCGTTTTGATCGGTCTGGTCGCCGGCGGGGCCATTATTTACTGGTTCTGCGGCGCGTCGATTCAGGCCGTCACGGCCGGCGCCTATCGTGCCGTTGAATATATCAAGGAAAACATTCATCTGGAAAACACGGAAAAAGCGTCGGTGAAAGACTCTAAAGCCGTTGTCCGGATCTGCACGACTTATGCGCAAAACGGCATGGTCAATATTTTCGGCGCGCTGTTTTCCTTCACACTGGCGTTTGCCTGTTTTGATCCGACATTTTTTGCCAGCTATCTGATTTCAATCGCGATTTTCGGCTTATATCAGGCAATTTTTATGGCCAACGCCGGCGGCGCATGGGACAACGCCAAAAAATTGGTCGAAGTCGATATGCATGAAAAAGGAACAGAGCTGCACGCTTCAACGGTTGTCGGGGATACCGTCGGCGACCCGTTTAAGGATACGTCTTCGGTCGCTTTGAATCCGATTATTAAATTTACGACGTTATTCGGATTGCTGGCTGTGGAAATAGCCGTGTCTTCTCAGGAAACGGCGATATGGATCGGCGGCGTGCTGCTGATCGCCGCGCTGTATTTTACAATCCGGTCATTCTACGGCATGCGAATTCCGGTAGACTTGAATAATTAACCAAAGTAAAAAGCCTTCCGCCAGGAAGGCTTTTTTATTCCGTCAATTCAAAACTGTCATCTTCAAAACACAGATGAAACGGACGGCCGTGCGGAACGGAATAAAGTTTCAGGCCAAACAGCAGAACAAAGCAGCGTACAACGGCGCTGTGAGCGGATATGCCTATGATTCCGTAATCGTTTTCAGCGGCAATCTTTTTTAATGTGCGCAGAATCCTCTGCTGGATCTGACGTTTTGTTTCTCCGCCTTCAAAACAGACGTCCATATATTCTTCTTCCAGACTGTGCCAGGCCGGCGCGATATCGGGAAACAAGGTGTGAATTTCCTGCTTTGTTTTTCCTTCGGCCGCGCCGAAACAGCCTTCTATCAACCCGTCTTCGATTTTTAACGGCGCGCGTAAAGATTCCGCTACGATTTCGGCGGTCTGCACGGCCCTTTTCAACGGAGAAGAAAAAACCGCCTGAATTCCGGAAAAGCGTAATTCTTCCGCCAGTTGGCGCGCCTGCTGCAATCCCGTTTCGTTCAACGGTACGTCTATACCGCTGCCCTGCCAGCGGCCGGCCAGATTCATGTCCGTCTGGCCGTGGCGGAAAACGTAAAATTCTTTTTTCACCGTCTTGTCCTTTATTTCTTTTTTTAAAGGATATTCGATTTTTCACCGCAATCCAACGGTTATAATCTGAAAGCCGTCGTTATTTCATGATTTTGCCGTGATATTCTACAATTCGCGTTTTTAAATTAAGGATTCAGCCATGTACGATATTGACCGCCCCAAATTTATATTTGTTTCTCTGCTGGAAGAATTTATCCGCGAAACCGAACACAGCCTGGCTTATTTTTTTGCGCTGCTGGTCTTTTTGCTGACTTTTCTGTTGGCGCTGTTCGGACGGGAAGTTTTATATACGGGGCTGGTCGGCGTTTTGTGTCTGCTTTTGATAAAAATGCGCGATATTATCGAAGGTTTCAAAGAATTGTCCCATCGCAACCCGCCGCCCCGGGACAAAGAAACAGAATATACCGCCGCCGCAAACAAAGCCAAACAAACCCTGAACGACATGCAGAATTTTTATACGGCTTTTGACGATGCGGCAATTACCGTCATGGCAAAGGAATTTCCTGCCCGTTTTAACGAAAAAAAACAAAATCCGACGGCAGACAAGCCGAATTTGCTGTCATACCTGCAAACCTGCTGGAAAATTATTGAAACGGTCTGCGTCTTTTTCCCCGACCGGCCGCTGCAGCCGGAAACAAAGCAGGCATTAAAGAAAATGACCGCTGCAGCCCAAAAATACATGCTGCATTACTTACAGAAAAAATATTCTTTAACAAAAGAACAAATGACGCAGATCGAAAAGTATTTTACAGAACAAACGACGGACGATTTTTTATTTCAAACGCAGCTGGAATCCGCGGGCATTGACGAATCTACCGCTCAAAGAACCGTTAAAATTGCCGATATTTTAAGAAAAATCCGCTTTTATATTAACCCCGCCGACCGGGAAACGGAAGAAAAAGCGCCTGTTTTTGCCAACCAAGAAATACCGGCCGGCGAAGAATCCGCTTAATACCAGGAAATGCCGCCTTTTTCGCGTTTCAGAAAACCGAACCACTCGCCGACCTGTTCACCTTTGACGTCGGATAAAATCAGCATAACGCTTAACGCCCTGTTTTCGGACCGGTCGTCGTTTTTGACGGGAATTTCCCCCAATTCAACGTCCAGCACATAATCATATACGATTGATCCGTCCGTCACCCACAAAGATTCCGTATTCATCAATTCATGTTCAACGGCTTCGTGAACGATAGCCGGCCGCACCTGCGCCGTCGGGTGATAGTTCAAAACATCGCGCAAAGCGATTTTGACACGTTCGGGTTTGTTTTGAAACAGATCGGACTGTACCATATCTCTGATAACGCGATAGGACAGCAAAATATAATCCTGATCCAGAGGCCCCGCTCCTTTTTTCAAACGCAGGTAAGTCATATAGTCGGCGACGTCTTCGCGGCGCAGATCTGCGTCCGTTTTAATAATGCCGCCCCGCTTCGCATTAATCGTCTGCGTGCTGACACAGGAAAAAAGAAACAATGTCGCGATCGCCGACAATCCTGTTTTAAAAAAACGTTTCATTGTTTCTCCCCCTTCCGACTGCCGGAAATCAGAATGTCGAACCGTTATAGCCCCACAAAATGCCCGGAACGGACGCAAATTCAATATAGACGCGGTTGCCCGGTACTTTTAAACGGGATTCAACCATTTTTGTCAGCGCGTCCGACAACAGAGGCACCTGTTCTTTGGTCATACCGACGCTTTTCATTTCCATATACACGGTCGGCATTGTCGTCGCGGCAAACAGCATATGTTCATTGGCGCAGACATTGACCATCACATAGCTTTCCGGTTTGCCGATCGTTTCGGCAACAACGCGGGAAGCATGATTTAACAAAGCCAAAATTGTTGTTTTTTCCAAATCAAGATTGGTTTTAATCATTAAAAACGGCATAAGCAACTCCTCCATGAAACTCCATGGCAAAGTGTAACGCCTTGTTTTCTTTTATACAACCAAATTTAATTTAAAAAAAGGAATGACGGACAAAGCCGACATTCCCTTTTTTTTTATTTTTCAACCGTTATTCGGCAGCGGTTTCCGGCGTCGGAACCTTGCGGCGGCGGTTAGGGTATCTGCGCCGCGGTTTTTTGGCCGGTTTTTCGTCCTTTTCGGAATCAGGCGCCGGCAGAGCCTGCTGCGGCGGAGGAGCCGGCAGAGCAATCGGTTCCTGCGATTCATTTTCCGCGGGTTTGTTTTCGGCCTCGCCTTCACCGCGGCGGCGGTTGGAATGGAACCGTCGTCCTCGGCGCAAGAAATGACCGCGGCGGCGTTTTGCATTATCCCCGTTCTTTTCTTCCCGATGATCTTCCGGCTGTTCTTCTGATTTTCTGGCGGATTTCAGTCCTTCTTCAAAAACGGCATCTGCCTGAATGACTTCATCGCCTTCAAATTCGGCCTGTTCTGCCTGCTCTTCCTGAACTTCAGGCGTTTCTTCGGCTTTTTGTTCATGATTGTCGCGGGACTGTTCGTTTCTGCCGCGGCGGCGCCGACGGCGGCGTTCGCGCGGCGGACGTTCCTGAACGGACGGCAGTTCTTCCGGTTGATCTTCCGCGGTTTGTTCCGGTTCTTCCGTTTCCGACGGCGCAGCGGCGTCCGTTTCAACGCGGACAACGCGTTCTATCCGGTAATCCGTCGGGAACAAAAGGGAATCGTCCGCTTCCAGAAAGATTTTAACATTATATTCCGTTTCGATTTTATGCAGATCATCACGTTTGTGATTCAAAACATACAGAGCCGTTGCCGGAGGAACCGTCATACGCAGTTCGCTGAAACGGCGTTTCAGACTTTCTTCTTCCAAAACGTGCAACGTATGAATTGAAACGGATTCCGTCGAACGGATTACCCCTTTTCCTTTGCAGTACGGACAAGGTGAATAACTGGTTTCAATAAAACTGGAATGTAATCTCTGGCGCGACAGTTCCATTAAACCGAATCCGGTGATCCGTCCCATCTGAACCCGCGCCCTGTCACGTTTCAGCGCCTCTTTCATACGGCGTTCGACCGCATGGTTGTTGCGCGGTTCTTCCATGTCGATAAAGTCAATGACGACCAAACCGGCCATATCCCGCAGGCGCAGCTGACGCGCGATTTCATCGGCGGCTTCCAAATTCGTTTTCAAAGCCGTTTCTTCAATATTACGTTCTTTGGTCGCCCGCCCGGAGTTGACGTCAATCGCGACCAGAGCTTCGGTCTGATCCATAACCAGATAAGCGCCCGATTTTAACTGAACGATATTGCTGTGCATCGATTCCAGCTGGGCTTCCACCTGATAACGGAAAAACAACGGAATCGAATCGTCTTTATACTGTTTTATCTTTTTGGCATGGCTGGGCGTCAGGATTTTCATAAAATCCTTTGCCATGCGGTATTCGGCTTCCCCTTCGATCAACACTTCGGAAATATCGCGCGTATACATGTCGCGCAGCGCCCGTTTAATCAGGTTGCCTTCTTCGTGAATCAGTGCCGGCGCCGAAGATTCCATCGTTTTGTCGCGGATCTGAACCCATGTTTTAATCAGGTATTCATAATCGCGCTTGATTTCCAAACTGGTGCGTTCTTTTCCGGCCGTCCTGACAATAACGGACATACCCGTCGGCAAAGGCAGCTTTGATACGATCGTTTTCAATCGTTTTCTGTCCGCCGCATTCGTAATTTTACGCGATACGCCGCCGCCGCGGGAATTGTTCGGCATCAAAACGCAGTACCGGCCGGCCAAAGACAAATACGTCGTCAGCGCCGCGCCTTTGTTGCCGCGTTCTTCTTTGGTGACCTGAACCAGCAAAACCTGACCGCGGTGAATGACTTCCTGAATTTTATATTTTTTAATCTGACGGTAACGGCTGCGATCCATGACTTCGTCATTTTCGTTTTCGCTGACCGTTTCAACGATCTGTTCCGCCGATTCATCGTTTTCCTGATCTTCCTGATGAGGAGCCTGTTCGCCGTTCAACGGCAGATTTTCGGCATTTTCCGTTTTTTCCGGCTGTCCCCGACGGCGGTCTTTGCCGTGTGATTTATCTTCATCGTCGTCATCGTCGTTTTCTTCTTCCATCAAAGCTTCTTTCAAAGCTTCGCGGTCCGCGACGGGAATCTGATAATAATCGGGGTGGATTTCGTTAAACGCCAGAAAACCGTGCCGATTGCCGCCGTAATCCACAAAAGCGGCCTGCAGGGACGGTTCGACCCTGGCGACTTTGGCTAAGTAAATGTTTCCTTTTAACTGTTTTTTGGTTGATGTTTCGATATCCAGTTCATCTAAACGGGTTCCGTCGACGATTACGACTCTCATTTCTTCGGAATGAGTAGCGTCTATGAGCATTTTTTTGGTCATTAATGATAAAACTCCGCGCCATACAGCCGGCCAGCGGCTGCAGCTGTTTGTTTAATACAGATGTGAACGGCTCTGAAAGGGTAAAGACAGCGCACTTTGTCTGATTCAGATTTATATATAAACTTTCCACAGCGGCGTCTTTCCTAAAAATCCCTTCGGCCATTCCACAAAAATCTTTGAGGAAGCTGTTATTGCGTTTTCGCCGTACCGTTTACGCTCCGCATTCACGCGGCGCAAAGGAGGCTGCAATAAAAAATTTGTTTTCAGCGCGCTTAGAATAACCATCTATTAACTAAAGAACAATCATATTTTAGTATGGTAAGTTAGATTTTTTGATTTTTCAAAGGAAGAAACCAAGAAAAATGACAGTTTTCCGCCGAATATGCTGTTTTCTGATCGGATTCGGATTCGCGCTGCTTTTGTTGCCGCGTTCGGGAATCTGCGCAACGGTACAGGATATTCGCCTGGGATCGCAAGGCGGATCGGCGATCCGGGTTGTCATTGATTTGTCCGAAAAAGTAAATTTTAAAATTTTTCCGCTGAAAGATCCCGACCGCGTCGTTATTGATCTGCCGTCAACGGCGGTTGCCGTTAAAGAAAAGGATTTGCCCAAAAAAGATTATTTGAACGGCATACGTCTGGGCACGACAGAATCCAAAGCCGCCAGAATAGTTTTGGAATTTAACCGCGGAGTCATCATTAAACGTTCTTTTATTCTGGCGCCGCAAAGCGGTTTTCAATGGCGGCTGGTCGTCGATTTGGATTTAATGGCCAAAACGGACGGATTAAAACAGGTAACGGCGGAATGGTACGACAATTCCGTTGCCGAAGAAAAAAAACCGGCTCAGCCGGCGCAGC
>ERZ779737.1465-NODE-1465-length-18272-cov-3.453368_pt1 | contig 18272 bp, 19 predicted proteins | sample MGYA00511889_ERZ779737 | MGnify/ENA primary metagenome ERZ779737 (study PRJEB29588, sample SAMEA2163575) | human gut metagenome | biome: human gut; feature: human-associated habitat; material: faeces | place: Denmark | collected 2008/2010 ...
AAATATTTTGGAATTTTACTTTATAATGCACCGTGCATAAGATTATCTGCCATGTGGAGGTTATGTTTATTCTACACAAGTCTTGTATGGACTAATTTATATAGCCCATACAATATTGATTTCTCGCTCATTCGTTTTCTTATCTACTGCACCGATATATATTTTTTCTATAAAATCATCTAATATACTTCTATCCAATTCTTTTATAGTTTTATATTTATTAAATATTTTATCTCTATCAATCATATCATTGTGCTTTTGATTTAAGAGAGTGATTTCATCTTTTATTAACTGAATCCTGTTTTGCAATTCGTTTAATTCATCATCGTAATCTTTACTAAAAGCTTTGTATTGTTCATCGGTAATGAAACCCTCTATTCTATCTTCATACAGTTTTTTTAAATATGAATTCTTTTTGCTTTGTAATTTTTCTAAGTCAATTTGTTGTTTTTCTAAAGTTTTTATTTGTTCTTGAATCTCATTTTTATTATTTTCAGTATTTAATTTTTGGTATTTCTCATTTAAAGTTTTAGAATTATGATAAACTTTGATATATTCGTTAATCTCGTTAAGAATAAATTCTTTTAATTTATCTACTCTAATTGATAAATTATTTTCACAAAATACACCTGATTTTCTAGACTTGCAAGTTAAATAATAATGTTTAGTACCATTTCCTGATTTAGAATAACCATTGTAAAATATTTTCTTACAACAATCACAATATACCTTTTGAGTAAACATATGAATTTCTCCTGATTTACTTGGCTTTGTCCTACCTTTAAATTTAGCAGAAACTATATTCCAAGTATCTTCATCTATTATAGGTTCATGTGTATTTTTAACAATTATCCATTCATCTTTAGGAACAGGAACTGATTTTTTATTTTTATAGCTTATGTGTCTAGTTTTTCCTTGTACTAGATTACCAATATATACTTCATCTTTTAAGATTTTGGCAATTGTATCTGAATACCAATAAGATTTTTCTTTTCCTACATTTCCACATACAAATTTACTACCACTTGCTTTTTTGTGTTCATAAGGACTAGGAACATTAGTATCATTCAAATAAGTTGCTATTTTAGTATAACCATAACCTTGCTTGTACATTTCAAATATCTTTTTTACAATGATCGAGGCAACAGGATCAATAACTAATTTGTGTTTATCTTCTTCGCTTCTTAAATAACCATAAGGAGCAAATGAACCAGTAAACTGTCCAGATTCCTTTTTATTTCTTATAGTTCTTTTAATATTATCAGATAAATCTTCTAAATACCATTCATTAGTTAATCCTAATATTTGAATAGATTTCTTATTAGATTTATTATCAGTATCAATATTATCTACTAAACTAATAAATCTAACGTTCCATTCTTTAAATTTATTATTTATATATCTTTCAACTATTTCCATATCTCTTGAAAATCTTGATTGACTCTTGCATAAAACTATATCTAGTTTTCTATTCTCACAATCTTTTATCATTCTTTCAAACTCTGGTCTATAAACCCCAGCACCTGAATAGTCTTCGTCTATATAAATATCAACTACATCCCAATCATTTTTTAAAGCATATTCTAATAGCATTCTTTTTTGATTTTGAATACTTTCGCTTTCATCTTCTTTGTTTATCTTATCTATATCTTCTTGTGATAACCTCCCATAAATACCAACTCTTGCTCTCATAGTTATATCCTCCAATTCTGTATATAACTATCAGAACTAAATCGATTACAACTTATATTATACCCCTTTTTGATAGTTATTTATAATTTTTTAACTACTTTGGTAATTTTGTTCAAGATGTAATATAACTTTTAACAATATCTCATTAAATCTATCCCTAAATAATTCTTCGTTTGATATATCAGTTTTAAATGTGTGTTTTGCTTTTAGTACTACCTCCATTCTATAATTCCCCCTTTTCCTTTTTATTAAATTTTATGATTTAATTTTTTATTTATTTATAAAACCAACTCATTTTCATTCAATTTTTAAATTCACTTAATAGTTTTTCCATCTCTGCCTGTTCTTCTAGCGTTGCAAGATTTGGCTCAATATCTTTATCTAACCACCAAGGAACATTGTTATTGGTATTATATTTATTTCTCTTTTTATTTTTTATATTATTATGGTAGTAATTGTCTTCCATACTGGTATTAACATTTTTTTCTATACCCCCGGAATTTATTTTCCATACTACTTTATCCGTCATAAATATTTTTCTTTTATATTTATTTATTTCTTCCTTATGATATTCAACTCGTATATAATTATTTTTCTTAAGATTAGCGATAGAATTAGAAATTGTTTTAGGTGTAACATTATTTAACTCAGATAGATAAGAATTATTAGCAAAACAGAATCCAGATTTCTTTGTCAATGATAAAATTTGACCATACAACAATTTATCTTGTAATGTGAGTGCACTATCTGTTCCTACTTGATAAGGTATTAACCAAAAACCCTCTTTACTAGATTCTGTTATGCTATCACCCCCTTTTTTATTAACCTTTAAAGACCTGTGTAAAATTTCAAAGAACATTAGTCGTCTTAGCAATCTTTAATATTGTCTATCCTCCTTCCTTTTTGTCAAGATTACCCGACAAATATAATATACAATGTAATTGTATTTTTGTCAAGAATAACCGACAAAAATATTGCTTTTTAATTTTTATTATGCTATTATGTAATTGGAAGAAAGCATTTAAGAGGTGGTTTCAATGGAAAATAATAATGCTAACCTTGCAGAATTAAGTAAAATATTAAGTACCGCTAGAATGAAAAAAGGCTACTCTCAAAGAAAAGTAGCTAGATTAATAAATACACATCACTCTACATATAACGAATTAGAAAAAGGAAATATCAAAAAACCGGACATTGATATGTTAAAAAATTTATCTGAAGTATTAGAAATAAGTTTAGAACTTCTTTTAACGACTGCAGGATATGCTGATATTTTAGATAGTTTCAAATCCAAAGCACACAATAAAACTCCTAAAAATCTGAAAGAATTAGTGAGACAATATAGAGAATCTCAAATGGACTTATTACAAGATTCTTCTGATAAAAGAACTAGAGTTGCTGAATGTAGATCTAGGTTGAAAAGTATGATGTTTAAATTAGAAGATTATGACTATTACAAAGAAATCTTTCCACCTGAAAAAATACTAGAAGAAATTAAATTAATTTATGAAGATTTAGAAATGTGTGCTGAAAAATACGATTATTCAAAATTACCTGATGATAGAATAAATTTATAAAAACTTATCGTTGCGATAAGTTTTTTTCTTTATATAGTAATTGGTAAGATTCCAAAAAAAGTTAATAATAACAATAATAAATATGTAATTCCAAGAATTATAATGTATACAATAAAATATAAAATAACACCTAACAATGGATTAGAACCTTTATCATAAAATCTTCCAACGATAAAATAACTAATTGCCCATAAAATAGTATATAAAGATATCACTTCACCTAAAATACTATTCAATATTGGATTAGCTAATATTGGAATATTATCTATTGTGCAATAACATAAATATGCTCTAATAAAAAAACTAATTATACTCAATAATTGATACATAAAACCACCCTTTTTCATTGACTGTTATTATAACACAAAACAAATATAAATCGACTATTTTAATAAAAACTTCTAAAAAAAAGAAGTCTTAAAAAGACCTCTAACTATTTTACCAACTTGTTATTTCGTGATAATCACAATGATCAACAGTTTCTGCATCACTAAACATTGCCATTGCTTTAAATTTCCAAGTTTGATTTCCTAGTAAATTATTTGTATTATCAATAGCAGTTCCTAGATTATTACCATCTGCATCATAACAAACAAATTCAATTTGTACATATGAATAATCTTTATCCTTATTATTTTTTACACTACCCTCAATATAATAAGACATACCATATTCATCTGCATATTGTTTTGTCACTTCATAAGTGAATTTTTCTGTTGGTTTATTATCACCATTTGAAACATTCCCTTCTTTCGCATTCTCTTCATTGCCTCCAGCAACAGATGCGATAATTATTATTACAACAATAACAATTAAAGCTATTAACCATTTCGGTTTTCCTTGCTTCTTTTTACAATGTGGACAAATCTTTGCTTTTGAATCAATTTCAGTTTGACAATATTTGCATTTTTTCATAAAGTTTTCTCCTTTCTTTTTTATTATATCATAAAACTTCTCACAGGCGACATATTTTTTGCTGATTTTATGAAATAATTTTAAACGTGAGGAGGTGTATAACTTCTATGAGAAGATATTCAAAATCAATTTTATCTATTCAAGTTAGAAAAAACATTAGAAAATATAGACTTATACGTGGTTATACACTTCAAGAATTAGCCGACTTAACTGAACTAACACATGGATATGTAAGAGATTTAGAGTGCTTAAGTATTGATAAAACTCCTACATTAGAAACAATAGGGAAATTTGCTAATGCTTTAGAAATAGACATTAGACAATTATTCGACGATATACCATTAGAAAAGACTGACAATTAATTTTGTCAGTCTTTTTAGCTCGTGGCACGTTTTGTTGCTTTAGCAATGAAAGTGGCGATAGAGCTAATAGGGTTTCAAAAGGGATAATCCCTTTGCACACTCGTTATTGGCTTTGACAATATCGTAGTGTGTTACTAAAATACTTTAACATTTAATCTTTACTGGTTTTTTCTTAAACTTAAAATCATTTTTATTATCTTGCTGATAAATATTAATTATAAAACCATCTCTAGTATTAAATATTTGTTCATAAATAACCTTATTAGTCCATGCTGGAGTAGCTAAAAACAAATTATATTCATCACAATATGTATGCGTTTCCTGTATCTCTTTGTGCAAAAGATCAACTAATTCTTGAGACGATACTCTAATTCTTCTTTCACCTATTCTATTAATCTTGATTGTATAGTTATCTTTTACATTATTTGGCAGTTTATCATCCAATATATCAAAAGTATCAGCAACAATTATGTTAATTTGTTTAACTTTGTATTTCAGAATATCATTTTTTTCCACTTTATATTCAAATTCCTTATCAGAAGATAAAATATCTGCCTTACACGCAAATATATTCTGATGTAATAAACTAAATTGTAGAGGTATTGGTTTCATTTTTAAATCAACGACTTTGTACCCCATAACCCAATATGCTAAAGTATATATAAATAATGGATAATCACCATAAAAGTCACTTTTTGCAAACTCCTTATCTTTAGTTATACAACGTCTTATAACAAACCACTGAATTACTATTAATAGCATACTAAAAATCACTCGTGGATTTTTAAAAGATAATTCAGAAAAATTAAATTTTAACCCATATGCACTATAATCTATCAATTCTAAAATCAAAGAACCTTTTATAGCAATTATTATCATAATAATTAAAGGTAAAACAATATGTACAAATGGATAAACAAATCTCTTAATTTTTTTCATGTTCAATTCCACCTCCTAACCATTTTCCAGTTAATCTCCAATGCTCATAATAGTATAACCATTCTATTGCCCAAGGAATAATTGTATCAGATATATACATATCTTTAGTCCATTCCTTATATTTGGGATAATATAAGCATATTTTAACATACTCGTTTTCTTTATTTTTATAATGCCTTTTATAGCAATGCGGAACATTATCATCTTGAGACTTCATAATTCCCTGATTAATTAAATATACCTCCGGTTTGTTTCTATCATACTTTAATGTCAAAATATATTCCTTAGACATATCTGTTGGTCTAACCTTTTGTATCCACGTTAAACAATTACTAGTTATTTTAAAATCTAACCAATTATATTTAGATTTTAATTTAATTAGTTGTTCTGCTAAATTTTTAGGTTTTTTAAAAAATTTAGTTGCCATAAAAATTATGTTTCCTTACTGCTGTTTTCGTTTCATTATTAGTTAACGTTGCAATACTTTCAGTTTTAATATATTTTTTACCCATAGTTTTAGCCCTTTTTTCAAATACTGATTCAATCACAGATGCTCCAAAAATACTTTTTAAATGGTTTCCTTTATCAACTAGATCATCAAATATCATAAAATTATTAGTTATTAAATCTTTTTTTAAGTCTTCAACCCAAGAATAAAAAGCTTCTTTTCTTTGTGGATAAATTGCCCACTTATCAGCAAAATTTTCTTCTTCATTAATTGGGTTACGAATTATATACTTTCCATTTTCGTCTATTTCTACATATTCATGAAAATCATTCACAAATTTACAAATTAAATCTAATATAGTTTCATCACCAGTATATAAATAACCAACTAATGTAGTTATAATTATTGAAATTGGTTTATTATCTTTTTCTTCTTGTGATGCATTTCTATATTTAATATCTCTATGCCTTTTTAAAATCTGAATTGTTTTTTGTAAAGTTGTCCTTATTTTATATTTTCTTAAATCTTCTACCTTTGCTGAAAATTCTCTTTTCTCTCTTTCGAACAGTATTCTTCGTTCCTTTTCTTGAAGTTTATCAAACCACGCTGCATAATCTTCTGGATTTGACACCATAAATGTATACTTTCCATCTTCTTTATGTGTTATTATTATAGAGTTATTATTCTCTTCTGAATTTGGCATTGATGGTAAAATATCCATATGGAAATTAGCATCGTCGCTATATTTTAAAGTCCAACATCTTTTGCCTTCTTCTTTTACTAACAACTTACTATATCTATCACTATTCTTTAATACATCACCAATTAAATTTTTTAAATCCTCTGGCGAATCAAAATCATGATAAACCTTGCAAACAGCATCTAAATCATAGTCATCTGACTTATCAACTGGTTTTATTAACGTACCTAAATTCATAGAGCCTTGCGGAAATATTACAACCTTATAACCTTCTAAATTATTATCTAAATATTCTCCTAACGCCTTATAACTTCTATTTGCACTATCAAATACTGCATCCGAAATATTTAATTCATCAGCTATTTCTTCATACATTTCATTTATCTTTTCTGAATTTAAAATTTCTTCTTTTAACATATTATCCTCCTAATCATTATAAATTAGGACAACAACCAACTTCACATTAAAGTTGATACTATTCAAGCAAATAAAAATACATTTTGATTACCTCCTTAGTTGAGAACTAATAATGTAAACCAAAATGCTCTATATGTAAAATTACATTTGACAATTTAAATAAAATTGTGTAATATAATTATAGGAATTGATTTATCTATTCATTCAATCAGTTCTCCAAATTTCTTTTAAAAGTTGTTTGTTATTTTAATGGAAGTTGGTCGCTATCCATTATAAGGAAATATGCTTTTTCTCATAGCATATTTTTTATTTGCTTAGAAAATTCGACATATATTCCTTATAAATCGAATATATCATAAATAAAAAGAATTAGCAATAGTTTTATAAAAGTGCTAATTCTTTTTTTTATTTTATCTACTTATTTCAAAATCATCAAATTTTTCTTTAGAATAACTTTGTCTAATATAACCAATATGTTCAAATATTTCTCGTTCTTTAGTTGTTCCCTTAGAAATATAACACAAATCTAAATCATTATAATAATTATTATCATAATGGTACTTTATTTCCTCTGATACATTATCTTTTTCTTTATCAGTACCTATATAAAGAATCTTTTTAAATAAATCTTTTAATCTTTGAAGTAAATTATATATAAGATTTTCTAGTCTATTATTTTCTTGTTTTATTTCTTCATTTTCTAATTCAAGTCTACTTACTTCTTTATTTAATTGAATATTTTCTCTTTGAGTAGTTCTAAAATTTTTAGAATATTCTTCTAAAGTTTTTACCATGGATTGGGTTTTAGGAATATCTTCTACTACTTTTTTAGCAAAACTCATAAATTTGTTTAACGCTTGATAAGTATCTTTATCTATTTTAACTTCTTTGCCTGTTATAGTAGGTTTACTTTTGTTTAATTTCACTTTTAATTCTTTATAGTCATCATTTAATAATAGTGTACTCCTCTCTAATGACTTATCTAATCTTTTAGTCATTTTTTTAAATTCTCTTATATTGATATTCTCTGTTGTACTGCCTTTTAAACCTCTTTCTAGGTCAAATCCTGCCTTAACTAATCTGTTATGATATTTATCCTGTAATTTGCTTAAATGCTCGTTATTTTTAATATATTGCTTTTTTGAGATAGTATATCTATCTGTATTAGTTCTTTTATCTAATTTTTTTACTAGTGGAACAACAACACAATGAATATGTGGCGTTTTTTCGTCCATATGAATAGTAGAATGTAATACTTGCTCTTTAGTATAACCTAAGTCATTATAAACAAACTCCATACAAGTATTAGCCCACCTTAATATTTCTTCTTTACTTTTATCTTTAAAAAATAAACTATCACTCGTAAACAGTAATTCATCTGCTACTACATTTCTAGCATCATTAAGCATTTTATAATAGGATTTTTTTCTATCTTCTCGAATTGTCTTTTGTCTTTCTTCATGTTCTTTTTTATAGTCTTTAGTTAATTCGTAAAATCTTTTAACATATTTCTCATCACATTTTACTAATTCTATATTATCCTTACTTCTATCTAATTTTATATTTTGATTGCTTTTATAAGCTTTCTTTTCTCTTTTATTGTGTGAACCAATTTGTGCTAAATCTTGTAGTGTCTTAATTGGTTGACTTCTAAATATTGCATAACTCATATAATCCCCCCTTTTTAAATATGCAAAAAGAGATACTTTTTCAAATATCTCTTTAAAGTTTAATTTCCTTGTAAATCAACTAGTTCTGATAGTTTTTATTCATTGTGTAGAATAACAGTATCTCCCATGACCAGCATCAATTACCACCTTTTTAGCCATTTATCATCACACCCTATATTAATTTATGCATAATTAAATAAAATGCCTATAAAACACCTAATTCAACAAAAAATATCACAACAATTAATGTGATATTCTTTATTATACTATTTTTTTCTTCTTAGAAAAGAGAACAATCCTTTACGGCTACTCTTAACTTTAACATTACCTACTAAAAATTTAATTAAATCATTTAATTCACTATTGCTATCCAATCTTTCATTTAAATTAGGAACATTTCCAACAATTTTTAAATGAGTTTCATATTCAAAATTATTTAAATTATCATTTTTAATATTACTTCTATTTAAAACTACGTTAGAATTTAATAAATGTTCATATTCCTTTTGATTTCCCTTAATTATTTTATACAATTTAGTTGATCCAGGATCAACTAAATATACTAATTTATTGCATATTTCCTTTACATCAGATCCATTTAAATCAACAATAAATACATCAATATCCTTTAAGGTTTTTACAATAGTTTCAAATTGAACCCTACTTTGACATGTAATAATTCTATCATCCTTAAAATATAAAGAATCATTATTAAACATTTCAATACCTTTAACTTCTTTACTTTTACTTATTTCTTTAACAAGCATATACATTAAAGTAGTTGCACCCGCATGAGGAGTTCCATTTTCTATTCCAATGATTATTTTATCAGTCTCAAATCTATTACTTGTTTCCTTATCAGAAACAATACTATCAACCTTTAAAAAATCATATCCTTCTAAGTATTTTCTAACATCATCAAAAGTATTATTTCTTTCTAAAAGTTTATTAACAGCACTATCGCTTGTTGCAAAATTATAGTAACCTTTTTCAATCAATTTACCCAAAAATTCTTTACTATTAGCAACAAAACCATCATTTAACAAAATAACCACATTACTTGGATCTTTAAAAAATTCCAAGAAATTATATAAATAATTATCATCATAATAATTTATTATAGAAGTTAAATCAATTATAGCCTTATCAAAAGAAACATTACTTAGTTCTCTATCTAAATCATCTCTAGTAAACTCACCAACTAGTGTTTTAGCAACATTAATAGATAAATTATTTATAATATTACTGTTTTCATTTTTTATAATTACATACATTATATCAACCTACTCACTATTTAAATTAAATACTTCAACAAACTTAACATATTCAGCTTTACCTCTATTTACAACAAAGCAGAAGTTATTAGGAAGTTCTTCCCTTAAGTGTGGATTCTTCTGAGTAACATTAATTGAGAATTGATTTGTAATACCATTTCCAAGCCAAATACCATTGTTCTTATTAACATAATTTTTATACCATGGATCATATTCAATTTTCTTAATTTTATCAACTGTATCTAAAATAATAAAATTAATTATTCCAAGATTATTAGAGTCCTTAACAATATTTTCAAATACCATTTTGTTACTAGCTCCAATCTTAGTTAAAAATACATCTAAACCAGCAATTATTATAACAATTGGTTTTACATTAGCAATTACATCTTTATTATAATTAGATTCAGTAAAATTCTTAGATAAAGTAGATATATATTCACTCATTTTAGTTAGAAAAGAATCAAAATCTTTATCAATATATTGATAATATTTACGATATTTTTCATCAAATCCATAATCATCAGCATTAATTACAACAATATTTCTAGTTTTTTTACATAACAATTGATTAATCATCGCATTAATAAAATTATTATATATAGATAAATCTAAACCAGTAATAATATTAATTGTATCTCTACTATAATCATACTTAACATCTAATAATGAATCCTTACTCTTTCCAACAACCAAACAATGATCATTTGCTAAACTCTTAATAATTTCCTTTTCTGTAATCTTTTCAGGTAATATTGGAACCTTAGTAGCAACATATTTATTATTAGTATTATACTCATCAATTTTAGTATTAAGAAAATCATTTAAATTTTCATCAACAACTTTAGCAGTTTGAAATTCATATATTCCATCTGATTTAAATAATCCTCTACCAAAATTCTTAGCAGGATAATTTTTTCTTGCACCATTTATAATAGTTGAAAAATCTTCATCGTTATTTTGATTCAAAGCATAAACAAGTGAGAAATTTTGTCTTAGTTTATATCTAACCCCATTAGGAGTATTAACTGTTAAAACAAAATAAACACCATATTTATAACAATCTCTTGTAATTGAATTTAATAAATCACTATAATTACTATATAATTCATTAAAATTCTCAAAATTATTAATTATTATAACAATATTTGGTAATTTCATTGGACTATTTTTTATAAAATCAACATAAGTTCCACCAAATCTAGAAAATAAACTTTTTCTTTCATTAATAGTACTAGTAATCATTTTAAATAAATTTTCTATTTTATCTACATCATTACTTTGTAAAATATCTCCAACACTATTAAGTTTTCTAAATATATTTAAAGATCCACTACCTAAATCAACAATATAAAAATTCGCTTCATTTGAATTATAAGAAATCATCGATGAATACAACATAGTCATTATAAAATTTTCTTTACCACTACCAGCGGCTCCATATATAAGTGCATTACCATATTTAGTTAAAGGTAAAGTAAGTATACGTTGTTCTTGCATTGAAGGAACATCATACTCTCCAATAATAAGATTTAAAATATAATCATCCTTACTATATTTATATTTTACTTTCAATGCATCTACCAAAATAACTTCAGGTATTTTTTCAAGCCACAATGGTCTACACTTTATATTATTTTCAGTAGCTAATTCAGATAAATATTTAACAACATTAGATAGTTCTTCTCCTTCTGATTTAACAACTGTCTTATTAACTATTTTAGTTTCAATTTTTTTAATTACATAACCAATATTATTAATAAAATCCACAGAAGTATCAATTTCTTTTTTAATACTATCAGATGGTATATATGAACCACCAGCATATGCTGCCTGTCCTATAGTAAATACTTCATCATAACCAACTTGAAAATAAAATCTACCAGTTTGTTTTAAATAAGCAGCATCTGGTTTCTTTATTACTTCATTTGAATCAGATGTATCTTGTACTCTTAAACAAACCCTAAATCTTGTATTACTCCAAATCTGAGGATCAACAACACCACTTGGTTTTTGAGTAGCAAGAATTAAATGAACACCTAAACTACGACCAATTCTCGCAGTTGAAATAAGTTGTTCCATAAATTCAGGTTGTTGATTTTTTAACTCAGCAAACTCATCACAAATTATAAACAAATGTGATATTGGTTCACTTAAAACACCTTGTCTATACATTCTTTGATACTTATATATATCAACAGTACTTTCACCAGATATTTCCCTAGCTTGATTAAATAAAGATTGTCTTCTTTTTAATTCAGATTCAACAGATGCCAAACTCCTTTTAATTTCATTAGCATCTAAATTTGTAATTGTACCAATTAAATGAGGTAATTTAATTCCAGTTAAACGATTTTCAAAAGCGCCAGCTAAACCTCCACCCTTGTAATCAATTAATATGAACTGTACTTCATAAGGACTATAATTTATAGCCATAGATAAAATATAAGTAATTATAAATTCAGATTTACCACTACCTGTCATACCAGCAATTAAACCATGAGGCCCATGAAATTTTTCATGTAAATCAATAGTAATTAACTCACCATTTTTTCCAACACCAACTGGAGCAGAAAGATTTAATACAGGATCATTCATTTTCCATCTAGTTTCAGGATTTAATTGTTCAATTTTACCAACATTATACATTTCTAAAAAGCCAATCTTATTTGGTAACTTACCTTCAACATTATTCTTAATATCAATAGGAGTATTTGCTAAAACCTTAACACAACCTTCATAATCAATTATCGAATTTAAATCAACATTAAATTTAACAATATTATCAATATTAAGATTATCCTTTACCTCACCAGTAAAATTATCCTTCGTTATTAAACTTAAATCAATAAATGAAGTACATTGATCAGGAAAATTCGTCATTTTCTTATCAATCATAAACAATGAAAATCCAACAAAATTATTATTATCTAAAATATTTTTAATTACATCTATATCTCTAATCTTTTTAAAACTATCAGTTATAATTAAATAAACCTTATCAATATCTATATTAGAAGAATTTTTAACTCTACTTTCATAAACTCTCTCTAAATAATAACAAACCTCTTTGTATTCATCATTATTTGAAGCAAAAAATCTAATTTTTTTATCATCACTAAATAAGTGAGGAGCATCCTTAAAACATGCCCATTCATTTTCATGTTCTTCATCGGTTAATATAACAATTTTTAAATCATCATAACTATGAAATGCTAATAATTGAACCATTAATCTTTTTACATAATCATGTAAATAATTCATTCCAAAAATACCACTTATATAATTTTTAACTAATGAATAAGGAACTGGTACATCATCTAAATTTTTAGGCTCTTTACCTAATCTTGATACTAAACTTTTTAAATTATCTTCTTCCATTGAAAAATGTTCTTCTGGATATCTAATATTAATCTTCATTGGACAGCTTCCAATACCAAGATTTAATGTTAAAAAATCATCATCAGATATTCTTCTCTGCCACATTACTGAACTATGATTCAATATTACATCTGCTGATTGTTCACTAGAGAAATAATGCATTTTAAGCATTGATGACTGTTCATTTTTTGCTTTACTTATTTCCACTATTTTTGAATCAATATATTTACTATATTTTTTTTGTCTTTTTCTTTCTTTAGAAACATTATCAATTTTCTGATAAAATTTAGTTAATAACGGCCAAACAAATATACTTGCAAACATTGCACCACATACAATTAAAGATGGAGTAGCAGCTTTTAAAGTAGTAGTCCCATTTGTAATACCATTTAATGTATTATATCCCATCATTAATGAAGACATAGACATTGTAGCCATTGGTCCAATAGTTAAAAGTAAAGGACTTTCTTTAGTACCAACCTTTTGAGGAGGAGCATCTACAACAATATCTAAAGTATTTAACTTAGGTACAATTCTCGGTTTTTTATAAAAATAATCATTTTCATCATATAATGGATAAAAAGTCTCATCATACGTTTCAGTATAATTTCCCGCTTTAGAACTAACAATTCCAACAGAAATAGAATCAACCTTAATATTGCTATTACTAATATCATTTACATATATAACATAACTATTAGAACTATCCCCACAACCAACAATTATTTTTAAACCATAAATAAAAATAACATCACCTATTTTAATTTCCGAATTATTTAAAACTCTAGAGTTATTAACATATACACCAAATTTAGAATCATTATCCTTAATAATAAGTTTATTTTTATCATAAATAATATAACAAGCAACATCATCTATTAAACTATATCTAACTAAATTTTTATCTTTTTTACCAATAGAAAATCCCTTAGTTAAATAATCCTTTAATTCATAAGAATTATATTTTTCAACTACATCAGAACAATAAATAATAAATTCATCTTTATCATATTCATTTTTTATAGTATAAAAATTTCCAACTTCTAAATAAGCATATGGATTCATAACATTATTAACTATATTATAAACATTTCTATTACTAATTAATTTCCAATGTTCTCCATCAGCTTCAATTAAAATAAGATTTCTTTTATTTCCATTAATATCAATAGAATCAACCCAAAAAGATCCTTTAATAACATCAGGTAAAATAATATTTTTTATTGAATTACTTTTTATAACACTAAGACGCATACTTATCCTCCTATCATTATCATTAACAAAATTATACAATAAAAAAAGAAATAATACACTACATAAAATGTATCATTTCAATATAAATTTATATTATTACTTTTTAATAATATAAATATAATCGTCACTTGCAAATACCCAATTAGGATCAGTAATTTTTTCTTCTTTTCCAGTTTTAACATTATAACATGTAATATTTTCTCCAGGAACATCGCCAAAAAAATGTTGAATTTTGCTAAATGTAGCACCTTCCTTTAATCTAATATAAGCTACATCATTAGATGATGACAAATTATCATTTTCATAATACGTAAAAAGGTCATTGTTTGGATTTTTAGCAAAATTAATATTATTCTGTTCGAAAGATTGATCTGCTGGAACAGAATCATCAGGTATTGGAACAACACCTTTATTACCAGGATTTGGATTAGTTGAAGAACCCGGTGTAGTACTAGATGGAATTGATGGATTGCCTTGTTGAGAATTTGAAGATATTAATTCATCAAAATAATCTTTAGCAAAATCAGCATCACCATTATAATTAAGCATAGAATTTATTTCATCATCATTATAACCTTCTTCCTTAAGCTTTGATATTATCTCGCTTTCTGTAAAATTATTCTTACCAATTAAATCTTGAGTTTTTTTAGCTAAATCATCTGAATTATGTTGAATATTAAAGACATTTTTTGAATTATCTCCATTTAAAGCTTTCCAAAGATAATCTTCAAAATTATCAGAATCAGAAGTATTATAATAATCTGTATAAATTTTAGAAATTTTAAACTTAAGTTCTTCCGATAACTTATCGTCAACACCATCAAAAAGAAGACCTTCTTCATCACTTTCTACATTAGAAATTACCTTTTTAATAGCATTATATGTATCATCATCAAATCCAAATGTCAAACTATTATTACCAACACGATTGGTACTTAATAAGTTCACCAACTCTTCTGATTCTGATAATCTATTTTCAAAATTTTTTCCAATAGTTTGTTCAATCTCATTAAGCTTACTCATGGAAGATGTAATATGATTAGAATATACATTAATAGAATTCTCTAATAGATATATTTTTGCATTTAGTCTAGCAATAAAAGTACCAACATCTTTAGGACAATTACCAATGTTATTTAAACTCAATCCATCTACATAATTTTTAATATTACTAGAATAATCTTCTAAACCACTTGTATCTATATTAGCAATTACACCCATTTTTCACCACCATCTAAATATTATTTTTAACAGCATTAAGTGCAGTAACAAAATTTGTTTTTGCAGATGAGCATTCACTATTTGCTGCACTCCATTCATCTCGTATTTTTTGTCCAGTCAAAACACCGTTTTCATCATAAGTTCCTTCCCATTTTTTTATAGAACTCAAATAAATACATTTTTGTTTATATACATCATAATTTTCATTACACATATCAATTGCACCAGCTAAAGCAATGTATTTTTCTGCATATGACTCGACATCATCTAATCTAGTTTTTATAGGATCATTTACATACTCTTTAAATTTTGAAACATATAAAGTGTTTTGCACGCAGTCATCAACTGGACCTTGATAATTATCTAAAAAATTACTAACATCCAAAGAGGTAATAAAACTATCCATATTAATAGTAAAATTACCAGTATTGAAGTTTGCATAAGGATTTACTACTTCCATTAAACAACACCTCCATCTTTAATTTTATATCTAATAACTTGTCCTATATTAATAAGATTAGCATTGGTTATATTATTTTGTTCTTGTAATATCTTCCAATCTACTCCCATTTTAGTTCCAATATTACCAAGTGTATCATTAGCAACAACAGTATACTCAATATATATTGAACCATCTTCTTCATCTGAAATTCTTATATTGTTATTATATAATCCACCAAAATTATTAACGATATTACCTAACTTTTTATCATCTTCAGAAGCTTCTGGATTACCAAGTGCAGCTATTCCTTGTTCCATATAACCATAGCTTTTATAAACCACCTTAAGTTTCGTAACAAAACTATCAAACGAAGATTTAAGAGATTCAGCATTTTTTTTAATTAATCCATCATATGAATCTCTAAAATTATCAGCAGCCAACGATTTCCAAGATTCCGGAATCACATTCGTGTTTTTGTCTAAATTATCTAATACAGAAGATATAATACCCCATTGTGTATTAATCCTATTATACATACTTTCAACTTCAGGATGATTAAAAGTAATCTGCTCATTACCCATATTTTCATCTTCTTTCTAAGAAATTTTAGCAGTGTTATCTTCATGAACACTATACATTTCTTTAATAGTTTTCAAATTATCTTTTAATATGTCAAGACTACCTATAAGGTTAACACAATTATCAGAAATTGGTTTGTAAGAATTTTTGAAAGATTCATGTGCCTCGCCACTCCAAATACTATCAGAACCATCAACATCATTATCAATCGCAACTAATGCATCGTTTAAAGTGGTAATATAATTCTTAACAATATCTGAATAGGTATCAAAATCGTCAAGATCATATTGAACTATTCCAGTATTCATTTTATTTACCTCCCTAATTTATACACTATTCTAAAAGAATAAGTAAAAACATATTCTCTTAGAAAGATGTATAAAAACATCTTTTTTAATTATTATTTTAATTAACTTCTTTAACTTCTCCATTTGCACTTCTTGCAATTGTAGTTTCAGTTTGTTTATATCTTTCTTTTGCAACACCAATTAAGGAAGAAATATCCTCAATTTTTTCCGGCACTCTTATAAAAGCATTTGCTTTAAGTTCCTCAAATGTACCTTGATATGCTGCAGCTGCTGTTCCACTAAAAACAGGACTAGCATTAATTTCACCATAAATAGAAGATACAACATTTAAAATACCATCTATATTATTTTTACTATTTTTTATACTTTGAAGATCTTGTTCAACACCATTATAATCAAAATGAATATTACCTGCCATTATTATTCTCCTTTCTCAAATTATCCTCTAAAAATTGCCGCATTTTCAGTATCAGTATCAGTCGTTGCTGTTGCTGCACTACTTAACGAAGCAGCCGTACTTGCAACAGTATTAATTAAACTTTTATATAAATTTAAATTAGCCATGTTATCACTTCACTTTTTTAATTCTTTAAAAATTCAACACATTTAATAAAAAATTCTATTTGATCTTTATTTAATTCACCAGTATCAACCATTTGTTGTAATTTTTCTATACTAAACCATCTTACTTCTGATAATTCATCCAATTGTATTGTTAGTTTATCAATATCAAGATCCAACTTTGTATAATACATTATGTAACAATCCTTACCATCGCATCCTCTTTCAAATTCAACAACTGGATGGTTACTAATATCTATTCCTAATTCTTCCTTTACTTCAGTTATTATACCTTGTTCAGGTGTTTCGCCATGTTTAGGATGTCCGCCTGTAACTCCCCAGTCTCCTCCTTTAGATTCAACTCTCTTTTGCATTAAAAATTCACCATTTGAATTTTGAATAGCTATTATAACAACCATAGGAAAATAGCCATCTGGAATTTTATCACCTTTAAAATAAGTTTTACCTGTTAACTCAAGTTGATTATTATATAAGTCTCTTTCTTCTCTCATTTCACATTCACCTCTTTTAA
>ERZ779737.1470-NODE-1470-length-18186-cov-4.040207_pt1 | contig 18186 bp, 15 predicted proteins | sample MGYA00511889_ERZ779737 | MGnify/ENA primary metagenome ERZ779737 (study PRJEB29588, sample SAMEA2163575) | human gut metagenome | biome: human gut; feature: human-associated habitat; material: faeces | place: Denmark | collected 2008/2010 ...
CGGCCATGAAGTAGTGGTAGTTGCCGCGTCCGCCGCCGCGCATTTCGGGCTCGAGCGCGAAATATTCAATGTAGCGGCAATGCCCGAAATGCCAGAAAACGAGAATCGCGCAGGGATTTTCCGCGTTCCCGTAAACCCGCGCGCGGCAGGCGGGTTCGCTCAGCGCGCGGCTCCACGCGGGGCGTTCCCGCTGTTCTTCGAACGGGAACGAGACTTCGAAAATGCGGAAGAACGCCTCGAAGAGCGCGCCGTCGGCGTTCCCGAGAAGCGAGAAGGCTTCCGGCGTTTCTCCCGCGTTTTTCTTTTCGGCGAAAAAACGTTTTTCCATAAGCGCGCCGACGCTACACGGGAACGGACGGCGAGTCCAATTCCTTTTTTTTCCGCGGGAACGCGCGGTTTTTCAAATTTACAGCGGGGGCGCAGTCTGCTTTACTTTCGCGCAATCGGACATCGGGTTTTTCTCACGCAACGCAGGGCTTCGGCCCCAATCTTTTTTTTTTTTTTGAAAATGAAACAACGCACGATTCAGAAAGAAGTTTCCATCCGCGGGAAAGCGCTTCACACCGGCAAGGACGTGATGCTGACGCTGAAGCCCGCTCCCGTCGACACGGGCATCGTCTTTTGCCGCACGGACCTTTACGGCAAGCCGAAAGTGCGTCCGCTCGTCGACTTGGTGCTCGGCTCGGAAATGCAACGGCAGACGACGGTCGAGCAGAACCACATCAAGCTGCACACGATCGAGCACGTCAATTCCGCGCTCAACGGCATGGGCGTGGACAACTGCATCGTCGAGCTGAACGAGTCCGAACCGCCGATTCTGGACGGCTCGGCGCGTCCCTACGTGCTGCTGATCCAGGAGGCCGGCATCGTCGAGCAGGAAAAGGAGCGCAAGTATTTCGAGCTGAAGGAACCCGTTTCCGTGACGGACGGGAACCGCTCCGTCATCGCGCTCCCGCACGACGGGCTGCGCATCACCTGCACGTCCGCCGACGACCGCGGCGTCCACACGCAGCATCTCACGATCGACATTTCGCCGGAAATCTACGAAGCGTTCGTCGCCCCCGCGCGCACGTTCACGATTTACGAGGAAATCGAGCCGCTGCTGAAACAGGGGCTGATTCAGGGCGGTTCGCTCGATTCCGCGATCGTCATCCGCGGGGACAAAATCATTTCCAAGGAGCCGCTGCGCTTCAAGGACGAATTCGTGCGGCATAAGATCATGGATCTTGTCGGCGACCTCGTGCTGCTCGGCGCGCCGCTGAAGGCGCACATCGTCGCCGTCCGTCCGGGACACGCGCTCAACGCGAAGCTCACGGCTAAAATCCGCGAGCAGATGCTGGCGCCGGCGAAGAAGAGCGAGCCCGCGAAAGTCGTCGTTTCGCCGGACGCGAAGGCGCTGGACATTCGCCAGATTCTGAACCTCGTGCCGCACCGCTACCCGTTCGCGCTCGTCGACCGCGTGCTGGAAATCGATCACGAGGCGCACGAAATCACGGCGATCAAGAACGTGACGCTGAACGAACCGTTTTTCCAGGGCCATTTCCCGGGCAATCCCGTGATGCCGGGCGTGCTTCAGCTCGAGGCGATGGCGCAGGCTTCCGGTCTGTTGCTGCTGTCGAAGTCGAGCATCGAAGGGAAAGTCTGCTTCTTCATGAGCGCGGACAAGGTGAAATTCCGCAAACCGGTGACGCCGGGCGACTGCGTCGTCATTCACGCGAAGCTGGTCAAAAACCGCGCGAACAAAATCTTTTCCGCGGAAGCGGAATGCCGCGTGAACAACGAAGTCGTCTCCTCCGCCGAAGTGATGTTCACGATCACGGAAGCTCCGAAATTCTGAGGACGGGAACGCCATGATTCATCCGACAGCAATCGTCGAACCCGGCGCGCAGCTCGGGGAAAATGTGGAAATCGGCGCCTACGCCTATGTCGGCGGCGACGTCGTGCTCGGCGCGGGAACGGTGATTCATCACCACGCCGTCGTCGAAGGCTTCACGGTCATGGGCGAGAACAACGAAGTGTTCCCGTTCGCCGTCGTCGGAGGCAAGACGCAGGATTTGAAATACGACGGCGGAAAACCGGGGCTGAAAATCGGCGACCGCAACACGTTCCGCGAGTACGTCACCGTTCACGGCGGGACCAAGGACGGCGAGTTCACGACGCTCGGGAACGACAACAACATTCTCGCCTATTCGCACGTGGCGCACGACTGCCGCATCGGAAACTTCCTCGTCATGAGCTCGCAGTCGGCGTTCGCGGGGCACGTCGTCTGCGGCGACCACGTCAATTTCGGCTGGGGCACGGGCATTCACCAGTTCGCGCGCATCGGAGACTACGCGATGCTCGCGGCGATGTCGCGCATCGTGCAGGACGTGCCGCCCTATATGATCGTCGAAGGCACGGCGGAAGTGAGCGCGCGGGCGGTCAACGTCGTCGCGCTGCAGCGCAACGGTTTCCCCGCGGAAGACGTCGCCGCGCTCCGCCGCGCGCACCGCATCATTTACCACGAAAATCTGAACCGCACGCAGGCGCTGGAAAAAGTGCTCGCCGATCCCGCGCTCGCCGCGAATCCGCACATCCGGAAGCTCGTCGATTTCTATCGCACGAGCAAGCGCGGCGTCCACTGATCAGGCGATGAACAACGAGGCGCTTCAGAAGCTCCGCGGCGTTCTGCCGGGCGTTCCCGCCGAGGCGTGGGAAAAAATCGAGGCGATGGCGGCGCTCCACCGCGAGTGGAACGCGAAAATCAACCTCGTTTCCCGCAAGGACATCGACAACCTCGAGCGGCATCACTACGCGCCGTGTCTCGCCGCGGGAACGTTTCTCAAGCTCATGAGCGGCGCGCGCGTGATCGACGTCGGCACGGGCGGCGGCTTTCCGGGGCTGCTGCTCGCCGTGCTGTTCCCGCAGGCGCATTTCACGCTGACGGATTCCGTCGCGAAGAAAATCCGCGTCGTCGCCGACATCGCGGAAAGGCTCGCGCTGAAAAACGTCGAGCCGCGCGTCTCCCGCGCCGAGAAAATCAGCCGGCATTTCGATTTCGTCACGGGACGCGCGGTCACGAATCTGCCCGCCTTTTTCGGCTTCGTCAAAAAACTGATTCAGCCCGGGAAAAAACATTCGCTCGCCAACGGCGTGCTTTACTGGAAAGGCGGCGAAATCGCGCCCGAGACCGAAGCTCTCGGCGTCGCTCCCGCGAAAACCGTGGAGCTCGAAAAACTTCTCGGCGACGAATATTTCGCCGGGAAATACATTCTGCATTATCCGTATTTCGACGTTTTCCGCGCGCGTTGCGTGCTTCCGCCCTCGTGAGCGCTTCCGCCGCGCTGCTCGGCGCGTTCCCGCCGCGCGGTCTTCTCCGCGATTCGCGAAAGGAAAAAAAGGCGTTCCCGCCGATGTCCGCGGGAACGCCTTTTTTCTTTTCGCGTTTTTCGTCCGCGAAAATTTTCAGTAAACGTCCTTCTGGTAGCGGCCTGCCGCCTTGAGCTCCTTGAGCTTCGCCGCCGCTCCCGCGTCGTCGAGTCCGCCGTGCGTCTTGAAGATGTCGAGCAGGGCGGTTTCGACGTCCTTGGCCATGCGCTTGGCGTCGCCGCAGATGTAGAAATACGCGCCGTCGTCGTTGAGCCATTTCCAGACTTCCGCGCCGGCTTCGCGGATTTTGTCCTGGACGTAGATCTTGTAATCCTGGTCGCGGGACCACGCGCAGTCGAGCCGCGTGAGCAGCCCGCTCGCGAGCGCGTCTTCCCATTCCTTCCGATAGAGGAAGTCCGTCTTCACGCGCTGGTCGCCGAAGAAAAGCCAGTTCTTGCCTTTCGCGCCTTTCGCCGCGCGGTCCTGGACGAAGCTGCGGAACGGCGCGATGCCCGTTCCCGGGCCGACCATGATCATCGGCGCGTCCAAGTCCGTCGGCGGACCGAAATGCGAGTTGGAAACGAAGACCGGAAGCGTCGTTTCGCCGACTTTCGCGTATTCGCCGAGGAACGTCGAGCACACGCCGTCGCGCTTGCGTCCGTTCGTTTCGTAGCGGACGACCGCGACCGTGAGGTGAACGCTGTCTTTCCCGACGAAATTCGGGCTGGAGGAAATCGAATAAAGCCGCGGCATCAGACGGCGCAACTGTTCGACGAACGCCTGCGCGCCGCATTGCACGGACGGAAATTCCTCGCCGATGTCGACGACGTGGCGCGCGTCGATCCAGGCTTTCTGTGCCGCGGGATCGGCGTTCCCGAGCACTTCCGCGAGCTTCGCCTTGTCGGCGGCGTCCGCCGCGTTGTCGTGCGCGAACTGGACGAATTTCTTCGTCACGGCGCCGAGCGAAAATTCCGTCGTCAGCGCGTCGCGCAGCGTCAGCGTTTTTTCCGTCTTCGGAATCGAGACCGTCTCGTCGCCGGAAAATTTGTAGGCCTTGAGCACGGCGTCGACGAGCTGCGGCGTCTGCCGCGGGTACACGCCGAGCGAATCTCCGGACTTGTAGACGAGCCCGCTCCCCGTCAGGTCGATTTCAAGATGCACCGTTTCCTTTTGGGATTCGGGGGCGTTTTCGCGTCGGCGCAGTTTCAGCTTCGCCGGGAACGGATTGGTTTTGTCGTAAGCGCAGGGGGCGGGTTCTGACATTTTTTCTGACCTCGTGTTGCAGGGTTAATGTGGTGAATTTCGTTCCCGCATCTTATGCCACAAAACTTCCTCCGAGAAAATAAAAAACCGCTCCCGCTCCGCCGCGCGCGTTTTCGGCTGTAAAAACGGCGGCGGCGAAATTAGGATTTTCCGCATGGGAAATTTTCCTGACGGCGTTTTTTTCGAAAAAGTTCTCGGCGCGGCGTGGCGCGGCGGCGTTCCCGAGCGGATTCGCGGCGCGGCCATCGACTCGCGAAAAATTTCTCCGGGGGAAATTTTCGTCGCGCTCAAGACGGAAAGGCGCGACGGGCACGACTTTCTCGAAGCGGCGCGGGAGCGCGGCGCGGCGGGGCTCGTGCTTTTCAGCAGCGGATCGACGGGAACGCCCAAGGCGATGATTCACGATTTGGACGCGTTCGCCGCGGCGTTTCCGCCGAAGCGGGCGCTCCGCCCGCGCGCGATTCTTCTTTTCCTGCTCTTCGACCACATCGGCGGTCTGAACACGCTTTTCCGCGCGCTCGCCGACGGTTCGAAGATCGTCGTTCCCGCCTCGCGCGCGCCGGACGAAATCGCCTCGCTCATCGCGCGGGAAAACGTTTCCGTTCTGCCGGCGACGCCGACGTTTCTGAATCTTTTCCTGATGGAAAACGTCGCGGAAAAATTCGACCTTTCCTCGCTGAAGCTGATTTCCTACGGCACGGAACCGATGCCGGAAGCGCTGCTGCGTCGGCTGAAGACCGCGTTCCCGCGCGCGAAATTCCTGCAGACGTTCGGCACGAGCGAAACGGGCATCGCGCAGACGCGCAGTTTTTCCTCGGACAGCACGCTGATGAAAATCGACGATCCCGCGACCGAGTGCAAAATCGAAAACGGCGAGCTTCTGCTGCGCTCGAAAACGCAGGCGCTGGGCTATCTCAACGCGGGAACGGCGGAGCGCTTCACGGCGGACGGCTGGTTCCGCACAGGCGACGTCGTCGAAAAAACCGCCGACGGCTACCTGCGCATCGTCGGCAGGAAAAGCGACATCATCAACGTCGGCGGAGAAAAGGTCTTCCCGGCGGAAGTCGAAAACGTCCTGCTGGAAATCCCGCAAGTGGCGGACTGCCTCGTCTTCGGCGAGCCCAATCCCGTCACGGGGCAAACCGTTTCCGCGAAAATCGTGCTACGCGAGCCGATGAAGACGCTCGACGCGAAGCGGCTCGTCGCGGAACATTGCCGCGGGCGGCTCGCGCGCTACAAGATTCCGGTGAGAATCGCCGTCGTCCCCGCGGCGGAATTTTCGGCGCGTTTCAAGAAAATCCGGCGCGCGTGAACGCTCGCCGCGGGCGGGAACGCGCGCTCAGTCGCGGAGAATGAGCGCGATGAAGACGAGATCGGCCGTTCCCGCGTTGGCGACGCCGTGGCTTTTCCCGCTCGGCGTGAACGTGACGTCGCCGGGACCGACGGCGCGGACTTCGCCGTTGTCGTCGTAAGTTCCCGTTCCTGCGAGGAAATAATACGTCTCGCTTTCGCCGCGGTGCTCGTGAAAGCCGATCGAGGCGCCGGGCGGGAGCGTGACTTCGGCGAACATGCGCGTCTTGTCGTTCAGCTCGGCGGGACCGAGGAGATGCTTTTTGATGACTTCGCCGTTTCCGCCGGCGAGGTTTCGGGCTTTTTCGATTGTCGGTTTCATCATGAAAAAAAGAAGGACGCGGAAGCGGGAAAACGGCGGGAACGCGTCATTTTTTCACGCGGCGCTTCACGGCGGCGGGGAGTTCGTATTTTTCCCAAACTTTGTAACCTTGCGGGAGCGGCCCTTCGGCGGACGGGCGCGCGTTCACGCCGGCGCAGACGTAGCGTTTCTGCTGAACGTTCACGCGCTGAAGAAATTCCTCGTAATTTCTGTCTTTGCGGTCGCTCCACGTGTTTTCGCTCATCGCGCACATGCGCGGGAAACAGTGAAATTCGAGCACTTTCGCGTTGGGCGTTTTCTCGCCCCAATAACAGGCCTGCGCGCCGATCACGCGTTTCTGCTCCTTTTCGGAGAGCCCGCGCGGGATCGGGTCGAAATTCCACGCCTGGCGCATCGGCATCACGCGGCCCTGCGAAAGCACGAAAGGCTTGTCGTCGGGACTGTAAGCCCAGTTGTAGTAGCAGGAAGGCCGCGTCGCCACGATGAGGTCATGCCCGGCGCGCGGGGCGATTTTCGGGTCGGCGTACTCGCGCCAATGCATGACGGTGCAGCCGTCGGGGATGCCGCCTTCGACGATTTCGTCCCAGCCGATGACTTTTTTCCCGCGTTTTTCGAGAAATTTCTGAATGCGCGCGAGCGTGTAGCTCTGCAGGCGCTCTTCGGCGGTGTGTCCGTCCGCGGCTTTCAGATTTTCTTCGCGGATGCGGCGCTGGCAGTCGGGGCATTTTTCCCAAGCGCCCTTCGGGCATTCGTCGCCGCCGATGTGAACGTATTCGCCGGGAAAAAGTTCCGTGACCTCGGTCAAAATGTCGGTGAGAAACGTGAACGTCTTTTCCTTGCCGGGGCAGTAGACTTTTCCGAAAACGCCGCCGCCGAGCGGGATCGAGGCGGGCGGGCGCCCGTCGCAGGAAAATTCCGGGTAAGCGAGCAGCGCGGCGGTCGAGTGCCCGGGAATTTCGATTTCGGGAACGATCGTGACGAAGCGTTCCCGCGCGTATTTCACGATTTCGCGGATGTCTTTCTGCGAATAAAATCCGCCGTAGAGCCCGTCGCGGTTCCAGTGCGGAGAATCTTCGGGAACGAAGGCGGGATTTTCTCTGACGAGGAGGTTCGAGCGCCAGGCGCCGACTTCGGTCAGGCGCGGATATTTTTTGATTTCGATGCGCCAGCCCTGGTCTTCGGTCAGATGCCAGTGAAAGCGGTTCATCTTGTGCCACGCGATGGTGTCGATGAAGCGCATGATGTCCTCTTTGGAAAAGAAATGGCGCCCGCAGTCGACGTTCGCGCCGCGCCAGGCGAAGCGGGGCTCGTCGGCGATTTTCGCGCAAGGCAGGCTCCATGAAATTTTTTCCTTCACGGGAACGCGGGAATAGATTTCCGGCGGCATCATCTGGCGCACCGTCTGCAGCCCGTAAAAAAGCCCCGCCGGCGTTTTCGCGACGATGCTCAGGCGGGAACTCGACGCGTCCAGCGCGTAGCCTTCGTCGCCGGTTTTGGCGGTTCTTTTCAGCTCGAGGCGCAGCGTCGTCTTTCCCGTTCCCTTTTCGGCGACTTTGAGCTTCATGCCCGTCGCCCGCGCGATTTCCTTCGCGAACCAGCGCGCGACCGGCCGCGCGCTCTTCGCGGGGCAAACGATGAGCGTTTCCGGATAAAAGGTGAATTTCCCGCGCTTGGCGACGTAGCTCGACGGCTTGGGAATGATCGCGTGCTCCGCCGTTCCCGCGTCATCTTTTCTCGCGCAGAGCGTTCCCGCGAAGAGGCAGACCAGCAACGCGGCGGCAAAGAAGTTTCTGAGAACGGCCCGAAAGCGGAAGGGGAATATCGGCATAGCGCGGCGCATCTTAGGCGCTTTTTCCGTTCCCGTCAACGCCGGCGGGAACGAAGCGCGTTCCCGCCGAAATTTTCCTTGCAACTTCCGGGGCGCCGCATAAAATACAACGCATTCCCCGTCGGGATTTTCATCCCGCCAATCCTTCCCTGAAGAAAGAACGAAACGCGCACGCAAGCGACACGAAATACAGTTCCCGTCGTTTCCGAACAATTTTTCTCAACCGTTAATCACAACAAAAAGTCTCGAATATGGCATCATCCCCGAAAGTCATCTGCGTCATCATGGGCGGCGGCCGCGGCACCCGTCTTTATCCGCTCACGGCGTCCCGCTGCAAGCCGGCGGTTCCGCTCGCCGGGAAATATCGCCTGATCGACATCCCGATCAGCAACTGCCTCAACTCCGGCTTCAACAACATTTACATTCTCACGCAGTTCAACACGGCGTCGCTGCACCACCACATCCAGCGCACCTACAAGCTCGACGTCTTCGGGCGCGGCTGCGTCGACATTCTCGCCGCCGAGCAGAACATGGAAAGCGAAGCGTGGTATCAGGGCACGGCAGACGCCGTGCGGCACAACCTTCAGCACTTCATGATGAAGGACAACGACCTGATGCTGATTCTTTCCGGAGACCAGCTCTTCCGCATGGATTTCCGCCCGATGATCCGCCAGCACCTCGAAAAGAAGGCGGACGTGACGATTGCGGCGAAAGCGATGCCGAAGGCGGAAGTTTCCGGGCTCGGCGTGATGCGCGTCCGGGAAACCAGCGAAATCAGCGAATTCGTCGAAAAGCCGAAAGACCCGAAAGTCATCGATTCGCTCGTCATTCACGGCGCACTCCGCGACGGGCTTTCCGACAAGTCCGACACGGAATACTGCCTCGCCTCGATGGGCATCTACGTCTTCAGCGGGAAGTTCATCAACGAATGCCTCGCGAACGACATGAAGGACTTCGGCAAGGAAGTCATTCCCGGACTGCTCGGCAAAAATAAGCTCGTCGCCTACGTTTTCGACGATTACTGGGAAGACATCGGGACCGTACGCTCGTTCTGGGAAACGAACCTCGCGCTCACCGACCCGATTCCGCCGTTCGACTTCTTCGACGAGCACGACCCGATTTACACGCACGACCGTCTTCTCCCGGCGGCGAAAGTCAACGCCTGCACGTTCGAGCGCGTCATCTGCGCGGAAGGCGCGATTCTCTCCGACGCGAAGCTCAACCGCTGCGTCGTCGGCGTTCGCGCCGTCATCAACCAGTCGACGCTGAAGAACGTCGTGATGATGGGTGCGGACTACTACGAAACGCTCGTCGAAATCGAAGAAAACAAGAAAGCCGGCCGCACGTCCGTCGGCATCGCTCCCGGCTGCATCATCGAAGACGCGATCATCGACAAGAACGCCCGCATCGGCGAAGGCTGCCGGCTCTCGCCGCGCGGCATCGAAGACGGCTGGGAAAGCGACGGCATCTGCGTCCGCGACGGCGTGCTCATCGTGAAGAAGGACGCCGTCGTTCCCGCGGGAACGACGCTCGGCGTGCTTCCCGACGTCGCGGCAAAATAAACCGCTCCCGTCCGCATTGGCCGCATCCGGACCAAGCGAAACATTGCGTCCCCGCGATCGCCTCGTGCGCCGCGGGACGCGTTGTCTTTGCGACGACGAACTTCTCGCCGCGCTGCTCGACACCGGCGCGCGGCTGAAAACTTCGCCGGAGCACGACGCGCGCAAAGTGCTGGAAACGGCGGCGGGATCGTTTTTTCAGCTTTCCCGCTGGGACGTTTCCGACTTCGCCGCGCTCGGTCTTCCTCTGAGCCGCGCCTGCAGCCTTGTCGCCGCGTTCGAGATCGGCCGGCGCATCGAGGAACGCACGGAGTTTTCCGCGCAACTCGCGTCCGCCTCCGACATTTTCGATTTTTTCGAAAGGAAAGCGCTCCCGCTCGATCGCGAAAAATGCTGGGTCATCTGCGCGGACGCGAAGAACCGCGTCATCCGCTTCGACGAAATTTCCGCGGGAACGGCGAGCGCGTCCGTTTTTCATCCGCGCGATTTCCTGCGGCCCGCCGTCCGCGCGAACGCCTCCGCCGTCGCGCTGATCCACAATCACCCGAGCGGCGATTCCTCGCCATCCTCGAGCGATTTGCGCATTACGAAATCGCTCGCCGAAGCGTGCAGAATTTTCGAAATTCGTCTGCTCGATCACGTCATCGTCGGCAGACGCAACATCCCGCCGCACGCGCGCGGCTATTTTTCTTTCGTCGAGGCGGGATTGCTCTGAAAGAAAGCATTCGCGCAACGCCGACACGCTCTTTATTTTTTTCCCATGAAAACCCGCATTCTCGCTTTGCTTTTCTGCCTGCCGGCGCTTTTCGCGACGGCGGCTCCCGACGTTTCCGCCGCCGCGGGAACGCCGAACTTCACGGAAGACTTCCGCCCGAAAAAAACGGCTTTCGCCTTCGGCGTTCCCGTGCCGCTGCCCGGCGAGCGGATGTTTCTCGTCGAAGCGAAAGTCAACGGAGTTCCCGCGAAAATGCTCGTGGACACCGGCGCATCCCACACTTCGCTCGATCTTTCGTGGGCGCGGAAAAATTTCCCCGACGCGAAGCTGCGCATCGTTTCGACGAATCCCGCCGAACAGAACGCCTACGCGATGCCTGCGCAGAAAATTCCGCTGATGGCCGTCGCGGAATTTTCCGTCGGCGGGAACGCGTTTTCGGATTTCTTCATGCCGCTCGTCGATCTGCGCGGGCTGCGCGCCGCGCTCCCGGAGCTGAACGACGTCGCGGGCATTCTCGGCATGAACACGATCGCGCTCGCGCCCTGCCGCGTTTCTTTCAAAAACCGCACGCTCGCGTGGCTCGACCGCGAAGGGCTCGCGGGCACGCCGGGAAAAAAGAAGCTCGACGTCCGCGCCGTTCCCGAAACGGACTGCGTGCTTGTCATGATTTCCTCGCCGAAGGACGGGCGCGTCCTTCCCGCGCTGATCGACTGCGGCGCCGTGGGCTCGTCCGTTCCCGCGGATTTTTGGATCGGCGCGCGCCCGGAAAAAATCCGCGCCGTGACGACGACCGCCGCGGGAACGCAGAACGTAGAAATCGCGTTCGGCGTTCCCGGCGAATTGAAGTTTTCCGAAGATTTCTCGCTGAAGAACATTTCGCCGGAGCTGCTCCCGCCCGTCGGGAACGCGCCGCAGAAAATCCTGCTCGGGCTGGACGCGCTTTCCCGCTTCGATCTCATTTTCGACCGGGAAAAAGGCGAAGTTTTCGCCGTGCCGCTCGAAAACTGACGGACCCTTCCGCCGGCGCGTTCCCGCCGCAAGAAAAAAAAACGTTCCCGCACGAACTTGCGCGGGAACGTTTTTCTTTTGCGCGAAGCGGAAAAACTTCACGCCTTCGGGCAGACGGGACGAATCTGTTTGAAGAAATCGTTGCCCTTGTCGTCCACGAGAATGAACGCCGGGAAATTCTCGACTTCGATTTTCCAGATCGCCTCCATGCCGAGTTCCGGATACTCGACGCATTCGATCGACTTGATGTTGTTCTGCGCGAGAATCGCCGCGGGACCGCCGATCGAGCCGAGGTAGAAGCCGCCGTGCTTCCGGCAGGCGTCCGTGACCTGCTGGCTGCGGTTGCCCTTGGCGAGCATGATCAGCGAGCCGCCGTGCGACTGGAACAGATCCACGTAGGAATCCATGCGCCCGGCCGTCGTCGGGCCCATTGAGCCGCAGGCCATTCCCGCCGGCGTCTTCGCGGGACCGGCGTAGTAAATCGGATGATCCTTGACGTATTGCGGGAGCTCTTCGCCGCGGTCGAGCCGCTCCTTGAGCTTCGCGTGCGCGATGTCGCGTCCGACGATGATCGTGCCGTTCAGCGAAAGCCGCGTCGCGACGGGATATTTGGAAAGTTCCTTGAGGATTTCCGGCATCGGGCGGTTCAGGTCGATGCGGACGGCGTCGCCCTCGCCAGCCTGACGCAGCTCGGCGGGAATGAGCTCGCCGGGATTGTCGTCGAGCTTTTCGATCCAAATGCCGTCTTTGTTGATTTTGCACTTGATGTTGCGGTCCGCGGAGCAGGAGACGCCCATGCCGACCGGGCAGCTCGCGCCGTGGCGCGGGAGCCGAATGATGCGCACGTCGTGCGCGAAATATTTTCCGCCGAACTGCGCGCCGAGCCCGATGCGATGCGCTTCTTCGAGCACCTGCTTTTCGAGCTCGACGTCGCGGAACGCGCGGCCGAACTCGTTCCCGCTGGTCGGCAGCTCATCGTAATAGTGCGTCGAAGCGAGCTTCACGGTGAGCAGATTTTTCTCCGCCGAAGTGCCGCCGATGCAGAACGCGACGTGATACGGCGGGCACGCCGCCGTGCCGAGCGTCTTCATTTTTTCGACGAGGAACGGCACGAGCGTCTTCGGGTTAAGCAACGCCTTCGTCTCCTGATAAAGATAAGTCTTGTTCGCGCTCCCGCCGCCCTTGGTGACGCAGAGGAACTTGTATTCCATGCCGTCCGTCGCCTCGAGGTCGATTTGCGCGGGAAGATTGCACTTCGTGTTCACTTCCTCGTACATGGACAGCGGCGCGTTCTGCGAGTAGCGCAGATTTTCCTCCGTGTAGGTTTTGTAGACGCCGAGCGAAAGCGCTTCCTCATCCCCGCCGCCGGTCCAAACCTGCTGGCCTTTTTCGCCGTGAATGATCGCCGTTCCCGTGTCCTGGCAGAGCGGCAGCTTTCCCTTGCAGGCGACTTCCGCGTTGCGCAGGAACGTAAGCGCGACGTACTTGTCGTTTTCGCTCGCTTCGGGATCGCGAAGGATTTTCGCGACCTGCTCGTTATGCGAACGCCGCAGCATGAACGAAACGTCGCGGAACGCCGCGTTCGCCATGACCGTGAGGCCTTCCTTCGCGACTTTGAGCACGGGAACGCCTTCGAACTCGCCGACGGAAACGTAGTCTTTCGTCAGCAGATAATATTCGGTCCGGTCTTCCCCGAGCGGGAACGGATGCTGATATTTGAAAGGAGGAATGTTTGCCATAACGCCGCATAAAGTAAGGCCAAACGGGGGAAAATTAAAGTTTTTTCGTTCCGCTCCCGCGTTTCGTTCCCGCGCGCGGAAACGGCGGGAACGCGGGAGCAATTGTCTTTCTTTCCCTTCCGGAAATGATACAATGCGCATCATGCGAATTATCCCCTACGGCGCCGCCGGCGGCGTGACCGGCTCCTGTTTTCTCGTCGACCTGAAAAAGTCGAAAATCCTCGTGGACTGCGGGATTTTTCAGGGATTTTCGGCCAATCTTCCCGCGAACCGCGTTCCCGCAGGCATTTCCGTCGAAAAGCTCGACGCGATCGTCCTGACGCACGCGCATCTCGACCACTGCGGGCGGCTTCCGCTTTTCGTCAAAGCCGGCTACGCGAAAAAAATCTACGCGACGCAAGCGACGATCGAAGTCGCGAAGCTGATTTTGCTCGATTCCGGGCATCTGCAGGAATCCGACGCCGCGCGCGAAAATCGGCGACGCGCCCGCGCGCTGCGCAAGCCCGTCGACCCGCTTTACACCACGGAGGACGTGAAACGCGTGTTCCCGCTCTTTTCTCCCGTCGAATACGAAACGGAATTCGAGGCGGCGCCGGGCATCAAGGCGAAATTCGTCGAAGCCGGACATCTGCTCGGTTCCTCGAGCATCGAAATCTCGGCGAACGACGCCGGCGTCAGAAAAAAAATTCTCTTTTCGGGCGACCTCGGTCCCTCGGGCATGCCGATTCTGCGCGACGCGAAAAAGAACGAAGACGACTTCGACGCCGTTTTCATCGAATCCACTTACGGAGACCGCGACCACCGCGACCTTCAGGCGACGCTCAACGAATTTCACGATTTGCTCAGCCGGGCCGTTGAAAAACGCGGCAAAGTCCTGATTCCGACCTTTGCCGTCGGCCGCGCGCAGCAGCTGCTTTATTATCTCGGAGAATTTTTCGACCAAGGCAAGCTCCCGAAAATTCCCGTCTACCTCGACAGCCCGATGGCGATCGAGGCTTCGATGCTTTACCGGAAGCACAGCGAACTTTACGACGACGAGGCGCAGTCCTACGAAAAAAACCGCAAGCTCGCCGTCGCTCTCGCCGGCGTGAAACTGTGCCGCACGGGCGAAGAATCCCGCGCGCTCAACGACATCGAAGGCCCCTGCATCATCCTGGCGGGAGCGGGCATGTGCAACGGCGGCCGCATTCTTCACCACCTGAAAAACAATCTCTGGAAACCGGAAACGACGGTGCTCATCTGCGGCTTTCAGGCGGAAGGATCGCTCGGTCGAATGCTCGCCGAAGGCCGCCGCCGCGTACGCATTTACGGCGAAGACATCGGCGTCCGCGCGAAAATTTACACGCTCGGCGGATTTTCCGCGCACGCGGGACAAACCGATTTGCTCCGCTGGCTCGCGCCGCTCGTCGAGAAAAAAGCGAAGCGCCCGCGCGTCGTCATCGTTCACGGCGAGCAGCGCCAGCGCGAAACGCTCGCGCAGAAAATCCGCACGCGCTTCGGCGTCCGCGCCGCGCTCCCGCACCTCGGAGAAGCGGTGCTGCTGTAATTCGTTTTTCTCGGAGAAAAAACGTTCCCGCGATGAAACCGAGCGTTCCCGCGCAGAGCCCGGACGAAATTTTCGACGTCGTCGACGAAAACGACCGCGTCGTCGGCCGAGCGACGCGCGCGGAAGTCCACCGCCGCAGACTTCTCCACCGCGCGGTTCACATCGTCGTCTCCGACGGGCGCGGGAACGTCGTGCTCCAAAAGCGTTCGCTCGCGAAAGACACCTGCCCGGGCCTGCTGTCGACGTCGTGCGCGGGCCACGTCGACGCCGGAGAAAGCTACGAGCAGGCGGCGCGGCGGGAACTCGAAGAGGAGCTCGGCATTCCCGCGGCGGACGCTCCCGCTCCGGAATTTCTTTTCGCGATGCGCCCGTGCCGGGAAACCGGCTGGGAATTTCTGCGCGTCTACCGCCTCGACCGGGCGGGACCGCTCACGCCGAACCCGGCGGAAATCGACGCGCTGCTCGCGTTCCCGCCGGCGGAAATCGACGCGATGACGGAAAAGTCGCCGGAGCTTTTCTCGGAGTCTTTTCTGCGCGTCTGGAAAAAGCTGCGCGCCGCTCCCGCCGGCGAATTTCCCCGGAATTGACGCGGCAAGAAACGCGCCGTAGAATCTGCCGCATCATGAAAATCGAACGCGCGGCAATCGGTCCCTTCGGCACGAACTGTTATCTTTTGAGCGAAAACGGACGCTCGGACTGCGCCGTGATCGACGCGCCGCCCGGCGCCGCCGAAAAGATCGTTCCCGCGCTGAAAAAACGCGGACTGACGCTCGCCGCCGTGCTCATCACGCACGGCCACTGGGACCACAACGCCGGCGTCGCCGAACTGCTCGCGGGAACGGCGGAAACGCAGCCCGTCCCGCCGGAAATTTTCGCCCACGCCGACGACCGCGACTGCTGCGAACGCCCGGAAAAATACAAAGCGTGGTATCAGGCGGCGATTCCGGAACTCGGCGACGACGATTTCCGCCCGTTCCGCGTCTCGCGCTGGCTCGCCGACGGCGAAACGTTTTTCCTGCTCGGCAAAGCGTGGCGCGCGCTGCACGTTCCCGGGCACTGCCCCGGAAGCCTCGTCTACTATTGCCCGGAAGAAAAAGCGGCATGGACGGGCGACGCGGTTTTCGCGGGAAGCGTCGGGCGCACCGATTTGCCCGGCGGGAGCTTCGCCGCGCTCGAAGACGCCGTCCGCGGGAAAATTTACACGCTCCCGGACGACGTGGCGCTCTACCCCGGGCACGGTCCCGCGACGTCCGTCGGCGAAGAAAAATCTTCCAATCCGTTCATCCGTCCGTAAAATTTTTCTCCTCAGAAAACACCGTTTTATTTCCTCGAAAAAATGAAAACCGCAAAAATCCCCGCATCCCGCAGAGCGTTTACGCTGGTGGAAATCCTCGTCGTGGTCTCGCTCCTCGTCGCGCTCGCCGCCATCACGTTCTCGCTCGCCGGTCCCGTCCGAAACACCATCATGACGACGAAGGCGAAATCGCAGATCCAGAAAATTTCCCTCGCGCTCAACGAATTCAAGAATCACTACGGCGATTATCCGATGTCGGACGGCGGCGACAACGAAGAAGAATGGGCGGAACTGCTCATCGACGCGATGCGCGGCGACCGCATTCTCATCCGCCGCAACGGGAAAATTTCCATGGCGAATTACGACGACGGTCGCCCGAACGCGCAGCCGGTCCCGTTCCTCGCGCTCGGAGAATTCACGCTCGACGACGAGAACGATCCCGCCAACGCAAAACAGATTCTCGACCCTTGGGAAAATCTCTACCAGTACCGCTACAACAGAATTTCCGGAGGCAAGCCCGGTCAAAACTGGGACGCGCCGACGTTCCTGCTGATTTCCGCCGGACCGGAATACAACGAACCGCCCGACACTTCGGACTACTTCACCGGCGACATGGAGCAGACCGGACTTTTCGAAACCGACGCTTCCGAACCGGACTACTACTACGAAGACGTCCGCGCGGACAATCTGGTCAACATCGACATGGGGCTCTGAGCCGGGCGTTCCCGCGGCGCTTTCCGTTCCCCGATTTTTCCGGCGGGAAAAATGTACATCCTCGGCATCCGCATTCACGCCAGCAACGACGCGCTGGTCAAGATTTGGGCCGTCGCCCTCGCGCTGATTCTTGCCGTCGCGGCGTTTCTGACGTGGAGCAACCGCTTTCGCGAAACCGTCGAAACGAGCATCGCGCGCATCTCGCCCTTCGGCATCGAAGTCGCGGGAACGGAAAACGCGAACTTCACCGGGAAGCGCGGTTTTTTCAGCAAAATGAATCAGATGGGGCTGCCGCCGGCGACGCGCAAAGCGGAGCTCGCCGCCCTTTTCGAAGAGCTTGAAGCCGCCGGCGCGGGCGCGTTCGCCGATGTTCCCGTGCTGTGGATTTACGCCGAAGGGCGCACGAAGGAAGACCGGGATCGTTGCGTGCAGACGTTCGGGAAAGTCTTTTTTGACAGAGAAAGATTCTGCTATTCCGTCGTCGACGGGAACGGCTTTTCCGTCCAGCTCGACCCCGACACGTTTCGCGTGCTTTGGGCGAAAGACGGCGGCGCCGTCTGCGCGTTCCCGCTGCTGCAGCTGCCGCCGGACTGCGCCGAACGCGGTTTCCTTTTTCGCATCGAGGAGCGCGCCTCCGGGAACGCGTGGAAACTTTGCGGCGAAATCGCGTTCCCGCCGCTGCCCCCTCCGGAATATTTTTCCCCGGGAAGCGCCGTTCCCGCGACCGACGAAAACGAGACCGACGCCGCGAGCGAAGACGTCCGCGAACCCGACCCGGCAGAAATCGAGCCGGCGGCCGTTTCCGTCGAAAGTCTCGCGTTCCCGCAGCGCTGCCGCTTTTTCTCCGCGCTCCCGCGGGATCGCGCGGCGTTCGGAGAAATCCGCGTCCGCATCGAAGGAAACGCGTCGGGGAAAGTTCCCGCCGCGGCGTGGACGCTGGACAATTTCGCGCTGCGCGCGCCGCATCAGGCGTTCCCGATGACGCGGGCGGACGCGTTTCACAAAAACATGCGCTTCCTCGAAAAGGAAATCTTCGAAAGCGACGCCGGCGGCGTGCTGCGCGTTCCCGTCGCGAAGACGCTGTTCCCGTCGCTCGCGGAAAACGGCGAGGAGCAGGCGTGGCGCGTCGATCTGCGCTTCGTGCGCGGCGTCTATTTTCCGGAAGATCTTCAGGCGTTCCCGTCGCTCCGCGTCGGGAAAAACGACTCCGTCCTTCCCGAAACGCTCGCGGCGAAAGGCTCGGCCGCGAAAGTCCGGGCTTTCCGCCGCGACGACTATTTTCGGCTGCTCAACAACAAAATGCCCGCCGTCGTGCTCGAAGTGGAACAGCCGCACGGCGACGACGAATTTTTCTGGGCGCCCTACCGCGTGAAGACCGACGCGGGCGAGGATTTGTTCCCGGAGAGCCTCGTGAACGTCCGTCCCGGCGTGCGCCAATACTGGTTTCTGCCGCATCGCGGCGTTCCCGCGAAAATCGACGTCGTCTTCGCCGTGACGCGC
>ERZ779737.1472-NODE-1472-length-18157-cov-19.625124_pt1 | contig 18157 bp, 10 predicted proteins | sample MGYA00511889_ERZ779737 | MGnify/ENA primary metagenome ERZ779737 (study PRJEB29588, sample SAMEA2163575) | human gut metagenome | biome: human gut; feature: human-associated habitat; material: faeces | place: Denmark | collected 2008/2010 ...
CCCCTCCGTCATCGAGTCGTGGCTGCCCCGTCTGAACTACGAGTTCGACAACCGCTACTTTATCTCCGCATCATGGCGTACCGACGGTTCCTCCAGATTCCACAGGGACCACCGCTGGGGACAGTTCTGGTCAGTGGGTGCATCCTGGAGAATCTCCGAGGAGAAATGGATGAATGCTGACTGGATCAACAACCTGACCCTCAAGGCTTCCTATGGTGTTCAGGGTAATGACAACCTTGGAACTCTGTATGCATGGCAGGGCTTCTACGGCCTCGGCTGGCCCAACGCCAATAACCCCGGAGCGTTGATGTCTACCCTCGAGAGTATTGAAGTAAGCTGGGAAAAGAAAGGAACTCTTAACATCGGTCTCGAGGCTTCCCTCTTCAACAGAGTCCTCGACCTGAGCGTTGAGTACTACAACTCCAACACTTACGACCTGCTGCTTGCATCGCCCATGGCATTGTCCACCGGTTTCTCCTCATTCAACGACAACATCGGTACGATGAACAACCAGGGTGTCGAGGCTACCATCCGCGTCAACTGGCTCAACAGAGACAAGTTCCAGGCCAACACCACCTTGATGCTGTACCACAACCAGAATAAGGTTACAGCCCTGACCAACAGTCAGAACGAGATTCTCAGCGGACAGTACCTGACCAGAGTAGGTCTGCCTATCAACTCCTTCTATCTGATTAAGACCGCAGGTGTAGATCCCGCTACAGGTAACCAGCTCTACTGGGCTTACGAGACCGACGAGCAGGGCAACATGGTACCCGGCAGCGAGTACATCACCGCAGACGAGACAGCTGCTACCAACAGCCGCTACGTATTCGACAGCCGTGAGCCTATCATCGAGGGATCCTTCGGTTCCAATTTCTACCTCGGCTCGTTCGACTTCTCGTTCCTGACCACTTTCTCCATCGGAGGAAATATCTACAATGGTACTTACAGCGGAATCATGGAGCCTACCTATTACACCTCCGCTTTCCATAAGAATGCACTGCGCCGCTGGCAGAAGCCCGGTGACATCACCGACGTGCCCAAGTTCAAGGTAGGTGCCGGACGTACCACTATCACCGACAAGTCGCTGATCGACGCATCTTACTTCGCCATCAAGTCCGTACAGCTGGGCTACACCCTGCCTACCAGGTGGACCGAGAAGATCAACATCAGCTCCATCAGAATATTCGCTGTAGGCGACAATCTCGCTATCTTCAGTCATCTCGACGGTATGGACCCTCAGTACAGCATCTCCGGAGGCCAGGGCTATACCTATCTCCCGACCAGGAGCGTATCTTTAGGTATCGATATTAATTTCTAAATGTTTAAGATTAAAAGACAATGAAAAGAATATTGCTTATTGCGGCTTCGGCCGTCACAATATTGGCCCTGTCGTCCTGCAGCAAGGATGCGCTCAACACGAGCCCTACCGACGCAGTCTCATCCGAGACCGTGCTGACAACGACTGACGGAGGTATGCGCGCCCTCAACGGAACCATCAGATGGTTCTGGGCTTGGGGCCAAACAACCGGATTCAACCAGCACCAGTCCTTCGGCCCCCAGAGCTACGCTCTTATGGGCGACCTCATGGGTGAGGACATGGTTATGTCCGCCCAGGGTAACGGATGGTTCTGGAACGACTACATCTACAATGTAAAACCCTACTACACCAACGACGGCTGGCGTCCCTATGACTGCTGGAACTACTACTACACTCTGATTTCCAACGTCAACTATATCCTGGCCGCCAAAGAGACCATGGAAGGTGCTCAGGCAGACGTGGATTATATCATGGGTAACTGCTATGCATTCAGGGCATACGCCTATCACTATCTGGCCATGACCTACGCCAGAAGCTATATCGGACACGAGGATATGCTCAGCGTGCCCATCTACACCGAGCCCACCGTCGCCGGCACTCCCGGCAAGGCCCGCTCGACCAACAGAGAGGTATACGCCCGTGCCATGACAGATATCGACTCGGCAATAGTACTGCTTCAGGGTCAGACAAAGAAGCACGTGTCGCATATCAATTATGAGACTGCCAACGGCATCAAGGCCCGTATCGCCCTCTATATGGGTGATTATCAGACAGCTCTTGAGGCAGCGCAGGTAGCGCTCGCCGGCGGAACCATGACCTCTGACGTTTCCCACGGCTACAACGACTGTACTCTGCCCGACGTGATGTGGGGCGCTGAGATCATCGCCGACCAGGGTACCACCAATCCCCAGTTCCTGGCTCACATGGACCCCGATTTCGGAGGATACGGTGACGATGCCCGCAAGTGCTGCTCTCCCTGGCTGTACAATAGGGTGGCTGCCAACGACATCCGCAAGGCATGGTGGAACTATGAGGATATAGACGGTGAGGGTACCATGAAGTACCAGCAGTGGAAGTTCCAGTTCGGTAACAAGCAGGACGGTGTTGTAACCGACCCTATGACCGGGGCCGACCACATCTTCATGCGCGTGCCTGAAATGATGCTCACCCTCGCAGAGTGCCAGCTCCGCACCGGAGATGCCGCCGGAGCCGAAGCGACTCTGAACGAATTCATGTCATACCGCCAGCCCGGCTATGACTGCACCACCATGGGGCTGAATACCACCGACCTTACCCTCAACACTCTCACCACCGACCTGAAGGGTACTCTACTTGAGGAGATTCTCATTCAGCGCCGCATCGAGCTTTGGGGTGAGTTCGGACGTATCTACGACATCAAGCGTCTCCGTCAGGGATTCGACCGTTCGCTTACCGGAGCTTCCGACGAGGGCGGACATCCCATCACAGCCCTGCTGACCAATCTCGACGTGGACAATCCCGAGTCGTTTGACTGGGTACTCACCATTCCCCAGGCCGAGCTTGACGCCAACCCTCTGATGGTTCAGAACCCCATCGGATCGGCTCCTTCCGGCAACACCGGTGACGATCCTTCTCTTAACCCTGCGGAGTAGTCCGTATGTATTAACTTAAAAATCCAATTGATACAATGAGAAATATTTTCAAGATATTAGGCGCTGCCGCAGTATCGCTCATGGCTCTGACCTCCTGCGAGCAGGAGAATATCAAGTCAACTTATACTCCAGAGCAGGACAACGAGGTATCATTCATGTCCTCAGTGTACACCAATACTGAGATTCCTGCGGATGCTACTACGATTGACATCGCTATTGCCCGCAACTCCGCAAATGGTGCCATAACAGTACCTCTCACCACTACTCTTCCCGCTGAGATTACTGTTCCTGCCGAGGTTACTTTCAATGACGGCGAATATGAGGCTGCCATCACCCTTAACCTCGCCATACAGGGAGGTGTCCGTTATACCGGTACCATAACTGTGGCAGACTCGTCGTACTTCAATGCCAATGTATCCCTCTATCCCACTATCGAACTGAGACTCCAGCAGGCTTACAACTGGGAAAGCCTCGGTGAAGGACAGTGGTGGGACAATATGATGACTCACCCTGTTGTTGTCGCAGTAGACGTACTCCAGGCTACCAATTCACCTGTTCCCCTCTATCGTATAATGAATCCCTTCCCCGATGATTGCCTTTCAGTATTTGCTGAGGCTCAGGGTGGAAGAATCGACAACAGCAACAGGTCCGAATACATTGAGTTCTCGCACCTGACCGACGAGAGCGGTGCTGTTACCCCCATGATTTCCTTCTCAACCTACTATCCCGGTGTAACCATGGCCGTAGATGGTGAGGAAGGACCTGTACAGGGAGTCTATAGGGCTGATTATGCCAATCAGTGTGGTTTACTTGAGGAGTACATATACCAGTTCCTACCTTATTATCAATTTACCCTTCCCTCCGGCTCTACCTATAGCTGGGGTAAGGCTTATTCGGCGTATCTGGTTCTCCCCGGAGGCCCCGATCTTGCCGGGTGGCTCGGTATCTAACTGATTGTTTCAGATGTTTTAAAACCGCTCTCGGAAAGCGCGAGGGCGGTTTTTTTTAAATTCAATCATCATTAATACCAGTTTCCTTTTACAATGAGAGTCAAACAAATTTTCATTCCCCTATTGTCAGTAACCATTTTCCTCGGCGGCTGCTCAGTGAACGAGGATTCCATACGCAGACCTCTTCCCGAACCGACGGAAATGCGGGGTCCGGGCAAGGTGGAGCCGGGAGTTATCCTGGTGAAAATGCAGGATGAGCCGGAAGACCCGATGCAGCTCTCCGCCGCCTTGCCGGAGCTTGGAATCAGCAGCGTCGAGCGTCTGTTCGTAGGCCCGGAGAGATTCGAGGCACGCAAGAGAGCCATGGGGCTGAACCTGTGGTACAAGGTGACTTTCGACGAATCCACTCCCGTGACCCGTGCGGCCTCGGATATAGTAGCAGCCGGTGGTATCCAGGAGATCAATTACGTCCACGAAGTAAACTTCACGGATGCTCCCGAGACATGGCCCTTCGATGATCCGATGCTGCCGGATCAGTGGCATTATATGAATTTCGGGACCGGAATCCATCAAGAGGAAGGCTCCGACATCAATCTCTTCCCGGCGTGGAACGTAACCACCGGCAGTCCTGAGGTAATAGTCGCAGTTATCGACTCGGGAGTAGATGTGGACCACGAAGACCTGGCTTGGAACATGTGGGTCAATGAGGCCGAACTCAACGGCCAGCCCGGAATGGATGATGACGGCAACGGATTTGTGGACGACATCCACGGATTCAACTTCGTCGTCGGCAACAACAATCAGCCGGTCGGTCAGATTACAGCGGAGGAGCACGGCACACATGTGGCCGGAACTATTGCCGCAGTCAACAACAATGGCTTGGGAGTAAGCGGTATAGCCGGAGGCGACTATGCAGCCGGAAAGCCTGGGGTCAGGATCATGACCTGCCAGACAGGCCCTGGTTCCGCTTTTATCGCGCAGGCCTTCATCTACGCCGCTGACAACGGGGCTGTCATCTCCCAGAACAGCTGGACCTGTGATCCCAGCTATACAGTAGTCCTCGAAAGCATCGACTATTTCAATCAGTACGCCGGAATGGAGAATGTCGAGGGGGATGAGACAGGCGTCCAGGACGGCCCGATGGCCGGAGGTCTGACCATCTTTGCCGCCGGCAACTCCTCTTCATCTACAACGGATATATTCCCCGCCAACTACGAGAATGTCCTGGCAGTGGCGGCTATCGGACCCGACTATAAGCTGGCAAGCTACTCCAACTACGGTGAATGGGTGGATATCTCCGCTCCCGGCGGGGACGCCCAGGATATGCAGCAGATTATGAGCACTATCCCTAACAATGGTTATGAAGCCTTGCAGGGTACCTCCATGGCCTGTCCCCACGTATCCGGAGTCGCTGCTCTGGTGGTATCGGCCTTCGGCGGTCCAGGCTTTACCAACGACAATCTCCGCACCATACTCACCACAGGCGTGCGGAACATCGATGAGTACAACCGCTCTTATGTCGGTAGGATGGGAGCCGGTCTGGTCGACGCTGAATTATGCCTGACCTCCTATGGACCTGAGCCGCCCGATCCGGTTGATGAGGTTGCATCCGTATCATCAACTGGTTCCAGTGTTACCCTCAAGTGGGTTGTTCCAGAGGACGTGGACAGCGGTAAACCAGATCATTTTCTGGTATTCAGTTCTACTGAATCCCTGGCTGACCTGGATCCGGAAAATCCCGGACCCGGCGTAACGGTCTCTGAGTTTGAGACCGGAAGACTCAGCCCCGGCGATGAGATCACGGTAGAAGTGCGCGGTCTGAAGGCATCTACCGAGTACTGGTTCAGGGTGCAGGCTGTGGATAACATGGGCAGCCGGTCTCCTCTCTCGGAGCAGATATCGTTCTCTACTACGGACAATACCCCTCCGGTCATCACTACAGAAGACGCTACGGACATCACTCTCAAGTTCCACGAGAATACAACCCTCAGTTTCAGTATCTCGGATCCCGACGGTGACGAGCTGTCGTATGAGTTCGAGCCCGGCTCGGACGCCGCCTCCGTCATCAGGAACGAGAACGTCATAAGAGTCATGATCGACGCTCTCAAGGCTCCGGTTTCCGACGAAGAGGTCACATACACCTCGGTGCTATCTGTCTCAGATCCGGCAGGAGCCGTCACTGAGCAGGAGATACACTACACCGTTCAGCCCAATCACGCTCCGATACTGGCCTCGCAGATTCAGGATATCTGCATGGACCTTTATGACACTCAGGAGATCAATCTGCTCGAAATATTCTCTGACGCAGACGGTGAGAACTTGCGCTATGAGGTGGCTTCCTCCTCCACTCAGACTCTGCTCAATGCAACGGTGAGCGGGACTACCCTGAAGATATCTCCGAGGGCCTATGGTCAGGATGTCCTGACTGTCACGGCGTATGATGCCGCCGGCACATCCGCCTCGTGTCAGTTCGCGGTGGTGGTGCGGGATGCTTCCAGAACAGCCGATTTCTACCCCAATCCCGTCACTGACTACCTCAACGTACGTACAGGGGAGGCAGCTGCCTCCGCATCAGTACGGGTCCGCGGAGCCAACGGAGGGACAGTGCTGTCTCTCGACGACCTGAGCATCACGCCCTTCGCACCTGCGCGGATAGACTTGACCGCCCTCCCCGGAGGCATGTATTCAGTAACACTTACCTATACGGCACCTGACGGCACAGAGCGCTCAGTCACAACCGACATCGCCAAACTCTGACGCTCCTCCGCAGCACACAGCCTTGAACAGGACCGTCGGCAGAAGTGCCGGCGGTCCTTTATTTTATTGTCATGTCGGAGAATTCCGATAGAAATATTCGTTCAGTAGGGAATTTTGTATAACTTTACATCTTAAACTGATATACTAAATCCAATGAAAAGAACATTATTCGTATACGCAATCAGCGTTACGGCAGCCTTAACCTTCTGCCGGACAGCCGCTCAGGCTCAGACAGCTTCGTTCCTCAATGTCAATCCTGACCCCATATCGATGAGTCTCGCAGGCACCGAGGCAGTCCTGGAAGCCAACGCATTCTCTATATGGAACAATACCGCAGCCACCGCACTCGACGAGGACCGTTTCCAGGTAGGCGCCGCCTATTCCCTGTGGCAGCCCTCGTTCTCGTCCAACAGCAACATCGGGGTTGCCGGATACGGAAAGGTCGCCAAGTTCATGACAGTATCCGCAGGATTCAAATATTTCTCCTACCAGCCGTATGAAATATCAGGCTCAGAGACGGGCATGGTGTCAGGCACCTTCACTCCTGCAGAACTGCAGGCTGTCGTAGGTCTTGGTTTCAAGGTCCTGCCTATCCTGTCCCTCTCAGCCAATGTCGGATATGTCTACAGTGATATCGGAGGTCCCAAGAAAGGCGGAGCAGTATCCGCAGACTTCGGAGCCCTGCTGGACCTCAAGTTCCTCCGCATCGGACTGACCGCATCCAACATCGGCAGCAAGATTGATTACGGTGGAGCCTCCGTATACAATCTCCCCGCCAACCTGAAGTTGGGAGTAGGTACTATCCAGCGCTTCGGAGCAGAGGACAAGCACGCTGTGGCAGTCGCTTCGGAGAGCGGTATGATGTTCGAAAATACCGCATTCTTCACAGCTCTCTCGGCCCAGTACTGCTACAACGACTTCATCCGCGTCGCAGCCGGTTATCACTACGGCAACCCGGACAAGATGGTCATCGGCTCCTATGCCTCAGTCGGTGCTGGAGTCAAGATTCTCGGCATCTCCCTCGACGTGGCCTATCTCATCGGCCTGTCGCCCGACTCGCCTCTCACCAACACCTTCTCAGTGGGCTTAGCATACGCTTTCTAATAGAAGGCGCAGTCTATTCCACTCTCCATTCCCCTATGGTGCCTGTCTTCGAGAAGAAGGAGGCACCTATTTTTATGGCCCAGCAAGACAATCAATAAAAAACCGCCGGTGTGTAAATCCGGCGGTTCGGGTTAAAGTGTGTGCTCCGTGAACAATGTCAGAGTTTGGCTATGTTGCGCTGTATGACGTTGCCCTCATATTCGACGGTCAGCACGTACATTCCGCCGGGGAGAGAGGACATGTCTATCGCTGCGGGATTGAAGGCGCTTATGCTTATATCCTCATCAAATACGGTGGCACCGTTCATCGAGGCAATCTGCGCGTGTCCCTGCGAGTCGCTGCCGGCTCTGATGTAGAGGGTATCCGTTACGGGGTTGGGATAGGTGTCGATGGACTGGGAACCATCGCGGCAAAGGACTGCGAAAGAGACTTCGGCCGTCTCGCCGGAAGCATCGACGGCAGTCACCGTGACAGTATCCTGACCGTAGCGTACGGCTGTGATGTTCAGTGTACTCCCGTCAATGGCAAGGACGAAGGTACCGTCGTTTCCTGCGGTAACGGCCCTGTATGTCAGGGGCTCTCCGTCAGTGTCATTGAAGTAGGAACCCAAGTCTATGGCCACAGGCTCCGTGGAGATCATGTTCATGCACAGGTTCCCGGGTACTGCCGCAACTTCCGGAGCGACGTTGGGTATCACTGTGTAGCTTATCCCGCAGGAGACCTCCTCGGCTCCGTCCGATACGGTAAGTACGGCGTTGTATGTAGCCGGCTCGTCAGTAACGGGGGCCTTGAGTCCTTCTATGAAAAACGCCAGTGTGCTGGATTCAGTCCAGTTGACGTGTACTGCCTGAGTGTCACCGCTGACTTCCCAGGTGAGCTCGTCCCCGTCAGCATCGCTGCAGGTGAATGCTATGGATATGGTCTCGTATGCCCGTATGGTTACCGTGGTCTCGTTAAGAGGCTCCAGGACCGGAGGGGTGTTGGAGGCCGTAGTGACGGATATCTCTTCGGACAGGGGTGAGGCGTTGCCCAGATTGTCCAGGGCGCGTACTCTGAAATAGTAGTCAGTATCCGGACTCAGGTCCGTCACTGTGTATTCCATGATTTCACCCGGACGCAGCATCCCGGTGCGGGCCTCACTGACGGTTACCTCTGCGCCAGGGTTGTCCGGATTCAGATCCGCCAAGGACGACTCGGAGGAATATACCGAGAACGTAGTCGGCTTACCGCTGTCCGGGTCCTCGGGTACAGTCCAGCTCAGAGTCACCGACCTGCTGGTCGAGGACACAGATTCCAGACCGGTCACGGGGTACGGAGGCTCCGGGCCGTAGGACATAAGGCACAGCTCGGCGTCTATCAGTCCGGAGCCGAGCCTTCCGCTCTTGTCGGGGTTGGCTTCGTACAGTTCCTCGCTGCGCACTCCTGTTACAAGTATGGTGCGGAGATTCTCGTTGGTAAACCCTTCGCCGCCGAAGGCCGATACCACCAGGGCCGCCACTCCGGAGACATGGGGGCAGGCCATGGACGTACCCTGCATACCTTCGTAGTTGTTGCCGGGCGTGGTGGATATGACATAGCGGCCCAGGCTGGCTTCTCCGCCCGGAGCCGTCACGTCTACCCAGGAGCCGTAGTTGGTGTATGAGGCGGCCTTGTAGTTGGCACCTATGGAAGCCACTGCCAGGACATCCTCCTCCATGGCCGGATAGCCCTTCGTAGTGCTCTCGTTGCCGGCGGCGAATATGCAGATGCCGCCCCGCATCGGGCCTGTCTGCACACCGTTCTCATCTGTTCCGGCATACATGTTGAAGTACTGGATGGCATCCATTATCGAGCTGCCTCCGGACAGCCACTGGTCCTCTTCAAGGGACCAGCTGTTCTGGCTTATCACAGCCCCGTTGTCAGCGGCATAAGTGAAGGCTGGCCCGATGTATGCCGAGCCTGGCATAGTCTGGCACGACATTATGCTCGCGCCCTTCAGCCCGCGGGAGTAGTCTCCGCCGGCGATGCCGGACACACCTGTTCCGTTGTTGTTGACCGCTGCGATGGTGCCGGCAACATGCGTGCCGTGCTCCTCGGGAGTCAGACTGCCGTTCATGCCGCCGTTTCCTTCATTTACGGTGAAGTTATAGCCGTGTATGTCGTCCACGTAGCCGTTGCCGTCATCGTCCACACCCGGCTGGCCGTTGAGCTCAGCCTCGTTGGTCCAGATATTCCACGACAGGTCCTCGTGCTCCACGTCCACTCCGCTGTCTATCACTGCCACGATTACAGACGGGTCGCCGGTGGTCATCTCCCACGCCGGGAAGAGGTTGATGTCGGAGCCCGTACTGGAGGCCATGTTGTCTTCGAAGTTCATGTAGTGCCACTGGTCGGGCAGACGCGGGTCATCGAACGGCCATGTCTCCGGCGCCTCCTGAGTCCTGGCGAGGACTACGTAGTCCATAGCCTCCACCATGTCCGAAGAGAACATGCCGGCGGCGCGGGTCACAGGTACAGAGGGATCGAAATGGACCGCATACCAGCGGTCGAGTCCCATGGCCCGCTTCCGGGCCTCGAATCTGGCAGGGCCAGGGAAAAGACGCTCGACAGTGACGTCCGGAAGCCCGCTGGCGGAGGCAGCGGAGGCGGCAAGGGCCGACGGATCATCGGAGCCGGCCCGAACCTTCACCAGTATTACTCCGGGCTCCACCTTGCCCGGACCTCGCATTTCCGTCGGTTCGGGAAGGGGTCTCCGCACGGCATCCTCGTCCACCGTGCAGCCGCTTAACATCACAGCTACCGCCATAGCGGGCAGGATAAAAGCTTTAAGTTTCATGCTAGTTAGTGTATTGGATTATTAAAGATTAAACGGATTTGATTACAAATCGTAAAATTTGAAAATTCGTTAAGAGAATAAAAAATTCCGGAGAACACGGGATTCTCCGGAATCTTGATGTCAGGCGCGCAAATTAGAGAGGAAGTTCGTAACCGGGGAATGCCACAATTACAGGTATCTGTCCGAACCAACTGGTGGTATTCTCGATGGATGCTGCAGGATGGAGCTGTACTACTCCTTCGCTTATGAAGCCGATATTTTCATCCATATAACCATATGCGGCCTCATTGACGTCAGAAGGAACCTGATATATTATCTGTTCTCCCAATGACTCGTAGAGGATTCCAGGGACAAGACTGCCGTCCCATCTTACATGGGCTCCGTCCTCGAGAAGATAGAACTCCCAGTATGCTGAGTACTCGTCAAGTACGGCAGACGATCCCCATGACAGGGCCACAGCATCTCTATTGCCCCAAGGGTTGACAATGCGCCAACGGTCATAGCCATCGGCCTTGAGGATTTCAACTTCCTGAACTGCCAATTCTTCCGCTGTAGTCAGCTTTCCGTCTCCGTCGAGATCAACGGCAAGACCGATGTTATCATAGAACTGTCCCATACCCAGGGAAATCCAACTGTAGGCCTGTGACACTGTCAGAGTTATTGACTGGTTTCCGCCAGGAGATACGGATTCATCACCCATGGAGATGGTGAGGGTATAGTTTGTGGCGGCTTCCATATTGTCATTTGCCGTTATGGACAGTACTGCCCTTCCACTGCCATCCTCGAATGTCAGCTCTGCCGGTACGTCCACGACATTGACGGTCTGTGATCCGAATGTCTGTGTACTGGTAAGCTGCACTGTTGCTGTACCGCTTGTCGTACTGCGGTAAACATCGATGCTCAGTACCGGATTGTCATCGCTGAACTCGAATGCTGCGGTAGTTGTTGCGTTGAAAGAGAACATGCCGTCCCCTTCCGCAGGAGTGTATATCTCACTGACCTGGTCCTTGTTGCAGGATGTCAGGACGGCTGCGCCTACGAGGGCCGCTGTCATTATCTTGAATAATCTTTTCATCTTTCTGAAAGTTTAAAATTAAATGCCTGAATCTAAAGGATTCTGATCAGTCTCGGGATTGAGGGCACTGTTGGCGTCGAACTCGGCCTGAGGGATGGTCATAACCCAGTCCCACGACTCAGGATTGGTTGTCTGCAGACCGGACAGGAGGGCAGCTGTAGTCCAGCCCATGGCCTCAGTCCTCTGGAATCCCTGTTTCAGCCTGCGGATGTCGAAGATACGTCCGTACTCGCCCCAGAGCTCGATGCGGCGCTGCTTGATGATCTCCTCACGGAGCGATCCGGTGCTTTCGATGGGGGTGGTCAGGGCAGCCAGGGCAGTGCCGGTCTTGGACGTATTGTAAGCCGGATCACGGTAATTCTGCATGAAGTCGTTGAGCACCTGCTGTGCCTCGGCGTCGCGTCCGAGCATGCAGAGAGCCTCGGCCTCGGTCAGGATGAACTCGGGAGTCCTCATCCAGATATAGTCTCCGAGATAAGTGGACTTGTCAGCCCACTGGAACTTCACCTGCTGGTATCTGGCAGTTGTGCTGGTTGCTGCTTCAGGATCCCACCAGTTACGGCGGATGTCGTTTGCGCCCATTGTGTTGTAGAGATCGGCACTGATGAGCTTGCGGGCAGTGTTGCCGTATCCGTCGGTTCCGTCATACACCATGTGCATGAAGAATGAGGCATAGATACCGGACTGGTCGGCTATCACCTGCGCTCCCCACAGTACATCGCCCTGGGTGACTGCATTCATGCCGCTGGTCACTGCGCTTGTTACGGTGCCGCCCTGCTGGGCTATGCGTGCTGCCTCGAGGGCATCCTCCCATCTCTCCTGAACCAGGCAGATACGGGCCTTGATACCGTTGGCAACGTACACGTCGATGTGGGACTGGTGGGTCTGAGCGTAGGAGTTGTTCAGACGGTTGATGGCGGTGTCGATGTCGGCGTTGATCTGGGCATAGGTCTCGCGGAGGGTTCCCCTGCCCTTGCCCTCGGTTCCGGCCACTGTGGGCTCGGTGTAGATGGGTACTCCGGGATCATCCTCGTGACCTACGTAAGTACGGGCGTACCACTGTGCGAGCATGAAGTAGGAATAGGCGCGGATGGCGTAGGCCTGACCGATCACATAGTTGATGTCACTGGGCGCGCCTGCCATGGTCTCCTTGGCTGCTATGATGTAGTTGGCGTTGGATACCCATGTGTAGTAGGCGTTCCACAGGTCATAGGGACGCCAGGCGCTGCTGGCATAGGAACCCTTCACGTCATAGAGCGCATCATACCAGAACCATCCGGAGCCCTGGGCATCCTGGATGAAGTCGTCGCCCATCACGTCGGCTGCAATGTTGTATGCCGAGATGCCGAAGCACTGGTGGGTGTTGCCGCTTGTAGTCCAGCCGGCTGAGTACATCGACCTGTAGATACCGTTCAGAGGCACCAGGGCCGCTGTGGCATTTTCGAACATACCGTCACCGCTCACCGAGTCGGTGGGGGAAGTGTTGAGCGCCTCCTCGGAGCAGGAGCTCAGGCCTGCGGCCAGGATGACGGCTAATGCTGAGTAAAATATCTTTTTCATCGTATTGTAGTCCTATGTTAGAAGTTAATGTTGAGACCGATGGAATATGTCTTGTTGGGAGTGTAGTAGTAGCCGGTACCGCCGGTGAAGTTGTACTGGGGATCCATTCCGTCCAGATGGCTGAACAGGGCGATGTTATCGAGAGCCATATAGATCCTTATCTGCTGGGCCTTTATCCTCTGCGCATACTTGTAGGGCAGGGAGAAGCCGAGGGTGATGTTCTTGATGGCGAAGTAGGAGGCGTCCACGAGCTTGCTGTCGTTGGCTGCGTACTGTCCGTTGATCTCCGCACGGGGAATATCGGTGATGTCGCCGGGCTTCTGCCATCTGCGGAGTGCGTTGACATGCCAGGTGTTACCGGTATACATGGGCTGCATGGCTCCGCTGTACAGACTCTCGTAGATCCATCCTCCGATGGAGTAGGTGGTCATGATGCTCAGGTCGACGAACTCGAAGAGAGTGAGGTCGGTGCTGAGGCTACCGTAGAGCTTGGGAAGACGGCTGCCCATATACCACTTGCTGTTGTTGGCCTTGTTGTAGTCCGAGCTGCGGTACACGTTCAGGGGGTTGCCGTTCTGGTCTACAGGGGTGTTGCCGTCCCAGAGCACCTCCTCCTGTCCTTCAGCAAGGTCGTACACCCAGTACATCTGGGAACCTGTAGCGGGATCCACACCTGCAGACTTGGCCATGTAGAAGGTATAGAGGGGCTTGCCCACCTCGATTACCTGTACGCCGGATATGATCTGGTCGGTTTCGGTCAGCTTGAGCACCTCGTTGCGTGTGGTGGAACCCATCGCGTTGACGCGCCATGTGAAGTTCTTCTTGTTGAATATCTGCACACCGAGAGCCATCTCGACACCATCGTTGACCATATTGCCGACATTGGCGTTATATCCTGAGAATCCGGTGGACATTGCCATGGGGAAGCTCAGGAGCATGTCGCGGGTGTATCTGCGGTAGTACTCGATGCTGAAATCGAGGACATTGTTGAAGAGACGGATGTCGAGACCCACATTGAGGTTCTCGTTCTTCTCCCAGGTCACGTTGGGGTTCTCCAGGGACGATATCATGGCACCGCTCAAGTTGGCGTTGGCCCATGTCAGGTTGTAGAAGCTCTGCCATGCGTAGTAAGATCCCAGGTTGTCGTTACCCTGCACACCGTAGCTGGCGCGGAGAGCGAGGTGGTCCAGCCAGTCTACGTTGCGCATCCACTTCTCGTTGGTGATGTTCCAGTTGGCACCCACTGACCAGAAGAGGCCCCAGCGGTGGTCAGGATGGAACCTGGAAGAACCGTCGGTACGGATGGACGCCGACAGATAGTAGCGGTCTGCGTAGTCGTAGTTCAGACGGCCGAGCCAGGACTCGATTCTATAGGTATTGGTGTAGGAGTTTCCGTCAACGAGAGTGGTCGCGGGGGCCAGCTCGATGATACCGTCCACCAGACCTGTCTTCTGAGCAGTCAGGTAGGAGTAGCTGTAGTCGTAGTACTCGTGTCCTGCGAGGACTCCGATGGTGTGGTCTCCGAAGGTGCGGTCGTAAGTGAGCAGCTGGTTGAATGTGTAGGAGAGCATCCTGGAGTTGGCCTTGGTCAGACGTCCATTGGAAGAGGCAGCGTTACCGTGGTACATATTATAATAGGTAGTACCGTTGGAGTTGCGGTAGTCGGCGTTGAAGTTTACAGTGAACTTCAGGCCCTTTGCCCAGCCCATGTCGTCACGGTCCGAACCCAGGGTAATGTAGGTCCTGATGCCGGCGCTCTCGTTCTTGGTGCCCATGTAGTCGTCGTACAGGGTGGCCACGGAGTTGAAGTTGGCCTGCGTAGGACGCTCCACACCATAGTCAAACTGGCGGTTGCCAAGCTCGTCGAGAGCATCGGTGCCGTCGAGGTTCTTAAGATATACAGGGTATATGGGGGCCATGAACTGTGCTGAGTACCACACGTTAGAGTTCTCAGAACCGCTGTATGTGGGGCCCTCGGAGTTGGTCATGGAAGCTGACATATTCAACCCTGCAGACAGCCATTTTGCCGGAACGAAGTCCACGTTGGCACGGCCGCTGAAACGGCTGAATCCTGACTCCTTCAGGATACCGTCCTGGTCGAGGTAGCCGAGGGAGAGCATGGCTTTGAGTTTCTCAGTACCGCCACTGATGCTGAGGTTGTGCTCCTGACGGAAGGCGTTATGATTGGTAACCTCCTCCATCCAGTCCTCGTAGTAGGCTGACTGTGCATCGGCCCTTACAGCACCGGTTTCGGGATCAATTACTGTACCCCAAGTATAATTCTTGAAGGGATTGTACTGCTCGCCGCCGAGGGCTCCGGAGAGACCCTGCATGGCCATCTGAGAAGCTGTCTCCCAGTCATATCCGTTGTCGAACACATAGCTGTTGCGGAGTGCCTCGTAGGTCATCGTTACAAAGTCCTCCTGACCTACCATCTGGTAGGGCTTGATGGCCCTGTCCTGCCAGCCGGCATTGAAGCTGTAGGATACGTTGATCTTCTCGCCCTTGGCGCGTTTGGTGGTGATCATCACGACGCCGTTGGCGGCACGTGCACCGTACAGAGCTGCCGAGGAGGCGTCCTTCAGCACGGTCATCGACTCGATGTCGGCGGGGTTGATGGAGCTGAGGCTACCGTCGAAGGGAGCACCGTCCACTACATAAAGAGGATTGTTGGAGGCATTGATGGAACCGAAACCGCGGATACGGATGGAGGCGTCGTCACCAGGACGTCCGCTGCCGGAGACCTGTACACCTGCAGCCATACCCTCGAGGGCCTGCGAAAGGTTGGGAACCACGCGTTTCTCAATCTTCTCGCTGCTGATAGCTGAAGCTGATCCGGTGATGGCGTCCTTCTTCTGAGTACCATAAGCCACCACGATCACATCGTCGAGTGTCGTAGCCTCAGGGGAGAGAGCCACATCGACAGTAGTCCTGCCGTTAACGGGCACTTCCTGAGTGGTGTAACCGAGGAAAGTGACTTCCAGTACGCCATTCGAGGGCACTGTCAGCGAGTACTGGCCCATGTCATCGGTCATGGCCCACTGAGTGGTACTTCCTTTCAGCACCACAGAGGCGCCGACGATGGCCTCGCCTGTCGCAGCATCAGTAACAGTACCTGTAACTGTGATGTCCTGCGCGTAAGCCGCGGCAGTTACCACGAGTAACAGACCTGTTAAAAATAGTCTGATCTTTTTCATGTAGATAATTTTTTAAAGTTAATAAAAAGTTAATTGTTGTTAATGTTTTTGGGTTTTCAAATAAACAATAAAATAGCACCGGCGACCCTGCGCCGAGGCGCAGAACCGCTTACATTCAGGGAAATATTTCGAGTCAGCTTAGTCTGGAAGTATGTGATAAAATTCAAAATAAAATCGTTTTACCAGGTTAGTTATCCGTTAGTATCAGGCAGGTCAGTAGTACAATTTTTGTATTTTTTCTTACTTCAAATTGCAAAAGTGCGTTTTTTTTTCGAAAAAAGCAACTTCTATATGCAAAATCTTGTTATCCGTAATTCTTGAAACAATCTCTATAACTTTCTTTATTTGCTTACACTTTTTTAATTCTAAATACAATATTATGGAATATTTTTCAAAAAATCAATAATTCAACTACATATTTTAAAAAACGTCTCACTTTTAAACATCACCACTATGTTCCATTTTTACAAAAAGGTGTTCGGTCTCAGCATCGAACTGACTGTTTCCCGACGGAAGAAAAAGAACCGGGACGAAGTATTCCTCACCTATCTCAGCCGGATGATTTCCGGGATGGAAAAAAACACCTATTTATATAAGGGAAAGTGCTACGCGCGCAACAGCATCGCCAACTACAGAAAGATTCTCAACATATGGCCTGAGTTCGAGGCCGCGTCGGGCCACAGCCGCCTCCGATTCTCTGACATCACCATGGAGGTCTACTCGGGATTTATGGAATACTGCGACACCTGCAACTACATGGACAGCACCAAGTATCAGTACGCCTCCCTGATAAAGTCCATCATGAACTGCGCTCTGGAAGACGGCTGCTCCAGCAATACTGTGCAGAACAGCAAGGGATTCGTCACGCACAGGACTTTGTCACCATACAAACGCGTGTACCTGACCAGAAAAGAGATAGACAGCCTCGCCTCGCTGAGTCTTGGCAGGAATACTCCGATGGAGAAGGTCCGCGATGTCTTCCTTGCAGGCTGCTACACCGGACAGCGCTTCTCCGACTATTCGAGAATCTCCATGGACGACATCGAGACCATCGACATCGACGGTACGGAGTTCAAGGCCCTGCGGAAAGTCCAGCGAAAGACAGGCAGGACAGTGATGATACCTATACTCGATGACTGCTTGCTCAACATCGTCGACAGGTGGGGCGGACGGCTTCCGAAGGTCTCCATATCGAGTTTCAACCAGCGGATCAAGGAGTTGTGCCGTATGGCGGGGATAAGCGGCGACGTCATAATGCCATGCGGCAGGAAAGGCAGCAGAGACTGCGTCAGAAAGCAGAAATACGAGTTGGTATCCTCCCACACAGCCCGCCGCAGCTACATCACGAACCTCTATATGGACGGACGTCTCAGCACGGAACAGATCCGGAGTATCAGCGGGCACAGCAGCGAGGAGTCATTCAAACGCTATCTGTGCCAGAACCTCGAGGACGAAGCCCGCGAGATAATCAAGCGGTACTACTCCCAAAGAAAATAAAGAAAATAAAAAGACGTAGTCCATCCAGCCTCATGCCGGCCTCAGGTATCGTTACTATCAGGTCCGCACAGGTGAACCGAAAACACGTGATTCCGGTTCACCTGCGCAGCAAGATGCAGCAATGCAGCACGGTAATCACCGCCACAGGTCCTGTGGAAGTGGCCAGGAACGCACGCCGCCGCAAAGGTGTACCCCAAATGCGGGAAAACGGTTCACCTTTGCAACCGGGCAATGCCGGGAACGCCGCCAC
>ERZ779737.1474-NODE-1474-length-18152-cov-2.344090_pt1 | contig 18152 bp, 20 predicted proteins | sample MGYA00511889_ERZ779737 | MGnify/ENA primary metagenome ERZ779737 (study PRJEB29588, sample SAMEA2163575) | human gut metagenome | biome: human gut; feature: human-associated habitat; material: faeces | place: Denmark | collected 2008/2010 ...
TTATCGGCGGGCATAGATTTTATGAGCGCAAAGAAATTAGAGATGTAATCGCATACCTTAGCGTTATTAACAACCCTAATGATGAGGTGCGTTTACGTAGAATTATTAATCGACCCAAAAGATCTATTGGCGATAAAACTATTTCTAAAATTACTGAAATAGCAGCGCAAACGGGTCAAAGTCTTCTTGAAATTATTCGTCATGCGGATGAATACAGTGACCTTTTACGCGCGGCCTTAAAATTAAAAAAATTTGCAAATTTGATAGATGGTCTTATTGAGGCTTCCGATAATCCAGATTTTTCTTTGCACAACTTATATCAAAAAGTTCTCGAAGATACTGATTATGTAGAAAATATTAACCTTGAAAAAGATGATGTAGATGCTAGAATTGAAAATATCAACGAATTATTGTCTAACATCATAAAATACGAGCAAGAAAATGGCGATTTTGCGTCTTTAGAAGGCTTTTTAGAAGAAGTTTCTCTTATGACCGACATTGATAACTACGATAATAATGCAAATGCAGTCACGTTGATGACTATGCATTCGGCAAAAGGTCTGGAATTTCCTGTAATATTTTTGCCGGGCTTTGAAGAAGGAATTTTCCCTGGAACTCAATCTATATATAATCCAGAAGAACTTGAAGAAGAACGTCGTCTTGCCTACGTTGGAATAACTCGCGCCAAAAAAGAACTCTATATTATAAACGCCGAAACTCGTATGTTATTCGGCTCTACAAGCAGAAACAAACCTTCTAGATTTTCGCTTGAAATTCCTGAGTCTTTAATAGAAAAAACTGAAAATAAACGTGCTGTTCAGAAAACATTTAATGATATCAAATTAAATTATAAGGCTCCTGTTAAAAGTTTATCCGCTTCTGCCAGAACTTTTAATCACATAGAAAGACATCAAAACAATGCTAGTTTTTTCGTTGCTGGAGACGTTGTTGTGCATAAAGTTTTCGGTAAAGGCAATGTTCTTTCGGCAAGGCCTATGGGCAATGATACATTGTTGGAAATTAATTTCGATGGTGTTGGAAATAAAAAACTTATGGCAAATTATGCAAAATTAGAAAAAATTTAATATAAAAAATAAAAAAGAGGAGCTTCTACACTTCTCTTTTTTATTTTTATTAAATTTATTTATTAAAATCAGGACTTAACTTCTTAATACTTTCCATAATAAATCTACTAGCTTCACGAAATTCTTTGCCAGTGCCTTCAGTAATATTGAGCTGATTCATTGTTATCGGTTTGCCTATTGAAACAATATTCTTTTTAAAAATTTTTAATTTATGCTCGCCGGTGCCGGTTATACATACGGGAATTATTGTGGCACCAGTTTTATAGGCAATCATCGCACAACCTGTTTTTGGCCTTAAAAAATCGTCTGTTTTGGAGCGTGTCCCTTCTATGAAAAGACCCAACTGTTCTCCATTTTTTAATATTTTTTCTGCATTATCAATTGCTGAAGAGTCTCTTTTTCCTCGTTCTACAGGGAAAGCGCCAACCATTTTGAAAAGTTTTCTCAAAATTTTATTTTTAAATAACTCAGCTTTTGCCATAAAGTAAACTTGCCTTTTAAGCGAAACAGCCAACACAACAGGATCAGCATTGGAAGTATGGTTTGGGCAAATGATTACGCCGTTTTTTTCAGGGATATTTTCAAGACCGATAACCTTAAGTCGGTACAAGATGCGTACGAATGGTCGTATAATTGTTACGACAACTCTATATAATTTGCTTTCTTTCATGATTTAAAAATTGCCTCACTTTAATTTGTTATTAATTATAGTCAAGATTAAATTTATTGACTCTTCAAGATTGTATGCGCTTGTGTCTACAAAAATCGCATCTGCGGCTGCTTTTAGAGGCGCAATTTTTCTGTTTGAATCATCATAATCTCGCTTTATGATATCTTTTAAAATATCATCATAATCAACTTGAAGCCCTTTTTCTATTAATTCTTTATAGCGCCGTTCTGCTCTTTTTTCTGAAGATGCTGTTAAAAAAATTTTTACGTTTGCTTCTGGCAAAATAACCGTACCTATATCGCGCCCATCCATTATCACGTTATTTTTTTTAGCTAAATCTTGCTGTAGATCAAATAAAAACTCTCGTACTGCAGGAATTGCTGAAATTTTTGATGCCATCATAGAAACTTCTGGAGTTCTTATTTCTTCAGAAATATCTTCATCACACAAAAACACTTTTTGCAAATTGTTTTCAAATTTTAAGTCAACTTTTATTTTTTTCAAAGAAGATATAATTTCATTTTCACTGCTTATTTTATTTTTTATCGCATAAAATCCAATTGCACGGTATAACGCGCCCGTATCAACATAAATAAATGATAATTTTTTTGCGACTGCCTTTGCAATTGTGCTTTTCCCTGCACCTGCAGGTCCATCTAATGCTATTGAAATCACAAAAATCACTCTCCTCTCGCGGCAGATAATCCTGCCACATAACCTGTAGAAAACGCTATTTGCAAATTGAATCCACCTGTATAAGCGTCAACATCTAAAACTTCACCAGCAAAATATAATGATTTTATTAATTTTGATTCCATAGTTTTTGGATTTATTTCTGATACTTTAATTCCACCAGAAGTAATTATTGCTTCGTCAATTGGCCTACAGCCTTTTATATCTATAGTAAATGATTTGATAAGTTTGGCTAAATTTAACCGTAGCTCCTTTGTAATTTGATTGCATTTTGTATTTTCAGGTATGCCAGACATATTTACAATAATTGGAATTAATTTTTTAGGTAACAAATTGTCTAAAGAATTACTAAAATTTTTATTTTTAAACTTATCAAAATCTCTTACAATACGCTTATCAAGCTGTTCTAAATTCAATGCAGGCTTTAGATCTATTTTTATGTAATAATTTTTATTATTTGTCATGTGGGCACTTGAGCTCAAGATGATTGGGCCAGAAACACCAAAATGTGTAAATAGCATTTCGCCAAAATCCTTATAAATCACCTTATCGGAAATTTTTTCGACGAGCTCTAAAGAAACATTTTTTAAAGATAAGCCTTGCATTTTGGAACAATGATCGCTATTAGACTCAAGTGGCACCAACGACGGGCGTAATTCAACTATAGTATGTCCTACTCTATTTGCAATTTTGTATCCATCTCCAGTTGCTCCGGTTTTCGGGTAAGACATTCCGCCTGTCGCAATAATAACTGCATCTGAATAAATTTTTTCACTGTTAAAAGTCTCTACACCGCAACATTTTCCAGATTGTATTATTAAATTTTTAACTCTTTCGTTCAAAATTTTGCAATTAGATTTTTTCACAAAGTTTTCCATAACATGCACAATATCAATAGCTTTGTCTGATTGTGGAAAAACTCTGTTGCCTCTCTCAATTTTAACGTCCAGTCCGTTTTTCTTAAAAAAATTAATGGTATCTTTCGGTGAAAATTGATTGATAACGCTGTACAAAAACTTTCCATTAGTAGTAACATTTTCCATAAAAGTTGCCATACCACAAGCATTAGTTATATTGCATCGGCCTTTTCCAGTTATTCTTAGTTTCTTTCCCAACATACCATTTTTTTCAAATAAGACAACTTCCGCGCCATTGTTCGCGCAAATTCCAGCAGCCATCATACCCGCAGGGCCTGCCCCGATAACTAAGACTTTTTTATTTTTTATAATCGTCGCCTCCCTTAAATTTTACAAAGCAAAGGCGACCTGCGGCCGCCAAATTTAAAATATTTATTTAATAACAACCATATTTGGGTACATTACTTTCAAAAAATCGTCCGTATAATTTTTGTCTAAAAATGTAGTAATTGCTGAATTTGACTCGATCCCGTCAGCTCTTTGTGCCTGACGCCAAACAGCTAAAGCAGAAAGAGTCATATTAATTGCCATATAAATAAAAAGCACCCACGTTAAAATAATACCGACTTTAGATGGAATTTTTTCAATGATTCTAGAAATTCTTGGATAAGTATCTTTAAGCCAAATGAGCCCTAAAATTCCCCAAAAAAATGCGAATAAGATGCTTGTCCGCCCACTAAAATTAGAATCAATCTCACTGTAATCCCAAGAAGTGGTATGAAAAGCCATTTCTTGAAATAAACTACATAGGTACTCAAAAGAAGCACCAATTACCATACAAATCAAAAAAATCCAACGGTCTTTTAAAAAGCTTAATCTGTTTAAACAAACTGTCATAATAACCGCACCAAACCCATAAACAGGGTTGAATGGACCATATATCAGTCCCCAACGAATTTCAAACTTATGTTGAACAATAAAGCACCACAATGTTTCTGCTACAACACCAAAAAAGCTTCCTATTAAAAATATCCAAAAAAGTTTGTAAAAATTTAGCCCAGATGCAAAAGAATGTCTTCTACCACTTGTAATTAAAATTTTATCTCGTTTTTTTACCATATTATCTCCTTTTCAGAGAAATAATTATTTTGTTCCAAAGATTCTATCTCCAGCATCACCAAGTCCCGGCACAATATACCCATTTTCATTTAATTTTTCATCTAAAGCTGCACAATATACAGGAACATCTGGATGAGCGTTTGTTAAAGTTTTTACACCTTCTGGGGCCGCAATTATACACATAAATTTTATGCTTTTAGGATTTTCTTTTTTTATTATATCAATGGCATCAACTGCAGTACCACCAGTAGCTAACATAGGATCCAATACAATAACATCCCGATCGTTTACATCAGTTGGAAGTTTACTGTAATATTCAACAGGTTTTAAGGTTTCAGGATCACGATACAAACCAATATGTCCCACTTTGGCAGCTGGAATCAAAGTCGTAACGCCATCTACCATACCAATTCCTGCTCTTAAAATAGGAATAAAAGCCATTTTTCTACCTGCTAAAATTTTAGTTTTAGCCACTGCCAAAGGAGTTTCAATCTCTACCTCTTTTAAAGGTAAATCGCGTGTTGCTTCGTAGCACATAAGCATGGCTATTTCACTTATCATTTCACGAAATTCCTTTACGCCAGTATCTCTGTCGCGCAAAAGTGAAATTTTATGTTGTATAAGTGGATGATTCATAACAAAAACTTGGTTTTTCATAAATTACTACACGACCTTTTTTATATTTTAAATGTACCTTTTTCTATTTGCTCAATTTGCAAAACGCGCCAATAATGTCGTCCTCTGTCAAAAGGAGTGTTCAAAAAAATATTTGCAAGTGAAATTGCTTTATTTTCATCTATAACGCGTCCACCAAGGCATAAAACATTTGCGTCGTTATGACGCCTTGTCATTTCTGTTGAAAATTCATCTTGGCAAACTGCAGCCCTTATACCACTGACTTTATTAGCCGCAATAGAAACACCTATGCCAGTTCCGCAAAATAAAATTCCTTTTTCACATTCGCCATTTGCAACAGATTTTGCTACTAGGTAAGCATATTTGGGGTAATCGACTGAATTTTCCACTTCATCTGTACCAAAGTCTTTATATTTTATGTTTTTTTCATCAAAATAGTTTTTTATAGCATTTTTTAATAAAAAACCACCATGGTCACAACCCAGAGCTATCACAAAAGTTCCTCCTTATAAGTTCGCGCTCAGCTTGAGGTATTCTCAAATATTTGGGCACTAAATTTGCCGAATTAATTGGTGAATTACCATTTAAGTACTCATCGTAAGCTGCAAAAGCTACACCGCTTGCTCTCTGAAAACGTTTGTTTTCGTGCGCTAAATATAAATTTAGATTATCTTTAATTTTATTATAGCATAAAACAGCGCCGTCTCCAACTAAAATTACTTTTTTTTCTAATTTTTTTAGTTCAAAAGATAATTCTTCTAATGAAATGGTTCTATCTGGAGTTAATCTTGTTATTTTTTCACCACAGATCTCAAAAATTGCATTGTAAACCTGATTGCAACGAGCATCCATAGCTGCACAGATAATAGCGTTTTCACCCATAAAATTGTATACCATGGAATAAAGTGTAGAAACCTCTATACAAGGAATTTCGTCAGCAAAAGCCATCCCTTTTATAGCTGCAATTCCGATTCTCAATCCAGTAAATGATCCTGGCCCGGATGAAACCGCAAATGCGTCGATGTTGCTAATTTTGAGATTTGTATTTTTTAAAATATCTTCAACCATAGGCATCAAAGTTTGGCTGTGAGTTAACCCAACGTTAATAAAAAATTCTCCAAGTAAATTTTTATCATCTGTTATGGCCACAGATGCGGATTTTGCTGAGGAATCAATCGCCAAAATTTTCATTTAAATCTGCTCCTTCAATGCTAATTACACGTTCATTTTCTGCTTTACCATATTTTATTGTCAGTTTAATTGCGCTTTTTGGCAAAATATTTTCTATATTTTCGCTCCATTCAATAACTAAAACTCCGTTGTCAAGGTAATCAAAATATCCTGTAGAGTATAAATCGTCAACAGTTTTCACTCGGTACATATCAAAATGAAAAACCTTAAACTTTCCATTGTATTCATTTAATATAGCAAATGTAGGGCTACAGACATCATCCTTGACATTCAGTCCCTTGCAAAGTCCTCGAGTAAAAGCTGTTTTGCCAGCTCCAAGTTCGCCAAACAGTGCAATAACTTCTGTTCCAACTAAGGTTTGAGACAATTTTTCTCCAATTTTTTCTGTTTGTTCGCAAGAATGACTTATTATTTTTAACAATTTCAAAAATCTCCTCATGTTTAATTTAGAAAAAATTTGATATATCGCATCTATAATGTTTGTTCCCGAATCACTTGTAAAAGCTACTTAATATGTAAAAAATTGATTTATCAGAAGAACATTGAGATTTTGCTATGTAAATTAGCTTTTTATTCACGATTATCGACAGTCTTGTTTTATATTTTTCGTAACTTGGGTTGTTTTTGGCTTATTTCAGCATCAAATACAGTGATTACACAAAATTAATTTATTATAAATTATATCATATTTGCGCACATTTTAAAAGTATTTGCTTGAACTTATGTCCTAACCATAATATAATCTAATTGGAGGTGAATTCATGTCAAAATTTTGGAACAAAACTAAAAGCTATTTTAGATTAACTGATAGCATATTTTGGTCTATTTCTGTTTCAACATCTATATTTTCGCTGCTTCTCTTACTTAGTGTTTCTAGAACGTCCAATTTCGGATACTTCCGCACACAATTAATCGCAATCATTATTGGTTACATAGGCGCGTTCATTATCACAAAATCAGACTATCGTATTATCGCAAAACATTATGTTATTGTGGCGGTGATATGTGTGTTGTTGATAATCTGCACTTTAATTTTTGGTACATCTGTTACAGGAAATTCAGGCATTGACGCAAAAGCCTGGTTAAAACTTCCCGGAGGAATTTCATTTCAGCCTTCAGAACTTGCAAAGATTGGATTTATGATTACTTTTTCAAAACATTTATCTGTTTTAAAAGAAAAAAATGAACTTACATCATTTTTTAATGTAGCTCTTTTAGGAGTTCACGCATTAGTTCCCATAGCCTTAACACACTTGCAGGGCGATGACGGTGCGGCAATAATATTCTTTTTTATGTTTTTATTTATGGCTTTTGCTGCAGGTGTACAGCTTAGGTATTTTTTTGCGGTGTTTGCAGCAATAATCCTTATGATCCCCATTTTGTGGAATTATGTTTTTGCGGAGTATCAAAAACAGCGAATTATTAATCAAATAAACCCCGAAGCTGATCCGCTTAATACAGGATTTCAGCAAATTCAGGGCAAAATTTCAATAGGCTCAGGAAAAATATTCGGACAAGGTTTATTCAACGGTCCTCGTGTGGGAAGCAACTCCGTGCCTATTCAGGAAAGTGATTTTATCTTTTCCGTTGCAGGTGAAGAATTAGGTTTTATTGGTTGCACTTTGATTATTTTATTATTATGTCTTATGCTATTTAGAACGTTAAAAACAGCGTCAATGTCATCTGATTGTCTTGGGACCTATATTTGTTTTGGATTTTTTGGCTTAGTCGCATCTCAGACCATTTTTAATCTTGGTATGTGTTTGAGTGTGCTCCCTGTTATGGGTGTTACACTGCCATTTTTTAGCGCAGGTGGGTCTTCTTCTGCGTGCTTATATTTGGGAATAGGCTTAATTCAAAGTGTTTATATACAGCGAGATGACGATGATATTAATGCGATAATTTCAGAATGAACTTAAAACTTTATAAAAAAAAGGCGAAACCTTATGGTTCCGCCTTTTTTAAGCTTTTGCTAAATTTTTGTTTTAAATTAATTGTCATTCTCTGCATTTTTAGCAACAGCAGCTTCATATTTTTTGCTCAAGCTAAATACTGAAGCTATCCAAGCAACAACAGTTACAGCGAAAATTCCAACGATGGTTACAACGTGAGACATAATATTTGGAACTATACCGTACATAACTTGTTGAATAAGTGATGCACCTGCTTTTCCGGCACGACCACCGATAACTTCAACAGCTGACTGACCTTTTGTTTTTGTATCTTCGTCAAGTGGAATATAGGCCATACTTTTTGTTGTATCGAATAGAGAATATTTAACGCTCTTACACAATGCGTCTTGAATGATTCCGAACCAAGTTGCAAGAATAAGTGCTGACATTCCAAAGATTTGTGCAGATACAAACTGTCTATAAAGAACTAATGCAAAGAAAATTCCACCCAAAACTAAGAATATTGAAGGAGTGATAACTGCAGAAGTTCTCCATTTGCAAGTTCTTAAAATAAACGCGCCGATTATTGTTATAAATATTGAAAATACACCAGTAAATATCGAGATATTGCCTTGCATTGAAGCATATCCTGGACCATCAAAAGCCTCTTTCATATGTGCTTTCATGATAACTTCTGCAAAATTTATTGCAATTCCATAACCCATAACAAGTACACCAATTAAAAGCAGGTATGAATTTGTAAATAAAATTTTGATACCATCCAATATACTAACTTTTTCTTTTTTCTTTTTAGGTTTAATTTGAGATGCGTCATAAAATCTTGGGTCTGTTAAAATTTTATTATTTATGTACCAATAAATTGCCATAATAGCAACACCAAAGAATATAACAGCAATCATAATCATTCTAACGTTTGAAACAGAAGCATTTTTTAAAGCTGTTTTTATGGTAACGCCGGCGATGATTGTTCCAATATTGCCGATTAAAGAAAATAGGCCAAAAAATCTTTTTACTTCGCTTTTCATTGTAACAGCGTTAGCAAACATCCAAAATAGTGATGAAATGGCCATTGTTCCCCAAATTTCTGAAATGGTGTAGAACAAAGTTATTGGCCAGTTGCCCAAACAAGTAAGGAATGTTCTAAAGAAAGCAGGAGCAGCTTCTGTCATAGCTGTAATTTGCTCTGTAGACATTATTAAGCTATTAAGATTTGGATAAAGTATAAAACCATATATTGCATAAAAAATCATGAATGAAGAAATTATGATATAAAAAGTTTTTTTGAAATCAAATTTATTCATCAAGTAGCTAAAAGCCATAACTGCTAAAAATGCTACAGGCATTACATACCAAACTTTAAGAGCACTGATAAGTTGAGCAGTATCTGCTTTACCAGCACCAGCCCAGATATGCGTGTGATACTGAACGAAAATGTCCTTTAAATCACGAACCAAAGTGTACACAAACAGTATAAAGAACATCAAAAAGCTCATTGGCAAAAATTTTTTCAGCTCATAATTATGAATAGGCCAAACCAGTTCTTGAAATTTGTTAAACTCTTTAGGTTGAGTTTGTTGTTGGGTTGTCATTTTTTTACATTCTCCTTATTTAAAAACTTATAGTTAAAAGGTTAATAGAAATTTGCGGTGATTGATAAAAATGCAATCAAATGGATTTGGTATGAGTAAAAATTTAAGAGTCATCAAAAGAAAGATTTACCCCCCTTTGCAAAATTTAATAATACACACACCATAACTCCGCAAAACATAAAGATTATAGCAAAAATTTTAAAATTGTTCAAGTGTTTTTCACAGTTAATTTATATTTTGGTAAAATACAGTCATATTTTCTGTGTTTTTGATTGATATTTATGTATTATTGAATGGCTGTTTTTTACAAATTCATTGTGCCTTATTATATTGACATTTTTTACTTTTCAAACTATTATTTATAAAGTGTTTAAATCTTTAATATTAAAGACTTAGAGGGAGATAAAAAGTTGGAAAAAGATGTGATAATTTCATTAAAAAATATTACAGTTTCATTTAACGGTAATACGGTTTTAAAAAATTTTAACTTAGATATAAAAAATGGTGATTTTGTTACTCTTCTTGGCTCATCAGGGTGCGGGAAGACTACTACTTTGCGAATAATTGGTGGATTCGTTCAACCTGATAACGGCAGCGTTTTTTTTGCTGGAAAAAATGTTACTAGCCTTCCAGCTCATAAGCGTGAGGTTAATACTATATTTCAAAATTATGCACTCTTTCCTCATTTAAATGTATATGAAAATATTGCTTTCGGTATGCGGCTTCAAAAAAAATCTGAGCAAGAAATAAAAAATAAAGTTGATGAAATGTTAAAAATGGTAAGTTTGTCTGGGTTTGAAAAAAGAAATATCGCAAACTTATCTGGCGGTCAACAACAACGTGTCGCTATCGCTAGAGCTCTTGTAAATAATCCAAAAGTGCTTTTATTGGACGAGCCTTTGGGGGCACTTGACTTAAAACTGCGCAAAGATATGCAGACGGAATTGAAAAAAATTCAACAAAAAATGGGAATCACTTTTATTTTTGTTACTCATGACCAAGAAGAAGCACTTTCTATGTCTGACACCGTCGTTGTTATGGATAAAGGTCAGATACAGCAAATTGGTTCGCCCCAGGATATATATAATGAGCCTAAAAACGCTTTTGTTGCTGATTTTATCGGAGAAAGTAATATCATTGACGGCGTTATGCACAAAGATTACTTGGTTGAATTTGCGGGAAGAAAATTCGATTGTCTAGACTTTGGATTTTCTGAAATGGAAAATGTTGACGTTGTTATTCGACCAGAGGATATTGAAGTTACTTCGCCTGAAAATGGACATATTTCTGGAGTTGTTACTTCGGTCACTTTCATTGGTGTTCATTATGAAATTATCGTTGATATTGACGGCTTTAAATGGATGATTCAATCAACCGACAGTCAAACTCCCGGTGATGTTATCGGCCTTGTTTTGCAACCAGACGATATTCATATTATGAGAAAATCTGAACACTCTGGAGAATACGGAGATTATAGTGCCTTTAGCGACGAAATGTATGAAGTTTATGAAGAAAATTTGCCAGGTAACAGTAAAGTTGGTGACAAAAAATGAAATTAAAATCCTCTCACCTACTTTACATCGTTTGGATGGCAATATTTACACTTATTCCCATGGCGTTAGTTTTTGTTTTCGCTTTTACAGATAAATATTGGAACTTCACTTTAGAAAATATTGTAAATGTATGCAAATACTCAAATATATTTTTGCGATCAATAGGATTAGGCGCTTTGTCTACTGTAATTTGCCTTCTTTTGGGCTATCCTCTGGCATACATTATTTCTAAAACTTCAGTCAAAAATCAAGGCATTGTTATCATGCTGATAATGCTACCAATGTGGATGAATTTTTTATTGCGCACCTATGCTTGGATGACTATTCTTGAAAATAACGGTATTTTAAATAAACTTTTTGCGTTGTGTGGAATTGCACCTGTTTCCTTTATAAACACTTCTAGAGCAGTCGTTTTAGGGATGGTATATAACTTTTTACCATACATGATTTTGCCGATTTATTCTGCTATTTCAAAAATTGACAAAAGAATTATCGAAGCGGCTCAAGATTTAGGTGCAGGCAGGAGAAAAGTATTTTTTAAGGTTTTGATGCCTCTTAGTGTTCCTGGAATTATTTCTGGTATAACTATGGTTTTTGTCCCAGCGGTGAGCACTTTTATTATTTCTAAAATGCTGGGTGGCGGTGCTAATATTTTAATTGGTGACCTTATTGAAATGCAATTTTTAGGCAGCACTTATAATCCTCATCTTGGTTCTGCAATTTCTTTTATTCTTATGATTCTTATTTTTATCTCTATCGGGATTATGAATCAATTTGATGATTCTGATGAAATGTCGGTTCCTGCTGGTTACAGATAAAAAAATTTAAAGAGGGTGTTATAAAATAATGAAACTAAAATCGATATCTAAACTTTATATGGGGTTAATTTTCTTTTTTTTATACTCGCCACTCGTAGTCCTTATCGCATTTTCTTTTAACGAATCAAAAAGCCGAAACGTTTGGACGGGTTTTTCTTTAAAATGGTATGCGAATTTGTTTGCAGATAAAGAAATTTTGCGTGCGCTTTTTAACACGATAGTCGTTGCTGTAATTGCATCTGTTTTGGCCACAATCATCGGAACTATTGCTTGTTTTGGCATTTTAAAAATGAAAAAATGGACAAAAAAATTCATTATGAATGTAAATAATTTGCCGATAGTAAATCCAGAAATTGTGACAGGTGTTTCTTTAATGTTGCTGTTTGTTTTTACTTACAACACTTTTGGAATTTTTCGTCCCGGAATTTTAACTTTAATTTTATCTCACACAACTTTTTGTTTGCCATATGTAGTTTTATCGGTTTTGCCAAAGCTTCGCCAAATTAACCCTTATCTTTACGAGGCGGCCCAAGATTTAGGCTGCACGCCATCTCGTGCATTTTTTAAAGTAATTTTACCTGATATTATGCCTGGTATCGTGACGGGAATGATTATGGCATTTACGCTTTCTTTAGATGATTTTGTGATAAGTTACTTTACAAGTGGAACCACTCAGAACTTGCCAATTGCGATATATTCTATGACAAGAAAAATCGTAAGCCCGGAGATTAATGCACTTTCTACCATATTATTTGCGGTTGTTTTATTTCTACTTTTAGTGGTCAACATCAGGCAAACTAAGTATTTAAGTAAAAAAGATTGATGCGAAACTAGGTGAAAAATATATTGAAAAAAAAATTAATTTTAATATTTACTGTTTTATTGTTTTTTATTTCTGGCTTAATCTGTTTCATTTTATATAAAAATAGTTATAAATCAGAAGTTACTATAAACGTATATAATTGGGGCGAATATATCTCGGACGGCTCCGACGGCAACTTGAATGTTAATGAAGAATTTACTAAAAGAACCGGGATTCGTGTAAATTACAGCACTTTTCAGAGTAATGAAGCGCTTTTTGCAAAAATTCAAAACGGCGGAACAAAATACGATGTGATTATTCCGTCCGATTACATGGTTTCCAAAATGATTGAACAAAATATGCTCCAAAAACTTAATTTTGAGCAAATTCCTAACTTCTCTTATATAAACTCCTCTTTTAGAAATCCGGAGTACGACCCTTATAATGAATATTCTATTCCATACACTTGGGGAACCGTTGGCATATTTTATAATAAAAAAATGGTTTCAGAATCTGAAGAGCAAATAAACTGGAACATTCTTTGGAACAAAAAATATTCTGGGAAAATTTTGATGTTCGATAATCCTCGTGACGCTTTTGCTATTTCTCAAATTCGTCTTGGAATCCCTTTAAATTCAAAAAATAAACAAGACTGGATTCGTGCCTCAGAAGATTTGAAGGCACAAAAGCCTCTTGTTCAAGCTTATGTTATGGACCAAATTTTCGATAAAATGGGCAACGGTGAAGCTGCTTTGGCACCTTATTATACTGGTGATGCCGCAATTTTAACTCAACGTAACAGTGATATCGGTTTTGTAATTCCTAAAGAAGGCTCGAACAAATTCGTTGACGCTATGTGTATTCCAAAAAGTTCTGAGCACCCTAACGAGGCAATGGCTTATATAAATTTTATGTGTGATCCAGAAATTGCTGTGGAAAATATTAAATATATTGGGTATTCTTCTCCTGAATCCGAGGTGAAAAATCGGCTTAACCCTAAAATTTCTAATAACAAAATATGTTATCCAGACAATGAAACACTTAAAAATACACAAGTTTTTACCTCTTTGCCGGATGAAATAACTTCTCTTATTGACACTTTATGGATTAATATTAAAACTGGAGAGCACGGCAATCCATTTGGCTTAATAATTGTTTTAATCGGATTTATTTTGGTATATTTAGCTATCATTTTTATCAAAAAAAGAAAACTTAAAGATTAACAGCATTTTTAACAGTTTTTTTAATCATTTTTCTACTGTGATATTTTTAATAAATATCTGGCAAATATTTAAAAATATGGTATAATTTAAACAGATTAATGAAAAAGGGTTGATTAAGATTGTTAAGGCGCTTTAAAATTTTATGTTTTTGCATTACGATTTTCTCTCTTTTTTATCTAGACTCCTCCGCTTATAATGACAATAGTCTTGATATAACTTTGACTTGTGATGATATTTCTCCAATAAACGAAGAAGAATTTACCGTCAGTTTAAACTTTTTTCCTTCTGAACCTTTAAACGTTTCTGCTTATCGGCTGAAAGTCAGCTTTGATAGTTCAAAATTTTCCTATAAGGGTTTGTATTCTTATATAAATAATGATGATTTAAAAAGTTATGAAATTGATGGTAATTTAACCATTTTATATGTGACGTCAGAAAAGGGCTTCAATATTAAAGCTAAAAGTGTTCAACCTGTTATCGATTTAAATTTTAAAGTTTTATCTGATTGCGACGTCGGTCCTACAAAAATTTATGCTACAATCGATGGATTGTGCGACTATGACGCAGAGGCAATTCCTTTGCCAGAAATTGATCCTGTTACAATTAACGTAACACAGCCAGACGTTTGCAGTTGCGATCTTGCATCACTTTCTGCGGGAAAATATCAATTAACCCCAACTTTTTCTGCTGATGTTACAAATTACTCTGTTGAAGTACCTTATTCTAAAAGTACAATGGAATTCGAAACTGTTCCTGTAGATGAAGATGCTACAGTTAAATTCAATAGAAAAACTCTTAAAAGCGCTGGGACTTCTACCGATATAAATTTGACTGTTACATCTTCTGATAAAAAATCAAAAAAAGTTTATACGGTAACTGTTAATCGTTTAAGCAAAGAAACTTCTGGAGATATCATAAAGAATAACAGCAGCATATCCGTCGATGATGAGGTTTACGTAAACGGAAGCGATGAAGATGAAAACGAAGATAATGCAGAAGAATCATTTATTGCTCAAAATAATAAAATTGCTTTACAAAATTCTTCTGCACCACTTGTTGTTAAAGAAAACGCATTTAATTTTATCGTATTTATCATATGTTCCGTACTTTTTATTACATTTTCTTTCATTATTTTAAAACGTAAAAAAAATTAATTTTTTCTTTGTTTGAGGAGTTAGCATTTATCTGTGCTAGCTCTTTTATTATTTTAAATTTTATTAATATTCGCAAAAGTTTTGATAATAATAAACCTTGAAGGAGGTAATAACATGAATGCAAATATTGAAATGTTAAACTATATTTATAAAAATGCGCAAATGGGTCAAAATTCCATAAATCACCTTTTAGATATAGTAAAAGAAGATTCTAAATTTAAAAATTTGTTAGAAAGTCAATTAAAAGAGTACAAAAATATTTTTAATACCGCTGAAAAAGCCTTAACTGATTTCGGCTACGAGGCTAAAGGAACCAGTTCTATTCAAAAATTTGAAACTTATATGATGATAGATATAAAAACTTTGAACAACAAAACTCCTGACCACGTTGCCGAAATGTTAATTCAAGGCAGTACTATGGGCGTAATTCAAATAACGAGAAGGTTAAAAGATTATGAGGGTAGCGTAGATAAAAATGTTCAAAAGCTCGCTGAAAAACTTTTATCCACAGAGCAGCACAATGTTGAAGAATGTAGAAAGTTTTTAGGAAAAGCTTTTGAAGTCACTCATGCTTAATAAATAAGCTATAAATTTTTGTAAGGACTTTACTCTACATCTTATTAGAGGTGTGCGTATTTGAAAAAACTTTTTTATCCTGTTTTAGCTATGCTCGCGGGTGTAGTAAACGGACTTTTGGGGGCTGGTGGAGGCATGTTGATTGTTCCATTATTAAGAAAATGTGGACTTGATCAACGTTCAACTCATGCCACCTCCGTTTGTATTATTCTTCCAATATGCACTTTGAGTGCAGCAATATATTTATTCAAAGGCAAGGTTACTATTGAAGATGCCTTGCCATACCTTCCTTTCAGCGTCTTTGGTGCTATTATTGGTTCTTTAATTCTGTCTAAAATAAATCAAAAATTTCTTCGTAAGCTTTTCGGTGGTTTTATGCTATGGGCGGCTGTACAGCTGCTCATTAGATGAATTGGTTTATTGCCGCTATTGCCGGAACTTTATCTGCGATAATTGGTTCTATGGGCCTTGGTGGTGGCGGTGTACTTATTATTTATTTCAACCTTTTTACTCAAACACCTCAGACTTTAGCACAAGGTATTAATTTATTATTCTTCATTCCGTCTGCTATAGTCGCAATTATAATTTACATTAAAAAAAAGCTTATCAACTTCAAGCTTGCAATAAAATTTTCTTTACTCGGCTTAGCTGGAGCAGTATTAGGTTCTTATTTGGCTTGCTTTATTGATAGTAAAATTCTTTCAAAACTTTTTGCTATATTTCTTTTATTTATGGGAATTATGCAATTTAGAAAAAAAAATTAATAATAAAAGACGCGCCGCGATATAGTGGCGCGTATATTTTATTCTAAAAATTTCAACTAAGACCAAAAAATATTCCGCAAATAATAATCAACAAAGTTCCAAATGTAAATATATACTTCGATAACGGAATAAATAATTTTCCAATTTTTCTTTTAGCTCCCATATTAACTTGCTCTAAAACAAATTTTGAACCGCAAATCCAAAAAAACATCACACCGGCAAGCAATGCACCAAATGGGATAATATAAATAGAAATAACGTCCATCCATTTTCCAACGACTTCACCGTTTTCGATAAATAAACTGATAACGGCCGAAACAGTTAACACAAGCGCAACCGATGAATTTCTAGATATTTTTAACCTGTTTTGAGCTTCTTCTATTGGCACTTCAAAGAGATTTATAATCGATGTCAAGGCTGCAAATAAAATTGCTATAAAGAAAATTATTTCAAAAAAATTTCCAAAAGTCATTTCAGCAAAGATTTGTGGCATTGCAACGAATAATAAAGATGGCCCAGCCTGTGACTCAAGGCCAAATGAAAACATTGCCGGAATAATTGCTAGCGCCGCTATAACACCTGCCATAATATCAAATATTACAACATTTTTTGCACAATAAACTATATCTTCATTATCTTTTAAATAGCTGCCGTATATTAGCATCCCTGAACCCGCCAGTGAAAGTGAAAAAAACGCCTGTCCTAACGCATAAATCCAGTTTTTCGGTTGAAGAAATTGCTCAAAATTAAACCTAAATAAATATGTATAGCCATTAATTGCATTTGGTAAAGAGGCGGCTTTTACTGCCAAAACTATGAATAGCACAAAAAATAAAGGCATTAAAATTTTATTTAACTTCTCAATTCCGTTTGACACTCCACTAATCATGACAAAAATTACCAACAGAAATCCAATTAAATGGCAAATTACATTGCTAAAGTCTCCAGAAATATTCGAAAACAAAGTCAGCGTATCTTTTTTTGACAATTCTCCTATAATACTCGCTGCTAAAAAGCGAATTATCCAGCCAACAACTACAGAATATCCAATTGCAATGCTCATTGACCCTAAAACTGGTATGGCTCCTAAAAGTTTGCCAATTTTTTTGTTGTTAAACTTCATTTTTGTCGCTTTTGCAAATGCCCCCACGGGACCAGATTTCATTGCGCGGCCAAAAGCCACTTCTCCAACGACCTAATTTTCCGGTTTTTGCCATTCTTCCTAGTGCAAATTCAGCCGATAAACCAACAAGACCAAATAAGACGATAAAAATTAAATATGGAATCAGAAAGGCAGCTCCTCCATATTGTCCTAAACGATATGGAAACATCCATATCGTACCAATTCCAACTGCAGAACCAACACATGACCAGATAAAGCCGAACTTCGTCTTGAAAGTTTCTCGTGATTTAATTTTTGTTGATTGGTTGTTTAAGTTCGACATAATTAGTCACTCCTTTGATTAAATTATAAAACAAAAAAAGCTTTTATGCAACAGTACATAAAAA
>ERZ779737.1480-NODE-1480-length-18096-cov-73.709883_pt1 | contig 18096 bp, 18 predicted proteins | sample MGYA00511889_ERZ779737 | MGnify/ENA primary metagenome ERZ779737 (study PRJEB29588, sample SAMEA2163575) | human gut metagenome | biome: human gut; feature: human-associated habitat; material: faeces | place: Denmark | collected 2008/2010 ...
CATTAATTTATTTCCTCCCAAAATCTAGGTATAAATTTTGGGTTTCACGCTAAACCTCACTATTTTTTAAAAATCATTTTCTTCTTTATGATCTAAAGGATTAACATGAACTAAAATATGTTTTACTTCTTCATGATTTTTTAAGACCTCTAAACGAATGTTATCAGCAATTTCATGAGCTTGAAATAATGACATATTTCCATCTAAGCTAATTTCAACTTCAATAAAAATACGATTACCAACCATTCTTGCTCTAAAAGCATCAATATGAACAACTTCTTTAAAAGAATTAATATCTTTTTTAATTTTTTCTACAACTTCATTATCAGGAGCTTTATCTAATAATAAAGAACTGTTTTCAATTAAAATTTTTATTGCACCAAAAATAATTAATAAGCCAATAATTAATGAACAAATTGGATCAATCATATTTAAGTTATCATTATTAGTAAACATGATAACTAAAATAGAAATTAAAGAAATAAATGTAGAGACACTATCACTTAAATGATCTAAACTTTGAGTTTTTAATAATACTGATTTAGTCTTTTTGTAATTAATAAATGTATAAACAAATAATAATCCTTTAACTACTAAAGCTACTACTGCAAAAGCTAAAGCATAAATAATATTACTAGTATCAGCATCTAAATATTCTTTATTAATTAAAGAATTAATTGAATCATACATTAAAAAGATTGTTAAACAAATTAATACTGTTGAAAAAATTAAGCAAAATAAAGATTCAATTTTAGCATGTCCAAAATGATGATTATTATCTGCTTTTTTACTACTTGCTTTACTAGCAAAAAAACTTACTTGAGAAGTAACTACATCTCCTAAGCTATTAATCCCATCATTAATTAAACTTGAAGAATGTCCAATAAATCCTCCAATAAATTTAATTATTGTTAATAAATAATTAAAAACTACTTGAATTAAACAAACTTTTTGTATGCGTTTAAAATACTGCTCATCTAAAACATTATTCATAATAGATAATATAATAATACTTATTTAATTTCTTTGGTAGTAATAATATCAACTCCAGTATTTAGAATATTTTTAATTACTACTTGATGGAGTTTAATTGGTAAATTAACACTAATTTTATTAATTTCTTCCATAGAAGCAAATAACTTATCTTTAGGTAAAGTATCACTGCTTTTAACAGGACAAACACGAATATTTTCATCATTAACTTTAACCGTTGTAGTTAAAATTCTTCGTGGATCAATTGATTCTTGTTTAACATAATTTAATCCACGTAAGCATGTATATCCACTAATATTTTCGCCATCAACTACTATATGACATCCTTTAGGACAAACTATACAAATATATTCTTTTTTCATTAGTTCACCTCTTCAATTAATAAATCAATTTCGTTATATTCTAAGAAATTAATATCTTTTAAAGTTATATTGACCATTTCACTAGGAATTAAATCAACTTTAATCATTGTTTTAATAATATTATGTTCATCTTTAAAAATTAATTTACCTTTCTTAATAGGTTTTCTAACTCTAAAAGAGAAATTAACTTCTTTTAAATTACTATCTATGTCAATTTTATTTGGCAATAAATAACCTAAATTATCTAAAGCATTCGTATAAATTGATTTAATAATCTTTTTAGGTTTTTCAATTAAAGATAAAGCAGCATTTCGTCCAGTTTTTATTGATTCACTAGAAACAAAATCAACTAAATCATGAACATGAAGAACATTTCCACAACTATATATTCCTTTAATTGAAGTTTCGTTATTTTGGTTTACAAAGGCTCCTTTAGTTTTTTCATACACGGCACAACCAGCATCATTTAATAAAACATTATAAGGATATAACCCTACACTTAATAACAAAGTATCGCATTTAATAATTTGTGCCGTTGAATAAATTGGTTTTAAATTATCATCAACATCACAAATTTCAATAGCTTCTAGTTGGTTTTTACCTATTATTTTTGTAACTGTATTATGAAGTTTTAATGGAATATTAAAATCATTTAAACATTGAACGATATTACGGTTTAAACCATTTGAATATGGCATTAATTCACTAACTCCAATTACATGAGCTCCTTCAAGTGTCATTCTTCTTGCCATAATTAAGCCAATATCACCACTACCTAAAATATAAACATTTCTACCAACTAGATATCCCTCTAAATTTAGATATTTTTGTGCTAATCCAGCAGTAAATACACCATTTGGTCGATCTCCTGGAATTGAAATTTGGCCATAGGTTCTTTCATTACATCCGGCAGCAAAAATAATTCTTTTAGCTTTTAAAGATTGAATTCCTTCTGTATTACAATAAGTTAAAACTAAATTAGGAGTGACACTTAAAACTAAAGTATTTAGTATTGCTTTAATATCACGCTTTTTAAATTCTTCGATAAATCTAAAAGCATATTCAGGTCCAGTTAATTCTTCTTTAAAAGTGTGAAGTCCAAAACCACTATGAATACATTGATTTAAAATTCCACCAAGTTCATTACTTTTTTCAAATAATACAATATCTTTAATGCCAGTATCATAAGCACTAATTGCAGCAGCTAAGCCTGCACTTCCTCCGCCAATGATTGCAATATCAACTTCTTTCATCTTATTTTTCTCCTTTGGCTTCGTATTTAAGAATATTAGTGCCTAATTCGCTATAACAAACTTCTTGTTGAGAGATATTTAATTCACGAGCTAAAATTTTAACAACTTCAGCTTGGCAGAAAGTTCCTTGACATTTTCCAAAGCCAGATCTAGTTCTTTTTTTAACTCCCTTAACAGTTCTTGCACCACAATTTCTTCTAATAGCATCAACAATTTGTCCTTCGCTAACTTTTTCACAACGACAAACAATTTTTCCAAAAGAAGGATCTTCTTTAATTTTAGAATTAATTTGTTCCATATTACTTAATTTATAATGAGGACGGACATAAGGATTAAATTTTTCATTTACATCTAAATGTAAAATATCTTTAACTAAATTAGACACATATTCTCCAATAGCTGGACTAGATGCTAGTCCTGGAGACATGATTCCTCCAACAATAATAAATCCTTTATTTACATCACTTTCTTTAATAATAAAATCATCAATATCATTATTGGCTCTAATTCCAGCAAATTCACGAATAGTATTTAAATAAGGAATGTTAGGAATTAACTTCTTTGCTGTATCTTTTAAATAATTAAAAGTTTCTACATCGGTAGCAGTATCATCTAATTCACACGATGTATTACTAGGCCCAACAATATAATTAAATGAGGTTGTTGGAGAAATTAAAACGCCTTTACCAACTTTAGTTGGACACATAAATAAAGTATGTTTTACCCATGTAGTACTAAAATGATCTAGTAAGATATATTGACCTTTACGAGGAATAATTCTAAATGTTGGTTTTTCTAACATTTCAACGATTTTATCGCTATAAGTTCCAGCACAATTAATAAGAACTTTACAAGTAAAAATCTCATTATTTTTAGTAAAAACCTTGTAAAACTCGTTTATTTTTTCAATTTTTACAACTTCATGATTTAATAAAAGTTCAGCTCCATTATCCATTGCGTTTTCCATTAAATTTACACATAAATTAAATGGAGAAACAATTCCACAATCTGCGCATAATAAAGCTGAGGTAGCATTTTCGTTTAAATTAGGTTCAAGTTCTAATAATTCTTTATGATCAACAATTCTTGCATTAACATTATTTTCTTTAGCACGGTTTAATAATTCAACTAAGATATCATCTTCTTCTTTTGAAAAAGCAACAGTTAATGAACCATTTTTCTTAAAATTAACATCTAATTCTTCACATAGCTTAGGCATCATTTTATTACCTAAAACATTAAATTTAGCTTTTAAAGTATTAGGTAATGGATCATATCCACTATGAACAATAGCACTATTAGCATTAGTTGTTTCATCTCCAACATCATTATGTTTTTCTAATACTAATGTTTTTACTTTATATCTTGATAGATAGCGGGCACAGCTAGCACCAATTACACCACCACCAATAATAATGACATCATAATTATTCATAAAAATCTCCGTGTTTTTATCTTATTTTACACTTTGTAAAATAAGTTTTAAAGAATAGAATATAATTGTAAATGATGCTAGATGAAAAAGTAAAGACTTTATATGAATTAATAAAAAATGCTAAACACATTGTCTTTTTTGGTGGGGCTGGAGTCTCTACTGCTAGTGGTATAAAAGATTTTAGAAGTAAAGATGGTTTATATAGCTTACGTTCTAAATATGGTGTCCCTTACGAAATAATTTTATCTCATAGTTATTATGAAAATAATCCTGAAACTTTTTTTCAATTTTATAAAGAATTCATGATAAATAAAGAAGCTAAACCTAATATTGTTCATAAATTTTTAGCTAAATTAGAGAAAACCAAAGATTTAACAATCATCACTCAAAACATTGATAATTTACATCAGCTAGCTGGAAGTAAAAACGTCATTGAACTTCATGGTTCAATTAATCGAAATTATTGTGAAAAATGTGCTACTTTTTATAATCTAGATGAGCTATTAAGTATTAAATCAACGATTCCTATTTGTCCTAAATGTGGAGGAATTATTAAACCAGATGTTGTTTTATATGAAGAGCCTCTTAATCAAAATATAATTGCTAAAGCAATAATTTCTATTGAAAAAGCTGATTTATTGATTGTTGCAGGAACTAGCTTACAAGTTTATCCAGCTGCTGGATTAATTAATTATTTTTATGGTGATAAAATCGTTTTAATTAATAAAGAACATTTAAATGTAAATAAAAAGACTATTTTAACAATCGAAGATGATATGAAAATAGTCTTTGAAAAATTAAATTATTTATTTGGATAATTCTTTACGCCACCATAATGGCAACAAATCAACGATTTTAACCACTTTTAGTGGATTTAATGAAACAAGTAACTCAGTATCTTCTGTTAAGTCACCAAGTTGGAGCATAAATTCTCGACAAGCTCCGCAAGGAAGCATGATTTTTCCTGACTTATGAACAACAACAATCTTTTTTATTTTTTTAACTTCATTAGTAAGCATATTAGAAATTGCGTTTCTTTCAGCACACATTCCTAAAGAACAAGACATATCAATGTTTTTACCTAAATATACTTTCCCAGTTTCACTTTCTAAAGCGCAACCAACACTTCCAATCTCACAATCTTTAGTTTTTAAACTTTCATTAGAGACACTAAAGGCTTTTTTGTATAACTCGCTAAATTCCATATATATACTCCGTGTATAAAGATTATAGTAGATATTTAGTATAATTTCTACTATTTTAAAATACAATGATTTTCTAAAATTTTGTCATTTTAAGAAAAAACCCTTTAAAAGTCAATTAAAAATAAAAAAGGCTTTTTCAAGCCTTTTTTAAAGAAGGGTTTATTATTAAGCAATTCTTTCGTAAGTTATTGTTCCATCTTCTAAAGTAACTTTTTTAAAGGCAACTAAGAAGAGGTCTTCATCTTTATGATCATCTTCATAATATATACGATATACAACTTCATTATTGATTAATTTTCTAACTAATTCATATTCTTGACCATTAAGTTCATATTCAATTTCATCTTTATTTCCTTCATGTTCAACTTCAATTGAATATTCTAACTTTTTAATTCCATTTTCTACTAATAAATATTCAAACTCAGTACTATTTTCATTTCTTTCTTGTTCAGTTTCTTGTGAAACTTTTACATATGAATTATTTCCTAAAATGATTCTAAATTCTCTTTCTACTTCTTGTTCATCACTTTCTTCTTCTGAAGTAATTAAACTAACAAATTCATATTTGGTATTTTCATCAAATAATGCATAACCTTCGAGTTTTTCAAATGTTTCAATTTCATCCTTATCTTCGTTTTCTACTCTTGAAGTCTTATTATAAACTAATGTATAGCTTTCATCTTGCAATAAATGATTTTTAAAATTAATAACTTCTTTAAATTGATAAGTAACCTCGTTTATAACTGTTTCTTCTTCAACTACTGTCGAGGTGAAAGTACTTCCATTATCTAAAATTAAATCGATAGTTGGTAACATTTCTTTAATTTTATCAGCATCAGTATCACTGATTGCGTTTGTTTTCATTAATTTTAAATTTGTTTTTGTTGTATTTAAATTAGCAACTAAATTCATTGAAGTTGCTGCTTCTAATCTAAAAGTTTCTTCTTTTGTTAATTCTTGATTTGAACTAATAGAATTTTTAATATCACTAAAATCGCAACTAGCTAGCACACCAACTCCTAATCCAAGCATCCCAGCTACTAATAATAAATTTGTTTTTTTCATATTTTTGTCTCCTTTTTTTAAATTCACTATAAAAACGAATATAAAAAATAAATTATTGGAATTTTTTAAAAAAATAAAAAAATTATTTAGTTTCCTAAATAATTTTCCTTATATCTATTAATTTTTAACTTATAAAGTTAAAGTAATATCATTACAAATATATGTTCTTGTATTATTATCATTATAAATTACTTTTATAATATAATTTCCTTCAAATAAATTGGATTCATATTCAGCTTCAAATTGATAAATATTATTATCTATTGGTCTTATGTTATTAAACTCACAACTTATATCATTATATTTTGCTTCATAAGAAAATTCCATTTCATTATTTTCAAATTCATATTCAATTTTTTCAATAAAATTATCCTCATCTCTTAAATAATCTTGATATGATTCATAAATTGTATAAGAAAAGGAATTTTCTGAAGAATGATTTTCAAATTCGCTTTCTTTTTCAACGATATAAGTATATGAATTAATATCTTCTAAATTTGTAAAGATAGCAGTAACTTCAATTTCTTGTTCGTTAATTTCGGTTTCTTTTTCTTCAATAAATTGAGCTTTAAAGTAATTATTATTAAAAGTATATATTCCTTCAAATGAAGTTATCTCTTCATCATCATCTTTTGAATTGTTAATTTCGTTATGATATAAAGTAGCAAAAATTTCTGTACTATCTTTATATTTAAATTCATCAGCAAATTTATAAATTACATTATCATATTCAAAATTAACTTCTCTTGTAAAAACTTCTATTTCATCAAATTTAAATATTTCATTAACACCAAGTTGAATCTTTTCATAAATATTAGCAATTTCATTTAATTCATTTTCATTAATTTGATTAGTCTTTGATTTACTTAAATTCATTAAATTTGTAATGTTTTGAGCATTATTAACATTTGTTAAAGAAGAAAATGTTAATAATTGTTTTTTTAAATTTGAATTAGTAACTGGCGAAAATATTTGATCATTAGAAGGTAAATCGTTATATGATTCATTATTATTAATTATTATAAGAGTAGCTGCTATAGCTCCAGATAAAACTAAAGCACTTAACCCGCCAAATAAATATGGATGTTTAACTTTTTTAGCTTTTTCAGGTTTAGGGGATAATTGATAAGCCTTTAAAATATCTTGACTAGTTGTTTTAATTTCATATTTAGTATTATTTTTAACTAATTCAACAACTTCTTTATCATTAATTTTCATACATTTACCTCCTTTCTAATTTTTTTAATTGAATTTTTATAGCTCCAGAGTACTGTTCCAAGCGGACGTTTTATTAATTTAGATATTTCTTCAAAAGTTAGTTCATCTAAGACATGTAATGTAAATATTTCAAATTCCTTATCTTTTAAAATTGTTTTTATCTTTTCAATTAAGATATTTTTATCAATCTCTTTTTGGTCTTGACTCGATAAATCATCATTAATTTCATCAATTTCTCTTACTCGATTATTCTTTTTAAAATAATCTAAAGTAAGATTTCTACTTAGCAACATTAAATACCCTAAAACAGAATCATCAGAATTAATATTTTGAAGATTTTGCAAAAATTTAACAAAAGTCTCTTGTAAAAGATCTTCACTTAAAGGATATGATTTTGTTAAAGAAAAAACATTGTAAAAAATCTTTTGTTTTAAAAGGTTATAAAACTCATCAAAATATTCCATTTGGTTATTTTTCAAACACCTAAATAATACTTTTATTCTTTCTTCACTTGTATGCATACACTATTAAAACGAACAATTGTTATATTTTATTTGATTTTTTTAAAAAAATTCAACTTCCATATAAAATTTTAGTTCATCATTATTATAACCAAACAAATACTTAATATTATTTTCTATTTTTGTAAATAACGAGATTTTATCATTTAAAAATGATTGTGAAACATATTCAATTTGAAAAGATTTAATCTTTTCATCTTTTTTTAAATTAAAAACATCTAAAAATATATCGGCACACCTAGTATTATTCATATGTCCATTATGATCAAGCATTGAAAAAGTAACTTCTATATCTTTATAAAAAGTTAAATCTTCTTTTTTAATTACTGGTAATTTACGGATTCTATCAAAGTATCCTTCATCTTCTACAAATAAACTTTTAATATCATTAGGAATAACAACTTTTTTTAGATTCAAATCATAAATTGCCCAAATTGAGCGTGATTTAATAATAAGATCCTCACCTTGATAAAACAAATAATCTCTAGGAAATTCGAAAAATCTAGGCTTAGCTAAATTTGTCACACATCTAACACTTTTTAAATCAGTTACATTTTTAATAACTTCAACCTTATTTCTTAATATGACCCAAATATAATTACGTTTTATAAATTCATCAAAACCAACGTGCAAAAGATTTGCATGATCTCCAGCAATTTCTTGAGATATATCTAAAATTGAAGACATCCTTAAATTATCAAAGGCATCTAGCATATTATTAGTAACTGTAAAAGCTTTACTATATGTTTCCATTTTTAATAAAATTCCTTATTTCTGCAGGGTTTTTTCAAAAAAACCTATTCTTCTAATGCTCCTGGGCCATCATAAGTTTTATCATAAATCATAATAATAAATTCAGGATGGTCAATGAAAGGATTACGATTATGTTGATATTTTTGATCAATTAAATTATTACGATTAACTTCAAAATCACTTACAGGATCAATATCAGTTGTAGCCCACTTATATAAATCATTGAAATTACCATGATATCCAGCAGCACCCGTAAAAACATAATACTTAGAAGAATCAATTCCTGAATAGCTTCTATTTACACCAACTTCTAAATCACAATATCCATCATTTCCTTCATAACGAGTAGCCATATAGAAAATCATTCTAGCAACATCGCCTTTAAATTCATCTTTAGGTTCAAATAAATTATTTCCTACTTTATTTCCACGCATTGATTCAGTGCCCCAACTATATGAATCAGCAACATCTTTACCGCTACTATTTTCAGCAAAATCAAAATTACTTCTTGTAGTATTTAAATTTGAATTAGAAGGTCTAAGATGGTGCATATCACTGCCAGGACCTCTAGAGGTTCCAAAACTTCCAATTGATTTTGCCCGTGTATGTTCTTTATTAAATGAAGTATTTTTTGGCTTACTTCCTTCATAGGTTAAAATAATATTACTACTATTAAATGGATCAATATCAGTAACTTTCATTGTTTCATTTAAACTATTATAAGAATATGTTGTATGTCCTTTAATGATTTTATTTAAACCTTCTTTTAATTCAGGTCCTTTTAATCCACGAACTGATTCATAATAACTATCAATATCAGTTCCGTTTCCTCTTGAAGGTTTAATTATATCATTAGCATACAAATAACTATAATCACTAGTACTTCCATTAAGTGATTTAAAATAAACATTTAACTTATTTTCTCCAGCTTTTAAAGTTAAATAATAATCAGTTGTAGTTGTATCGGTGATATTTTGATTGTTAAAAGTAACACTTGAAGTATAATAATTTTCTCTTGGAGTAATACTAGCATGGATTGTATCACCTACTTTTCCTTCTTTTTTATCAAGTACTACATCACCATATCCATAACTATTAACTGTAACATATGCACTACCAGGATCAGGAGTTACAATACTTCCTTCACCAATATATAGATTAATTTCTTGAAGTATAAATCTATTTTTAGAACCTGAACTTATTCTTAATGTATTTGATTCAACTTTCCCGTTTAAATTAATTACATTATTTGTATCAAAAGTGAAACTATTCTCAAAAGTTCCAAGTTCAACTTTAACAGTACTTGTATCGTTATTATATTTAAGACCGTTAAGTTCTATAGTTGAAAACTCATAATAATTATCGAAAGTCAATTCTAAATATGATGCATTTCCACTAGATGAGAATCTTACTCCACCAGATGGATTAGTAAATAATGTTTGAGAAGAAACATCTCTTATTTTAATATTTGATGTTTTAATGTTATCTGCAGATGGATTATATGGAGTTCCATCATTTCCTGTTACATTTGTAAAATCAATATTTGCAATAATAGTTTCAGTATTTATCTTTTTAAATGTAGCATCAACAACATATTTTTTAGCTTCACTAACTTGATATTTAAGTGTTTGAGTAATATCTACTCCATTAATTTTTAAAGAAGATAATTGGTAATCTTTATCAGGAGTTACTTCAAATTCAACAATTGTATCAAGAGGAATTTTATTTAAATTAAGACTAGTATCAGTTACTTTAACAGTGCCATTAATTGAACTGTTAATAATTAAACTAGCATGTTCTTCTTCATTATTAATTAAATTAAAAGTTGCAGTAACAACATAATTTTTTGCTTCGTTTAATGTATATTTTAAGGAATTTGTAATATCAACATTATCAATTAACAATTGATTTAACTCATAGTTTGCACTTGGCGAAACATTAAATTCTATTTCAGTTCCAAGAGTTATTTTATTAAGATCAATATTTTCATTTTTTAAAGAAATAGTGCCGTTTTGAGGGGTTTTTATTTCTAAAGAGGCAAATTCATCAGTAGTTTCACTTGTTTTAAAAGTGGCAACAACATCATATTCAATCTTTTCAGATATAACAAATTTTCTACTATCCTTAATATCTTCATTATTAACAGTTAAGGTATCTAGAACATATCCGGTTTCTGGAGTAACACCAACTAAAATAGTAACGCCTATCTCTAAATCATCTATATCACAATAATTATTTTCGACACTTAATGAAATGCTTCCATGAAGTGTTTCTTCTACTTTTAAAGTAGGTTTATTTACGATTGGTTTTTCATCTTCATCAGGTAAAATATCACCACATGAAACAGTTCCAAATAAAACTAGATTTAAACTTAATAGACTCAATATCAATGGTAATTTTTTCATAATTATAAAGTCCCAAAAATCCTATCTCCGGCATCGCCTAATCCAGGTAATATGTATCCTTTTTCATTTAATTTCTCATCAAGAGAAGCTAAATAAATCTCAACATCAGGATGAGCTTTTAAAACAGCATCAACACCTTGAGGAGCACCAACAAGAGCAAGCATCCTAACATTGTTATAACCTTTATTTTTTAAAATGGTTATTGCATCAATTGCACTTCCACCTGTTGCTAACATTGGATCACAAATCAAAACTAGTGAATTTTTTACTTTAGGAAGTTTGCAAAAATATTCAACAGGTTGTAATGTTTTTTCATCACGATAAAGACCAATATGCCCAATTCGAGCTGTTGGTAACATATTAATTACCCCATTACTCATGCCTATTCCTGCTCTTAAGATTGGAACAACAATAATGTCGTAATTTAAATGCAAGTTATCAATTTCACATCCAGTAGGAGTTTCTATTTTTCCAGCTTTAACAACATCTAAATCTTCAAAAACAGCATATGTCATCAAAGAAGAGATTTCATCTAATAAAGTTCTAAAGTCCTTACTCGATGTTTCCTTATCACGCATTTTATTTAGTTTAAGTGTAATTAGTGGGTGGTTAATTATATGTAGCATACCTATACCTTCATTTGTTTTTAATTATACATCTTTTAATTATAATTTTCTTCCTTATTTAATTTTTATTTATCTTTTACTAAAATAGGTATATGAGAAAAAATAATTCATCAAATTTATATTTATCTGGAATAGTCATATTGCTATTAGCAATTATTATTTTTTTATTAGGAATTACTCTTCCTTTAATAAATCAAAACATCCCAGCTTTAGGATGGATTGGAGTAATTCTTGCTGTTGTAGGTTTTGTTTTAGCTTTCTTTGCTATTTTTTTATTAAAAAAAGCAAATTATGTTAAATTAAATGAAAAATTAAAAGATAAAAATGATGATAAAAAATAAGACTTTTTATAAAATAAGTTCATGTCAATTATTACTTTTACAAATGTAAGTAAATATTTTGGAAGTGATTTAATATTAGATCACGTTTCTTTTAACATTAATTTAAAAGAAAGAGTTGCTTTAATTGGTAATAACGGTACTGGAAAAACAACAATTTTTAAACTTATCTTAAAAGAGTTAGAACCTTCCTTACTTCCAAAAGAAGATAAACCTGGAGAAATATCTATTTTATCTAATTTAAAAATCGGTTATTTAGATCAAAATGCAATCACTAATGTTGAAAATAAAGTTTATGATGAACTTTTATTAGCTTTTAAAGAAACTTTAGAAATTGAAAATAAGATTAATCAATTTAAAAATATAGAAGATAATCTTGAAGAATATAATAAGTTAATTGAATTATTTGAAAAGAAACATGGTTATACTTATCAAAATGAAATTAAAGATATGATTTCAAGATTCTCGTTTCCTACTAGCGTTTTAGAAAAACAAGTCAAAGAATTAAGCGGTGGTGAAAGAATGAAAATTGCTTTCATTAAAATTCTTTTATTTAATTATGATGTTCTTCTCCTTGATGAACCTACAAATCACTTAGATATCTCAACAATTGAATGGTTAGAAGCATTTTTATCTTCTTTTAAAGGCACTTTATTTTTTATTTCTCATGACTCTTATTTTATCGATAAACTTGCAACTAAAATAATTGAACTCGAAAATAAAAAAGTTACTGTTTATAACGTTGATTATAAACATTATCAAGAATTAAAACGTGAAAAATATGAAAGTTTATTAAAACAAGTTAAAAAGGAAGAAGCTTTAATTGCACGTTATAAACGCTTTATTGAGTTTTATAAACCAAAACCAAGATTTGTTTCTAGAGCAAAGGACCGCGAGAAAAAACTCGCAAAATTAGAAAAAAACCGTGCAGAACTCCCACCAAATTCAAAAAAACAAATAAAATTTACCCTTGAAGGAGGCAATATTGCTTCTCGTCAATTACTTGAATTTGAAAATGTGGAAGTTGGATATGAATATCCTTTAAATAAACCATTTTCCTTTTTACTTTATGGTCAAGATCATTTAGCTGTTTTAGGAGATAATGGAGTTGGTAAAACAACTTTAATAAAATCTATTATTAAAGAAATACCTTTACTAAAAGGAAAAATTAAAGAACTTCGTCCTATTAAATATGGTTACATTAAACAAAATGATTTTATTTTTGAAGATAATCTAACTGCTTTAGATTTTTTAAAGAAAAATCATCCTTTAAAAACTGAAAAAGAATTAAGGAACATTCTTGGAAACTTTTTATTTTCAGGTGATGATGTTTATAAAAATGTTTTAAATATGTCAAATGGTGAAAAGATGCGATTAATATTATCTTCTTTATCTTTAAATGAATATGATATTTTGCTTCTTGATGAACCTACTAACCATCTAGATTTAATGACTAAAGATTCTTTAATTGATTCTTTACTTAAATTTAAAGGTTGTTTAATTTTTATATCTCATGATCGTTATTTTATTAATCGTCTTGCTAATAAAGTTTTATATATTTCACACGATATGACTGCTTTTATTGATGGAGATTATGATGATTTAAAAAAATATCTTGAAAGACTTAAATCAATTAAACCTTTAACAATTAAAGAAATTGAAGAAAATTTAAAAAGAGAAATTCCTATAAAAGAAAAATTATCAAATAATAAAATTAATGAATTAAAAAAAGAACTTAGCGAAATCGAACAAGAACTTGAAACATTAGATGAAAAAATTAATGACGATTTTACATCATATACTGAGTTTGATGAATTAAACGAAAGAAAAGATACCTTAGAATCAAGGTATCTTGAGATACTAGAATTATTAGATTTAAATTAAATTTAAAAGTTCAATTATTTTTGAAGTTAAAACTTCACTTACTTCTTTTACTTTTTGGTCGCTATATTCATTAATAGAACAATAATCACTTGCGCCTTTAATTGATATTAATTGAACATCATTTCGATAACAAGTTAAAGCAATACCAGCAAGTTCCATTTCACAAATATCTGCTTTAAAATTTTTAATTAAATTATTTTTATCATTTTCACTAGCAATGAATTTATCTCCAGAAGCGCAAATAACTTCGACTAAATTTAAAGTTTTTGCTAATTGTTTAGTAGAATAATAATTTACCGGAATATAAACATCATCAAATTCATAATATCTACCAACTTCAATCTTATCAATTAAAGAAGTATCAATGTCATAATGAGTTACTTTATTTACAATAAAAAGATTATTTGGGTTAAGATTTAAATTTATTAATCCAACTACACCATAGTTAATAATTATTTTTACATCATATTGATCAATTAAAAATTGTGTTGAAATTGCAGCATCAATTTCTCCTACATTAGTTCGCATAATATAAATTTCATGTTTAGAAGTTAAAGCTTGATAGATGTGAAATTTCTTATTTAAATTTAATTTTTCAGCATTTAAAAAAGATACTAAGGAGTCAACTTCTTTTTGCATTGCTACGACAATTCCTATTTTCATAACATAATTAGAATAAATTAAATAGATAATTAATTCAATAATTAGAGTTTTAAGTTTCAAAAAAAACTATCTTAAAAATTTCTTGATTTTATTAGTTATATTATATAGAATAAATAAGCACATTGCATATGGGTCTTTAGCTCAGTTGGTTAGAGCGCACCCCTGATAAGGGTGAGGTCGATGGTTCAAGTCCATTAAGACCCACCACTAATGTGTAGTAAGTTGGGCGCTTAGCTCAGCGGGAGAGCGCTTCCTTCACACGGAATAGGTCGTTAGTTCGATTCTAATAGCGCCCACCAAAAAGTAATGCCGACTTAGCTCAACTGGCAGAGCAACTGATTTGTAATCAGTAGGTTGGCGGTTCGATTCCGTTAGTCGGCACCATTATTGTAAAACCTCGATTTAATCGAGTTTTTTTATTTTTTAGACAATTTTTAAAATATTTAAGTTATATAAGTAATAAAAATATATTTACAAAATAATAAATATTTGATTTAGTAAAGCACTGAGGCGTCCCGTGATAGCTAATGACTACCGCCCAGTTGGCGCCTCTTTTTTATTTATAAAAATTATATTAAAAATAACTTTAAAGTCTTTATTTTTTGAAAAAAGTCTGCAGAACTAAAATATTTTATAAAATCTAATTAATTCCTTTAAGTAAATTTATATTTCTCCAACCACCTTTTTTCCAGCGGATTAAAAAACCAATTCCTCTTACTCCTTCATCTAGACAAGCTCCAATAAAGGCTCCATAAATTCCTAAATCAAATACTAAACATAATAATGCAGATACTCCAACCGTAAATACCCATGAAGTTAAAATAGAACTAATTACTGGAAAAGCAATATCTCCAGCAGTTTCTAGTCCTTTTACATATATTAAGTTTGTAGCTCGACCTTGTTCTAAAACAACATTTATTAATAAACAAAATACGGCAGTTAATCCACAATAAGCAACAGTTACATTATTAACATTAATTGTTGGATCATTAACTGCTGGTTGCATTAATAAAGAAAATAAAGGATAACTAATTGCTAAAACTATAATAGACATAATAAAAGAAACAAATTGTGCCATCTTTCCTGAATCACTTACCAGCTTATTAACTTTATCTTTATCTTGTTCACCAAGTAAATTTCCTTCAATAACTTGCATAGCAATACCACTTCCATTAGCAAATAAATAAATAATGGAAGTAAATGTCATGATATAACTTCTTAAATTTTGATCTAAAACACTACAAGAAGCATTAACAATAATTGTTAATACAAATTGTGATAAGTTATAAGACAATGTTTCTCCGGCTGTTGGTAAACCTATTCTTAATTGCTTTTTTAAAAAAGCCATTGGGAAAGGTTTTAATAACTTTAAAGATAGACTTTGTTTAACATTTATTTTAAAGAATATATAAGAAACTACTAACGAAATAAATCTTGAAATTAATGTTGCTAATCCTACTCCTATTAATTTACTTCTAATATCTAATCCATTAATACCCCATAAAACTATTGCACAAATAACAACATTAATAACATTAGTTAATAAGGAAATAATTGTTGGTTGAATCATACGTTTATTTGCTCTTAAAAAACTTGAAAAAGCCTGATTCAATGAATAAAAAATTAATGATGGAGCAGTAATATATAAATATAATTTTGCATATGGAATAATGTTAGAAGCAACCTTCATCCAATCAAAAATAAAACCAGCAATTAAAACTAAAATTAAACAAACAATAATTCCAATTATTAAATTTAAAAAGATTGTTAAAGGATAGATTTTTCTAACTCCTTCTTCATTATTAGATCCTTTTAACTGCGTTATTAAAATTAATGAGGAAGTTGCTAAAACACTAAAACTAACAGTAAAAATATTCACAATTTGATTTACTTGTCCAATAGCATTTGTTGCTTCTGGAACTCCAGCAAACATAAATTGGTTTATATAGTTAATACCAACCCCTAAAATTAATTCAATAAAGACTGGAATAGCTAAACGGATTACTTCTTTATTCCTATAAAATAGATTAAAAACTGGTAGCTCTCTAATTCTCATAATCGCTTAAATTATAATCTTTATATATCTAATAGCAAGTAAATTAAAAGAAGAAAAAATTTTATAAAAATATTTTAGTTTTAAAGGTTTTTTTAAAATAAAAAGAAGTATTTAATCTTCTTAAGAATTTTAAATACTTCTTTAAAATAGACAATCTTTTGATTAACGTTTTGAGAATTGTGGTGCTCTACGAGCTTTCTTAAGACCGTATTTCTTTCTTTCTTTACTACGTGGGTTACGAGTGAGCATTCCGTTAACTTTAAGAGCTGCTCTATCTTCACCTGCAACAAGTAAGGCTCTTGCAATACCTAAACGCATTGCACCAGCTTGTCCAGTAAATCCACCACCAGAAACGAAACATCTAATGTCGTATTTACCTTCAACACCTAAAATTGTTAAAGGTTGTTTTAAATCTAAGACTAATGTTGCGTGTGGGAAATATTCATTTACATCTCTATCGTTTACAACAATTTTACCTTTTCCTGGAGTGACATATACTCTTGCAACAGATGATTTACGTCTTCCAGTTGCATAACTAACTTTCTTAGTTGCCATAATTATTTACCTCCTAAATATTTAAGTGTTAATGGAGTTGGATTTTGTGCTGCTTGTTTGTGGTTAGCATCAGCATAAACAAATAATTTCTTATAAATTTGTCTTCCAAGTCTGCCTTTTGGAATCATTCCCCAGACAACTCTTTCCATTAATTCACATGGATAACTTTCAAGCATTTCTTTTAATGTTCTTGTTCTTAATCCACCATTGTAACCAGAAACATTGTAATACTTTTTGTTAAGTAATTTGTTGTTTCCACTTACACTTACTTTAGAAGCATTAATGACGATAACGTAATCTCCACAATCTTGATTTGGAGTATAAGATGGTTTGTCTTTTCCCATCAAAACAACTGCTATTTCACTAGCAAGTCTACCTAATGGTTTATCAGTTGCATCTACGATATACCATTTACGGGTAATTTCTTCTTTCTTTAAATTTGTAGTTTGTCTATTCATAATACACATTCCTCCTTAAACTATAAATCTTACCGGGACTTTAATTTAAGATTAGTGTCTTAAAAATTATATTCTAATAAGAATATACTTGTAAAGAAAAAAATAAATATTTATTTAAAATTATATTGCTAATTCAATGTTATAAATGCTATGATATTAAAGCATTAGATGGCGAAATTGGAGAAGAGGCCTAACTCACCTGGCTGTGAACCAGGCATTCACCGGTTCGAATCCGGTATTTCGCCCCATTATGAAATGTACCCCTTTTACTGGACAAACTTAGTTTAGTGAAAGGGGTTTTTAAAT
>ERZ779737.1485-NODE-1485-length-18055-cov-9.573611_pt1 | contig 18055 bp, 14 predicted proteins | sample MGYA00511889_ERZ779737 | MGnify/ENA primary metagenome ERZ779737 (study PRJEB29588, sample SAMEA2163575) | human gut metagenome | biome: human gut; feature: human-associated habitat; material: faeces | place: Denmark | collected 2008/2010 ...
GGGTGTCGACTGGCGCCCGTCTAAAAGGGGATACCCTAAAATTGGAAGTTTACAATCTACCAAATATTTTAACTATATTGATTCACGGATTTATAGGTGTTTTACAGCAGCTTTTTATTTATTGAATAATATAGTCAAAATTGAACGATAAAAGTAATAAATAGTTAAATTCATAAAATTGTAAAGAACACAACACTTTCAACATACATAAAGATAGTGCTATCTTTACAGCAACAGCATACAACACACACGGTGTAATACACTTATGGCAATATTCTAACATTGCCACATGTAGACTAGAAGAGGGAAAAACAATATTCGATCTCAGTAAAATGAGCAGAAACTGTTCCAGTTCATCCCCGACATCGTGTACCTGCATAAGTTCATCGCCCAGATCCAGCTGTGCAATAGTGCTTGTGATGTAGTCTAGGCAGCTTGATGCCAAATAGAGAAGAAAGTGTGAAAAATGAATGGATGTGATGAATAATAAACAAACATATAAGCTGAATGAGTGAAAACGAATCAGACAACAAACGAATAGCCAAAAACACTGCTGTACTCTACCTGCGGATGTTAGTAATGATGTTTATTGGCTTTTTCACAGCCCGGGTGATGCTCAATGCCTTAGGAGTAGATGATTACGGTATTAACAATGTCGTAGGAGGTCTTGTCTCTATGTTTTCATTGCTCTCTTCTTCCTTATCCTCAGCCACCAGCCGGTTTATGACTTTCGGGCTTGGAAAAGGAGATTTAGGCAATCTGAAAAGGATATTTTCTACAACGGTCAATATTCATGTGATACTGGCTATTGTAGTGGTAACAGCCATTGAGACGATTGGAGTCTGGTTCCTTAATCATCGAATGACCATCCCCCCCGATCGACTTTACGCTGCCAATTGGGTATTGCAATGTTCTGTAGTAAGCTTTGCGATTGGATTACTTTCCGTCCCCTACAATTCTGCCATTATCGCGCACGAAAAGATGTCTGCTTTTGCCTACATGACTATTTTCGATGCTGCATTCAAACTGATAATCGTTTTCGGCATTTATTATTATGGTGGCGACAAGCTGGTTCTGCTATCCATTCTGATGCTTTTGCAAAGCATCATCCGCCAAGCCGTTTATTGGATATATTGCAAACGCAAATTTGCAGAGTGCGTTTATACCCGCGGACGGGATCGAGAATTAGAGAAAAGTATCTTTAACTTTGCCGGATGGAATTTCATAGGTTGTACAGCCGGACTGATGAAAGACCAGGGCGTTAATATCGTCATCAACCTCTTCACAGAACCTGCTGTAAACGCTGCCCGCGGCATTGCCATGCAGGTCAATGGTATTATCAACCAATTTACCGGTAATTTCATGATGGCACTGAACCCTCAGATAACCAAAAGTTATGCTACGGGAGATCTTGGACGGATGCATCAATTGATATATCAAGGAACCCGTTTGTCCTACTATCTGTTTATGCTACTGTCTATTCCTGTGTTCTTTGAAATACAGAATATCCTTTATATCTGGTTGGGACAGGTACCGGAACATACCATTCTGTTTGCCCGCTTGGTATTGGTTCTAAGCTTAGCAGAAATCATATCGAACGCATTGATCACTGCTCAGTCGGCAACCGGAAAGATAAAAAAATATCAGATAGTAGTGGGAGGCATTCTTTTATTGAACTTGCCGGTATCATACCTACTGTTATACATAGGCATAATACCTGAAATAACGATTGTAGTAGCTATCGTTATTTCCCAAATATGTTTAGCTGCTCGTCTCTGGTTCCTACGAAGCATGATTAAACTACCGGCCAAGCAGTTCCTGAAAAAAGTCTATTTCAATGTAATTACTGTTACAGCGATTGCTTCAGTGCTACCTTTAATCTGCTATATGACCATTAACTCTTCCATCATCCGCTTCTTTACAGTATGTACGGTATCTGTTATCAGTTCAATGATAGCCATTTACGTCATTGGCTGTAGTACGGAAGAACGAGTAATGGTTAAAGCATATGCTATCAAACTAAAACAACGATTCACTCATAAATGATACAAATAACAGAGAAATACAAATGCTGTGGATGTGAAGCCTGTGCGCAGAAGTGTCCCCGGCAATGCATTCAAATGCGAACAGACGAAGAAGGATTTTGGTATCCCGAAGTCAACAAAGTGGAATGTATAGAATGTGGACTTTGTGAAAAGGTTTGTCCTGTAATCAACCAGAATGAAGATAAACGACCTTTAAAACTATATGCAGCTATTAACCCAGATATAGAAGTCAGGCAAAAATCCTCTTCCGGCGGTATTTTTTCATTGCTTGCGCAATATATTCTTTCCGAGGAAGGAGTAGTTTTTGGAGCAAGATTAAATAACAAGCAGGAAGTTGTTCATGGCTATTGCGAAACGTTGGAATACCTCTCAGTATTCAGAGGAAGCAAATATGTACAATCTCGAATTGGATATAGTTATAAACAGGCAGAAACATTTTTGAAAGCCGGTCGAAAAGTGCTTTTTTCCGGAACATCATGCCAAATTGCCGGTTTGCACAAATATTTAAGAAAGAAGTACGAAAATTTACTAACTATCGACGTTGTTTGCCACGGGGTACCCAGTCCGCTTGTTTGGAGAAAGTATTGTGATGAAATCTTATTAAAAAAAATAGGCGCAAAAAGCACCTTAAACCAACAAGCTGCCTCAAACATCCGCATTTCATTCAGAGATAAATCTAACGGATGGAAAAATTATAATTTGTTAGTTAAAGATGAGTATGACATACTCTATAAAGAATGCTTCAGTGAGAATCCATTTATGAGAATATTCTTACAAAATATCTCTTTGCGTCCTTCATGTTATGCTTGTCCTGCTAAATCCGGAAAATCCGGTAGCGACATTACCTTAGCAGATTTTTGGGGGATAGAGTGCTACTATCCGCAAATGGATGATGACAAAGGGACCAGCTTGGTGATGCTCAATACAGAAAAAGGATTGGATACTTTCATGCAAATGAAATGCAAAGTACAAGAAGCAAATTACATACAAGCACTTGAACACAATCCCTCTATCGAACGTTCAGTCCAAGAACCAGCATTGCGTTCATTCTTCTTTAAAAAGATAAAAAAAAGAGATTATATCCAGGCGGTTGAGTTAACGCTTAGAAATATGAGACCATTAATAATAACGCGAGTAAAAAATAAAATAAAATATCTTTTAGCTAACAAGAGAAAATGAGAATAGGCATATTAACATTACCTCTATTTGCAAATTATGGAGGTATTCTTCAGGCTTATGCCCTTCAAACCGTATTAGAGCGAATGGGGCATGAAGTATATCATATTACAAAGATTTGGGAACCATTCTCTCTACCTGCATATTTAAAACCATTTTGTTATGGGAAAAGAATTATAAAAAATCTATTCGGTTACAAAACACCTATACTCTATGAAAAGAAATGTAGAATTGAACAAGAAATGAGTATGATTTATACATCTCAATTTATAGATAAATACATCAAAAAAAGAACATATAAAAATTATTCTACTATTCTACCGTATGAATATGATGCTATTGTTGTTGGAAGTGACCAAATATGGCGGCCTATCTATTTTGGAATAAATGATATAGAACAAGCTTATCTTAAATTTGCAGAAAACTGGGACATTAAGCGTATAGCTTATGCAGCCTCCTTTGGGACAAACGAATGGGAATACACTCCAGAACAAACAGCTAAATGTTGCAAATTAGCAAATCAGTTTAACAAAATTTCAGTAAGAGAATCTTCTGCGGTGCCTCTATGTCAAAAGCATTTCAACATAAAGCCAGAATTTGTTTTAGACCCAACAATGCTACTTAATAAAAAAGACTACATTGAACTTATATACAGAAAGAACGATATTATACAAAAATCTGGAAATTTATTTTATTATATATTAGATGAAACTAAAGAAAAAAAAGATCTAATCGAAAAAATCGCAATACAAAGAAATCTACAACCGTTTAAATCCAACGCTAAATGTGATGACCCTAAAGCTCCTATTACAGAAAGGATACAGCCGCCAATAGAAGATTGGCTACGTGGATTTATGGATGCAGAATTAGTAATTACGGATTCTTTTCATGGCTGCGTATTCTCTATAATATTTAACAAACCGTTCATTGCTATTTGCAACAAAAATAGAGGACAAGCTCGATTTGAATCACTTCTTAATCTATTTTCACTACAAAATAGATTAATAGACATCTCCAGTCCTTCACCAATTATCCCATCTGAGGCTATTGACTGGGATAATGTTAATTCTACAATGAAACACATGAAGGAAAATTCCGTACAATTTATCATAGACAATATAAGCTAAGTTAATGATGGCAAAATTTCCACTCCACAGCATTATTGTACCTGTTTATAATACAGCTTCCTTCTTAAATAAATATAAGAATTGCATAAAATACCGATTACTTGGATAGAGGTATTATTATCAAATACTCAAAAGTTCCGGTTTTACCGAAACTTGCAGGAGTTAGAGGAGTTAAAAGGATCTATCGTCCGCCAGGGCAGGCTTAGAAGTTTAAGGCCAATAGATTCTGCTACCGTAGATTCCATCATTATGCTACTTCTAATGAAAAATTAAACCCGATATTTAAGCCAAATATCAACTTTAAACAAAAAAAATTAAGATTCTCCTGTTCAATAATTAGGTGAGAATCGCTATTTCCATTTACCCCGCTTGATATTAAACAGAAAAGAATTACAAATATGATTAAAGTATCAGTTTGCATAACAACATATAATGTTGAAAAATATATAGAACAAACTTTAAATTCTATCCTATCACAAAAGACAAGCTTTAAATATGAAATTTTAATAGGTGATGATTGCTCTACAGACAACACAAGAAAGATACTATTAACCTACAAAGCTAAATTTCCTCAGATTATTACTTTACATTTTCAAGAAAAAAACGTAGGCGTTAATAGAAATGACTATGATTTACTGTATTTGGCTCAGGGAGAATATATTGCCTGGTGTGATGGAGACGATTATTGGATAGATAATTATAAATTGGAAAAACAGGTTCGTTTTTTAGAAAGTAATCCCCAATATTCATGCGTGCACACACTTTGGAAAAATTTCTATGAAAAAGAAAACTATTTTGAAACGATTAATTTTGAGCAATATGATTGGGAGAAAACTGCCAAAGGGAAAACATATATTGAAAGGTTATTAACAAAACAAGAATCAGGCTGCAGATTCAGCTCCTTGCTACATCCGAAAAATTTAGTTTTAAAAGAGCTTGATAAAGACTCTTCAATCCTCACAAAAGTTGACCATCTGCAAAATGATTTTGCAATCTTATGTTTGTTAGTCGATAAAGGTCCTACATTCTTAATGAAGGATGTTACGGTTGTCTATCGAAATAGACCAGAATCTCTTTCAATAACAAGTTCTCAATATAAAAGATATATATATGATTCAAAGTATCTAAATTTAATAATATATTTGCTGAAAAAATATAAATTTTCTTCCCCAATAATTCAAAAGGCATTACATTCTATAACTTCTTTCATATTATATTGTATCTACAAAAATATTGGAAGCAGAAATGATATAAAAGAGATAGAAAAAAAATTAAATGAGGTTCACTATAATTACTCTTTAGGACAAAAGCTAATTCTTCTATCATTTAAATTTAATTGGATGAGGGTATTCTTAGACAAATTAATTAAGTAGTTTTATAAGTACATGAATATTATTCAAATAGCATCCGGCAATTTCTTTTCCACCTACGGAGGAGGACAAGTCTATGTAAAGAATATTGTTGATGAAATGATTCGCCAACAATGTTCCTTGCAAGTCATTTCATTCGTCTCCAAGAGAGGAAAAATCGAAAAGAAACAGTACAAATCGATTGATTTGTATGAAATAGGAACGGAAGGGACAAACGACCTATTACAATTGATCAGACAAATCAACCCGGATATTATTCATGCCCACAGTCACAAAGCTGAAATAGTAAATATTGGAAAAGCATTACATATTCCGGTGATAGTGACAGCCCATCATGGCGGTATTGTCTGTCCGGCAGGAACGTTGCTTGATAGCAAAGACCAAATCTGTACCCAAACAGTGTCTCACCAACATTGCTTAGCCTGTTGTTTGCGAAACATCCGTAGTGGAAAATATTGGTACCCTCTGATGCGTTTGCTTCCTCACGAAATTTATCAACAATTAGGAAAAGGACTGTCGAAACTTCCATTTCTACCGTTCATTACTCCCATCGGTCAAACCGCTTTATCTATCGAACGCAAAAGAATGGAATGGAAAACCATTGCAGAAGGATGTACCCGAATGATAGCCCCGTGTTATGCCATTTCCGAAGCCATGCAACGTAACGGATTGGATAAAGATAAAATCACCATTCTTCCTCATGGCATTCCCTTACCGGCATTCGTGCCCTCCTTTCCACCTGTTATCAACGGAAAGATAAAGTTCTTCTACGTAGGTCGTATTTGTTATGTTAAAGGACTACATGTTCTATTACAAGCATTTTCTTTGGTGAATAACCCACACATCGAATTACATCTAATCGGCGGAACAGGAAACAAAACTGAAAGAAGATACGAACATCAACTGAAAACGCAATATTCTTCTGACCCTCGCATTATATGGCATGGTAAGGTCACCCCGGAACAGATATTTAATACTATCCAGAATTTTCATGTATTAATTCATCCCACTATCTGCTTAGAGATTTTCGGATTAAATATAGCTGAAGCATTAGCCATGGGGAAACCTGTATTGGCTACCCGATGCGGAGGAGCCGAAATGCAAATTGAAGAAGGGGTAAACGGGTGGTTGGTTGAGCCAAATGATGTAGAAGAACTTACCAAAAAAATACAGGAAATAGCTATACATATCAACCATCATAAACCAGAGAACTCGACAAGTAAAGTAATATCGATTCAGGAACATTGTAAATCGTTAATCAGAATATATGAAGAAGTTACTCATTGATGTCAATTCCATTATACCCTATTATACAAAAGGTTATGTTACAGGTGTTGGAAGATCTACATTGGAATTATTAAACGCTATATCAAATATTGAAAATATACCATTCAAGATAATTCTATTTTCACAAAATTTAAAAGGAATAAAAGCTACCAATGATTTTCCATTTAGCTATTTTCATCTCTATATACCTAATTGCCCTTTTTTTAAACGGATTTCCAAACTATTCCGTCTAAAAAAAATCTTTTGCAAGTATGATCTTATACATATACCACACAACACTGATATCGTCGAGAATGAAAGTAAAGTAATTTATACCATACATGATTTAGCCGTTTATCGATATCCGGAAATGTGGGGGGTAAAAGATGATATCCATTTCTTTCATAAATTAGGGGAATCCATGCATAAATGCAAATCTATCATCACATGCTCGGAAAGTTCGAAAAGGGATATTATTAAATATACAGGAATACAAGAAAATAAAATTGTATCAATACCATGGGGGATTAATCGTAAAATTTTTCACCCCATAAACGAACGACAATACATTAATAAGAAAGCCATTAAAGATTTATATTATTTTTCTGCATCTTGTAATCATCCTCGAAAGAATCTTCCTTTATTACTGCAAGCCTACCAACAATATTTAACTGAAGGAGGTATCGGACAATTAGTCTTACTTAATCCAATGGAATCTGCTTTAGAAGGATACAGAAATTTAATTGAAAAAGAAAAGATCATTATTTGTAAAGGGATATCCGATAAAGAACTAACAGAGCTATATACCAATGCTCATTGTTCAATTGTGGTATCACAATATGAAGGATTTGGATTTCCCATTTTGGAATCATTAGCCTGCCATACGATGGTTCTATCTGCAAATAACAGCAGTCTAACAGAGGCTGGAGGAAATAACATAGAATATTTTGATCAATTAAATATTGAATGTATCAGTAAAATGTTACTTAAATATGATCAAATAAAAAAAGAAGAGACAATTAATATTGAAAAAGCTGAAGAACATTTAAATCATTTTACATGGGAAAATTGCGCTAAAAAATATATAGAATTTTATTCACAACAATTAACTATATAGTTTGAATGTTTCCAACTATAATAGCAATCTAAATATGATAATTTACTTTTAACTCTTTTCAAATAATGAGATTCTCAATCGTAATCCCTACATATAACGGTGCAGACTTTGTAGAGCAAGCTCTATTATCTGCATTATCTCAAACACGTACAGCGGATGAAATTATTATCTCTGATGATAATTCCACCGATGAAACTTTAACAATTTGCCAAAAATATGCAGATAGAATAAAAATATATACTACACCCCAAGGGCCTTCAGGTTTTGTCAACGGATGGAATAACGCTATTTCAAAAGCAACAGGCGACTTTATATCAATTCTTCATCAAGACGATATCATAAAACCTGATTTTTTAGCAGAAATAGAAAAAGCTTTAGAACTCTATCCAAAAGTAAAACACCTATTCGTACCTTGCAATTATATTGATGAAAAGGGGAAAAGTTTACAAGAACCGGATTATTGCACTGGAGAAATAAAAAAATATAGTGGCAGAGAATATGTAAGAGCTTATCAAACAATAGGCCATCCACACATCCATCGCTGTCCCGGCGTAGTGACACACCGAGATATTTTCGAACTATGTTCCTATAGAGAAGAAGCAGGACATATAGCCGATGATGATTTTTTTTATCGAGTAGGACAATACACTGATATCGTTGGTATCTTAAAGCCATTAGCGTCCTATCGATTACATCAGAAATCTGAAACAGGGCATTTAAGTAATAATGTTTTAATACAACGTTTAGCTAGCGACTATATTTATCAATTAAACCAATTCTCCAATAACTCAGTATTTGACAAATTCGCTTTAAAATATTTTGAGAAAAATGCGATTCATTTCTCCTTCAATGAGTTTTTTATGGGTTTAAAATATCAAAACCTACCGCTAAAAATAAAAGGAGAAAAAGATTTATCTATTTTAGAAAGAGATCTTAATCTCACACTACCATTAAAAATGAGATTATTTATTGAGATAGAAAAAATCATTGGAAATGGTGTAATGTCACAAATATGCAAGCACTTAAAATTCTAATTTGTATTCCTTGTCTAATGACAGGAGGCACAGAAATACAAACACTCAACTTAGTACGGGCCTTAGTTACAGGTGGGCACCGAGTTACCACTGTTTGTTATTTTGAATACAATCCAGAAATGCTAGTCCGATTCCAACAAGCTGGAAGTGAAGTGATTTGTCTGAGTAAAGACGGAACACGCATCGGAGGCTGGAAAGGAATACTCTTCCTTTTCAAAGGGCTTCGGAGGGTATTAAAACAATACCGACCTGAAGTTGCACATGTACAGTACATGGCACCGGGAGCGATTCCAATCCTGTTGTTACGTCTTTTAGGCATGCGTCAAATCATAACGACCGCACATACAGCAGCCGACATTTATCCGAGCCTGCGACTGATACACTTCATTCAGCAACATTGTGTACGGGCATTTACCTGCATTACAGAGCGAGCGGAACGCTCGTTCTTTGGAGCTTCTCAGTTATATAGTGAACAGACGCAACTGAAGAGACGGAATCACTTTACGATATACAATGCCCTGCCTGCAGGTATTTCTATCTCCCAACAAGCCAAAAGCAAAGATAAGCCATTAACGATTGGTGCAGTCAGCCGTTTGGAAAACATCAAAGGCATGGACTTGGTAGTGCCTGCCTTTGCACAAGTAAAAGCGTGTCACCCTGAAATGCAACTGCTGATAGTAGGTGATGGAAGTCTGCGAAAACAGATGGAGGAGCAGGCACATAAAACTGGATTGGAAGAAACTGTAGAGTTTGCAGGACGACAACCACAGGAGAAGTTATCAAGCTACTACGACCGCATAGACATCCTGCTGATGCCCTCACGCAGCGAAGGCTTCGGATTGACAGCCATTGAAGGTATGGCACGCGGTTGCGTCGTCGTAGCTGCCCGTACTGGTGGCTTACCGGAAGTAGTACGGGATGGAGAAGTAGGCTTGCTTCACGAGCCGGGACAAGTAAAGGATCTGGCTGCCCAAATCAATAAACTGATAGAACAACCAACTCTTTGGAAACAATTCTCCAACGAAGCAACCACGTACGTACAACAATTCAGCTTCGAACATTTCAGTCAATTATTCAACAACTTATATCAAAAAATTAGCAACAATTATTAAGTTCATAGGTTATTTAAGTTTATAAGTTATTACCATACTTCATCAACTCGAAACTTAAAAACTCAAAAACTCAAAAACTTACAAACTCACAATATGATTTTACTCAATTACCTCTACTTCCTCATTATTACGTTTATCGGTTACAAATGGCTGACTTCCCCAGGAGGAACCATGACGAACCCATTAAACCAACAGGAACAAATGTGGCTGGATGGTCCCGAAAGATTCTGGGTACTGACCTTCTCCACAGGTCTACTCGCTCTTTCTGCCCCGGCGGGATTGGACTTGATGGCAGTCCGTCTATTGGTACTGGAAGTATTCTGCCTGATCGGACTGTTTTTCACCTGCCAACACAAGCCACAATGGACAGCTGCTTCCGTCGTTTATGTAGTCTATATACTTTGGTTAATCATAGGCTTAGCCTACAGCCCCGCTCCTGGATACGGTTTCCGGGTCATCCTAAAATACCTTTATCCCCTATTAATCATGCTATTTGCATCAGCAGCAGTACGTGATACAGAAGTATTCCTGAAAGCAGGACTGGGGGCACGTATGGTGGCACTGATTGCATTAATAGTAGCTTTTATCCCCATGTTGGAAGGAACACTTTTCCCTGGGGTATTCTGGTATGGAACCGCAAGAGCTATTAATTTTATCTCGATGTGTACATTTTCTCTGGCACTTTTTTACTATACGGATGAAAAAAAGAAAAACCTCCTTTACGCCATCTTATTTATGATTCCTTGCTTTATCTGGGTATTCAGGACCTCCATTATGGGAAGTTTAGTCGCTATTATGGCATTCTATTTCATCAAATACAGGATGCGCTCTTTACCCATTATAGCCGGTGTAATGATAGCCGGTGTAATGGCGGTATTCTTCATTCCTTCTTTACATAAAAAGATGTTTAAAGATAGCTCAAGTAATATTGAACAATTTAAAAGCGGTAGTGTCAGCATGGTTGATGTAAATACCAATGCACGGTCAGCCATGTGGGAACACTTGGAAAAGAGGTTTTACCAAGGGCATGAAATAACAGGTTCAGGAACAGGTTCTGTACAGCAATATATGTATAACAATTATGTATTTGGTGGACTTAAAGTTCCCCATAGTGATTTTGTACAAATGCGTTGTGATAATGGCCTAATAGGGCTTGTTTTATATGCAATGATTGCATTATTCGTCTTTTGTGACTGTTTCAAAACCCATTATACCACCAACGATATTGGAGTAAAAATATGTTCAATCGTTGCCGGAGCGTCCATGATGGGGGTCTTTGTCACACTGTATTCAGATAATGTAGTTAATTATTCAATGGCTACATTATCCATGCCATTCGGCTTCTACGGAATGATGTTAGGACTTAAACAAAATGAGATAAAATGATTTCAGTTGTAATTCCTTTATATAATAAAGAACAAAGCATTGTTAGTACGCTTCAAACAGTATTGAAGCAAACCTATCAGAACTTTGAAATTGTCATCGTTAATGACGGATCAACAGATCACAGTGTAGAAGAAGTAAAACGAATTCTCGATCCACGTATTCGCCTAATTCACCAGAAGAATGCTGGCGTATCTGCCGCACGCAACCGGGGGATTGAGGAAGCGCAAGGGGAATACATTGCTTTTCTTGATGCAGATGATGAATGGAAGCCTGACTATTTGAAGACTCAACATGAACTCACACTGAAATATCCTGAATGCAGTGTTTATTCTTGTAACTATGAATTTAAAGATGCACAAGGAAAGGTTACACCTACCGTTATCCGAAAATTTCCTTTTAAAGGTGAAAATGGCATTCTTTCCAATTACTTTGAAGTAGCCAGTTGCTCAAATCCACCTTTATGGACATCGGCTGTAATGGTCAAAAAAGTCGCCGTACAATCTGTTGGCGGTTTCCCGGTTGATATTAAATCTGGTGAAGATTTACTCACATGGGTAAAATTAGCAGTTAATGAAAAAATCGCTTTTTCAAAACAAACATTAGCTGTGTACCATATCAGAAATGAAGCAAGCAGATCATTATCTGATTTACGTAAAACAGCACCTAAAGATTTGCGTAACACAAATGATAAAGTTGGATTGGAATTACAATGTATTTATAAAAGTTGCCATGATAGAATTCAAAAAAAACGACTGTCACTGTATATTGCTTTCTGGTATAAAATGAGGGCAAGTATTAATCTAAAATTGGAATACCGTTATGCAGCTATACGCTGTGCATCTAAATCGCTTAGTTACAATTATAGAAGTATAAAACCGTATATCATAATCCTCATCGCATTATCATGTCCACGACTAATAATAAAGAAAATCATAAAATAAAAATAGCATATTGTATTCCATCATGTTATAATTCCGGCGGAATGGAAAGAGTACTATCGTTAAAGGCCAATTATTTAGCAGATGTCTTGAATTACAAAGTTTACATTATCACAACCGGACAGAAAAACAATCAACCATTTTGGCACTTATCAACAAAAATCACATTGATTGATCTTTCCATTAACTATGATGAGTTGGAGACAACTAATTTATTTCGAAAACTAACAAGTGGAATTTATAAAAGGCATAAACACAAAAAAAAGCTAAAAGAGCTCTTATGCCAATTAAAAGCAGAGATTGTTGTTTCAATGTTTACTCATGAATTACCATTCCTTTATAAAATAAAAGATGGAAGTAAAAAAGTTTTAGAACTGCATTTTTCAAAGAAATTCAGGACTTTACATAATAGATATAATCATGCAAACTTAGTAACAAAGATTTTGGGGCAATATTTAAATTATAGAGATTGCAAGGCTGCAAAACGTTATGAGAAATTTATTGTGCTAACAAATGAAGATAAAGATTCTTGGAAAGATTTAAAAAATATTGAAGTAATCCCAAACCCTTTATCATTCTCTCCAACAAACTTATCTAATAATAGAACAAAATCTCTCATAGCAGTAGGCCGTTTATGTCCACAAAAGGGATTTGATTTACTAATAAATATATGGACTCTTATCGACCCTAAGTTACGAGAATCTTGGAAACTATATATCTATGGTTCTGGGCCGGATAAAGAAAAATTGCAAAACCAAATAGAAAAAAGAGGATTAAAAAATGAAATCCAGATTTGCCCACCGACAAAAAACATTCTTGACATCTATAGTAATGCTTCCATTTTTTGCTTTACCTCTCAATATGAAGGTTTTGGCATGGCATTGATAGAAGCAATGGCTTCAGGTATGGCTTGTGTATCATTTAATTGCCCTTGTGGACCTTCAGATATAATAGAACAAGGTAAAAATGGTTTTTTAATTGAGGCATCTGATTGCCACAAATTTGCCCATTATATTACAGAATTAATGACGCATGAAGAATTGAGAAAATTAATTGGGAAAAATGCTTCAGTAACAGCAAAAGAAAAATACAATATAACTGCCATTATGGTACAGTGGGTTAACCTATTTAATGATTTATTAAAATGAAAAAGATACTGTTTTTCGCATCAGATTATAAAATAGGATTAAGTAGTTTATTGACTGATCAATTAATAGCCTTTTCACGCTATGGCATAGATCTGATTGCTATAGCAGGAGAGAAAGAACAAGAACAAGGATTAACAGAAAAAATAAAAAAAGAAAAAAAAATAACAATTAATAGGATTGTAGGTTTAGACGAGCATGCTAATTTCAAAAGATTAGCGAATACATTGAAAAAAGTTATAATAGATAATGACATCCATATTATCCATGTACAGAACAATTGGCAATTAGCTTTAGTCAGTTACATAAAGTATAAACTATTATTTAAACATAAAATAAAGATTATATATACACTACATGGTTTTCGCCACAATAACGCATGGAAATCTCATATAGCGCAAATTGTCATTGGTACAGCTTTACTTCTTTTTGCAAACAAAATAATCTGTATGAGTTGCTATTTAAAACAAAAATTCAAATTACTGTCTTACAAAATAGAATTACTACCATTAGGCGTACCTGATTCTTTTTTCACGCTTCAAATTCCTCCTTTACCTGGAAACGGACTGCAGATGATCTTTCCAGCACAATTCAGACATGGAAAAAATCAAGATATAATTATCAGAGCTTTTGCTGAACATATTAAAAAAAACAATGATAGTAAATCTAAATTGAGACTTCCTGGAACAGGAGAATTAATATCACAAATGAAAGAATTAACAATAAAATTAGGAATTTCTGATCGCGTAGAATTTCCCGGATTATTACCAAAAGAAGAAATCCGACAGTTGTATTTAAAAAGTAATATTGGCATTATTTCCAGTAACAGCGAAACTTTTGGACAAAGCATTGTTGAACCATTTGTTCTAGGAAGGTGCATTATTTCTACACCTGTAGGAATTGCTAACGATATAATAAAAGAGGGGATAAATGGATATATTTACACCAAGGAAACAGAGCTAGTTCAAATATTTAGCAAATTGTATTTGCATCAACAAATAATTTCTCAAATAGGACAAAATAACTTCAAAGAAAAAGATATATTTAAATGGGAAAATATATGTTACAAATATCAAAATACAATTTTAAATTAATTCGTATAACAGTCTATTATAAATAAACCATATTTGAATAAAGATATAAATTTATATGGATCTACAAATTTCTAATTCCATTTCTAGACTAAGATATCTCCTAATCTTATCAATAGTTATGTCACATTCTTGTGCACACATCATAGCTTCTAATAACATAAATTGGTATAACACAGGAATATATAATTTACTAAAATTAATAGCAGACTTTGGAGGATTTATAGGGACGTCTGTTTTCTTTTTTATTTCAGGATATTTATTTTATAAGGACAATTTTAATATTAACGCATACTTACATAATATAAAAAAAAGGTTTAACTCGCTTTTAATTCCATACTTTTTTTGGAACACATTTGTTATACTATTTTACAGTATTATAGAAAATATTCATTTATTTAAATCTTTAATGCCAAATAGAAAATTAGTCATCGAAAGTAATCTTTGGGAAATATTAGGTTACTATTTCCATCCTATTGCTAATCAATTTTGGTTCGTAAAAGACCTTTTTATCGTTTGTCTCATTTCTTTTATCATCTATAAAGCCTTAACGATCAATAATAAATTGGGGAAAGTCATTATTATAACCATATTTGTTTTATGGACTTTTGAATTCAATCTATCCTTTGGAATAATAGAAATGGAAACATTATGTATGTTTTCTTTAGGTGGCTATATTAGGATTTATCACATTAACATTATAAATTATTTAAAAAGAAATATTTATTTAGTATCATTTTTCCCACTATTAATGGGATGTTATCTTATAAATCCATTAAGTTTTGATAAAAATTATTTTTATGTAATTGCTGCATTATTTTCTGTACCTTTTGGTATATATATTACTAAATCACAATCTAATTTAAACAAAATTGAAACAACTCTTTCATCAGCAAGTTTTTTTATATTTTGCTTCTTTGAGCCTTTTTTGATTAGCTTAAAAAAAATTCTTTTTTACCTATTAGAACCTCAAAATAATTTATTCATATCAACCATAGCTATATTAATGTTTATTACTGTAATTACTGTTTCCATTTTGTTATATAATACCTTTAAAAAATTATCTCCAACATTTATAAGAATAATTACAGGAGGAAGATAAAGATATTATTCATATATACAAACAATAAATCAACAAATTAAACATGATTATATGCATCCGTATTTAGATTCATAATCAAAAAATTATCATTATGAAAATTCTACTTGTCCATAACGACTACGGGAAATACTCTGGCGAAGAAGCCGTGGTTGACCGACTAGCTGCCATGTGGGCTGCACACGGACACGAAGTGGTACAACTGCGCCAATCGACCGCAGGAAGCCGGGAAAGCCTGACGGGCAAAATACGGGGATTCTGTGCGGGACTGTATTGTCCAAGTGGCGTAAAAGCGATGCGGAAGGCACTGCAACGGGAAAAGCCGGATATGGTGAACGTACACAATCTGTACCCTTTTATTAGTCCCGCTGCGTTGTTTGAATGCAAGAAAGCCGGGATTCCCGTGGTAATGACAGTACACAATTTCCGATTGATCTGCCCTACGGGACTGTTTATGCGAGATGGAAAACCTTGTGAACAGTGTTTAAAGAATGGGAATGAATGGGGATGCGTGCGGTACAACTGCGAACACTCGCTGATGAAATCAGTAGGCTATGCAGCCCGCAATGCGGTGGCACGGCTGACTAAAGCATACATTGGATGTGTAGATAAGTTTGCCTGCATCACTGAATTTCAACGAAAGAAGCTGATAGAAGCAGGATTTGCAGCGGACAGGATCACCATTATTCCCAACAGCATGGAGGCTCCTGTAAGTTATACGCCCTCGATAGGAAACTATGTAGCATACATCGGGCGGTTGAGTTATGAAAAAGGATTTGACCTGCTGATAGAAGTGGCACGCAGGCATCCGGAAATAGCATTCCATTTTGCCGGAGCACAACGCAGTGCTACAAGTATAGAGATTCCGGAGAATGTCAATTTCATGGGATATCTGCATGGAAAAGAACTGGAAGACTTTATTCGCAACAGCCGTTTTATAGTAATGCCAAGCCGATGCTATGAAGGTTTCCCCATGGCAATTCTGGAGGCTGCCCAATATGGCAAACCAAGTATCGGACCGGATCATGGAGGATTTACAGAAATCATCGGAAAGGGAGAAAAGGCAATCGGACGGTTGTTTACTCCGAATGATATGATTGACTTGGAACGGCAGATTACAGAGCTTTGGGAACAACCGGAAATGGTAGAAAAATTGGGCGAAAAGGCTTTCCGGAAGTTGCAGAAGGAGTATGCGACGGAGGTGGTGTATGGGAAATGGAATAAATTGGTTGAAGGGTTAAGGTTGAAGAATAAAGGATGAGGGATGAGCGTTGAGGGTTTAGGGTTGAGAACTGAGGGATAATTCAGTATAATGATAAGTGCTTTAAACCATAAACACTAAACCATAAACACTAAACCTTAAACTTTTATATACCATAGAGTTGCACAGAGTAAAATATAAATCCAAGTGAATTCCTTGAACCATAAACACTAAACCATAAACTTTAATTCACCACAGAGTATCACGGAGTTTATATATTTATAAATAATGAAACAAACAACTAACAGATTAGCAGGACTTGATATTATACGGTGTTTTGCCATTTTTTCGGTAATAGCAGGACACTTCTTTGTGTTAAACACACCTTTTAGGGAAACCATTTTTGACGCATCTGGGATGTTTGTTCAAGGATTGGTTTATCTATTGTTTTGCTCCACAGGAGTACCGTTGTTCATTATGATGACGGGCTATCTGAATGCACATAAAGTAGAATGTAACCGGAAGTATTATAAGGGAATGGGGAGAGTATTGATCTCTTATCTGCTGTTTTCAGTTATTACCATCCTATTCCGGAAGTATTATCTACATGAAAATTTATCGTGGATTCAGTGGGGATTGAAAATACTGGATTTTTCAGCGATTCCTTACGGTTGGTACATCGAGATGTGGATTGGGCTGTATCTGTTGACACCGTTCCTGAACCTGCTGTACAAGGCTATTCCGACTCAGAAACAAAAGCTCATTTTATTGGTGACACTATATATACTGACTGCCTTACCGGACTTACTGAACCGATACGGGCTACATCTGGTACCGGGATTCTGGCAATCGGTCTTTCCACTGACCTATTTCTTCATCGGTAGTTACATACGAGAATATTCACCTGATTTACAGAAAGTTAAACACCAATGGGGGGGTGTTTTTTAT
>ERZ779737.1486-NODE-1486-length-18053-cov-2.838927_pt1 | contig 18053 bp, 14 predicted proteins | sample MGYA00511889_ERZ779737 | MGnify/ENA primary metagenome ERZ779737 (study PRJEB29588, sample SAMEA2163575) | human gut metagenome | biome: human gut; feature: human-associated habitat; material: faeces | place: Denmark | collected 2008/2010 ...
TTCCTTCTGGTTATGTGTACGTGCAATAATTTGCTTATGACGATTGTATATCGTAACTTCTGCTGCGACATGCTGTCCGTTCTCGTCGTTCAGTTCGAAGGCCACGTGTCCGGGTAGTCCGGCCACGAGTGCGCCCCCTTCCGGATAGAATTTCAAGTCCATGTCCGGTTTTCCTTTCCGCGTACGGAAGTATCGCCGCAGGGGGCGGAGCGTCATGTCTTTGGGGTAAATGCCGGGAGAGGACGGACGGTCGAATACGGGAAACACGCGTGAGTAAAGCTTGTCGTAGTCGCGAAAGTAATCCTTGGCCATCTGTTTATTATAAAACATCTCTTCGGTGTAAGGAGAGTGAGGATGCTCGTAACGGCCGAAGTTCAGCATCCAACGCGTATAGGCGCGCAGTTCGTAATATCCGGCGTACAGGGAGTCGGTGAGCAGAAAAGCACCGTGCGCCGTGCCGTCCGGCATTTCCAGTTGCTGGCGTTCCACCAGATAACCGTCCGGCGTGAGCAATTCCACGTATAGGATACGGCTCAAGTCCGTGAGGGTTCCTTTGTCGCTGCGGGTCACGTAGCCTTTGTACCAAATGGTGTCGCCCACGAAATAGCAAGTATTGTCTATATGTAGGTATACTTTCTCTTGTGGTAGGGTTTCTCCGAAAAGTTTTACACGGGAGGCGAGAGTGTCTATGCCCGGTACATCGGTTGAGTTTTGCGCCGGAGAAGATGAGCAAAGGATGAAAATGGCATTCAGCCAAAGTAGCATTCTTTTCATGATGTTTTTCTTTTGAGTTTCGTCTTGCAAAGCCGTTGGTTCAAGCTTATGTGCAAATGTAATGATTTTCCCGTGATTAAGAAGGATAGGAAAGGGATTTTTCCGAGTATATCTTCCATAATAGAAATACAGCCGCAATCCTTTATAAAGAATTACGGCTGTATGATGTAAAAAGGGAAAGAAGCGGATTATTTCACCGGCATCTTGTCTATCCGTCTTTGATGGCGACCGCCCTCAAAATCCGTGGAGAAGAATTCGTCCATGATCTTACGCGCCATGTCCGTGTCGATGAAACGCCCCGGCATGACCAGCACATTGGCATCGTTGTGCTGACGGCACAAATGGGCGATTTCCGGAATCCAGCTCAAGCCTGCGCGTATGCCTTGGTGCTTGTTCAGCGTCATATTGATTCCGTTTCCACTGCCGCAGATAGCGATACCGGGATAACATTCACCCGATTCTACTGCAAGGGCCAGCGGATGAGCATAGTCCGGATAGTCTACACTTGCGGTAGAGTTTGTTCCGAAGTCTTTGTAAGCCCAGCCTTTTGCTTCCAGCCATTGCTTAACATATTGTTTTAGTTCAAATCCGGCATGGTCAGAAGCTAGTCCTATTACTTTCATTATAACATTGCTTTTACTTGGTTGTATACATTTTCTGCAGTGAATCCCAGTTTTTCGTCCAAAACTTTGTAAGGAGCAGAGAAGCCGAATGATTCCAGTCCCCAAACCTTACCGTTGTGTCCTACTAATCCTTGCAAGTTTACAGGCAATCCGGCTGTTAATCCGAATACCTTTGCACCTGTTGGGATAATACTTTCCTGATATTCTTTGCTTTGGCTGCGGAACAGACCTTCTGAAGGAACAGAAACGATACGAAGTTTTACTCCGTCTTTGCGCAACAACTCAGCACCAGCTACCAGTGTAGATACTTCTGAACCTGAAGCTACTAATATCACATCTGGATTTTCATCTGCACCAGCTACGATATAAGCACCTTTTGCTGTTTGAGTATAGTCTGTACCTGCAGGAAGATTTGCAATATTCTGGCGAGAGAAAATCAATGCAGTAGGAGTTGCTGTATTTTCCATTGCCAGTTTCCATGCTTGAGTTGTTTCTTCAACATCAGCAGGGCGGAGAACCAACATAGAATTGTGTCCTTTATGGTTCTTCAGTTTTTCCATCAGACGAATTTGAGCTTCTTGTTCTACTGGTTCGTGAGTAGGACCGTCTTCACCTACACGGAATGCATCGTGAGTCCAAATGAACTTCACTGGCAACTGCATGAGGGCAGCCATACGTACAGCTGGTTTCATGTAGTCTGAGAATACGAAGAATGTACCGCAGGCAGCGATTACACCACCGTGCAGTGCCATACCGATACAGCAGCAAGCCATAGTCAGCTCAGCTACTCCAGCCTGGAAGAAGGCACCGCTGAAGTCACCGTTAACAAATGCATGAGTCTTTTTCAAGAAACCGTCAGTCTTGTCAGAATTAGACAAGTCGGCAGAAGCACAGATCATGTTAGGAACCTGCTGTGCCAATGCGCCCAATACAGCTGCAGATGCGTTACGAGTTGCATCGTTTGCTTTCTGCTGGATACCAGCCCAGTCTACTTTCGGAGCAGCTCCGCTGAACCATTCTTTCTGTTGAGCAGCTTTTTCCGGATTAGCTGCAGCCCATGCAGTTTCTTCCTCATGACGTGCAGCTACGATAGCCTTCAGTTCTTCTTCACGTTTTGCGTAAATTTCTTTTACGTCGTCGAAGATAACGAACGGATTTTCAAGGTCAGCACCCAAGTTGATCATGGTGTTCTTGTAAGCGTCGCCACCCAGAGGAGCGCCGTGAGTCTTACAGTTGTGTTCGTATGAAGAGTTATCGTCCTTGCGGGCACCCTTACCCATGATACATTTACCGATAATCAGCGTCGGGCGTTTGCTTTCTGCTTTTGCTGCATCCAGAGCAGTACGGATTTGTTCACAGTCGTTACCGTTGATTTCGATGACATTCCATCCCCATGCACGGTATTTCATGGCTGTATCTTCAGAGATAACATCCTTTGTTTCTGTAGAAAGCTGGATGTCATTTGAGTCATAGAACATAATCAGGTTGTCCAGACCCAGGTGTCCGGCAATACGGCCTGCGCCCTGAGAAATTTCTTCCTGAATACCACCGTCAGAGATATAAGCGTAGATAGTTTCTTTATTGAAAGTAGGATTACCCGTACGAGCTGCAAGGAATTTGGCAGCGATGGCAGCACCTACAGCAAATACGTGTCCTTGTCCCAGCGGACCAGAAGTGTTTTCAATGCCGCGCATTACGTCTACTTCAGGATGTCCAGGAGTAGGAGAGCCCCACTGACGTAATTGTTTCAATTCGTCTAATGTAAATTTACCGATAAGAGCCAATTGTGAGTACAACATCGGTGACATGTGGCCCGGATCCAGGAAGAAACGGTCACGGCCTTCCCATTTCGGGTTCTGAGGGTCATACTGCAGATACTCTGCATACAGGACATTGATGAAATCGGCTCCACCCATTGCACCTCCGGGGTGTCCAGACTTTGCTTTTTCAACCATTGAAGCAGCCAAAATACGAATATTATCAGCAGCGTGGTTCATTACTTGTTTGCTGTTCATATAACTAAATTTTGATTTGTATGCTACATAAAATGCGGGTGGAATAGGGCACCCGCCTTTTGAAATTATGAGCAAAGGTATGACATTTATATGTAAATTACAAAGTGGAAGTAACTTATTTATTTCACATTTTTTTACTTCTTGTATTTTACCGCAGCCTCTTCTACCGGCAAACAAGCTTTATAATTCTCAATATATGCATTGAATCCAGCTACGTCTTCTGCGGTAGGAGATACTTCTACGCCCGCATTTCCGGCAAACACTTTTTCGTCGAGGAAGTCAGCCAGTGACTGCTTCTTGTCATTGTTTACCAGATAAGAACCTAACAGGGCAATACCCCATGCACCACCTTCTCCTGCGGTTTCCATGACAGAAATCGGAGAATTGATAGCTGCAGCAAGTACTCTCTGACCTACACCTTTGGTACGGAACAGACCTCCATGACCGGTGATGCGGTCTACTTTAATCTTTTCTTCGTTGAAGAGAATGTCATTTCCAATCTTCAGTACGCCTACCGATGCATACAAGTGTGCACGCATGAAGTTGGCCAGGTTGAATTTATCGCTTGCCGTACGCACGAACAACGGGCGTCCTTCTGTCAGACCGGTTACAGGTTCGCCTGAGAAGTAGTTGTACGAAATCAGTCCGCCGCAGTCTGCATCACCTGTCAGTGCGTGGTTGTACAGTTTGCCGAAGATTTCGTCCATGTCTACCGGCATACCCATCAGTTCCTGGTATTCCTTGAACAGGTTTACCCATGCATTCAGGTCGGAAGTACAGTTGTTGCAGTGTACCATGGCTACCAGGCTTCCGTCAGGAGTAGTTACCATGTCAATCATTTCGTATGGTTTTGACAGGTCTTTTTCCAGTACAATCATAGAGAAAGAAGAAGTTCCGGCCGATACATTACCCGTGCGCTGTTTTACAGCATTGGTAGCCACCATACCTGTTCCTGCATCACCTTCCGGTGGACAAACAGGTACACCTGCCTTCAGATGGCCTGATACGTCGAGCTTCTTGGCCCCTTCTTCGGTCAGGCAACCAGCATTTTCTCCTGCCAGCAATACTTTCGGCAGAATGTCTGTCAGTTTCCAGCTATATCCGTAAGGAGCTACTAACTTGTCGAACTTTTCAATCATTTCGGCAGAGTAGTTCTTTGTTTCAGGGTCGATAGGAAGCATACCTGAAGCATCACCGATACCCAGAACTTTTTCGCCGGTAATCTGCCAGTGTACGTAACCTGCCAATGTAGTGAAGAAAGTGATGTCCTTCACGTGTTCTTCCTTGTTCAGGATAGCCTGATAAAGGTGAGAGATACTCCATCTCAATGGAATGTTGTAGACAAAGAGTTCAGACAGTTCGGCAGCAGCTTTGCCTGTGTTGGTATTTCTCCAGGTACGGAACGGTACGAGGATTTCTTCTTTATCGTTGAAAGCCATGTAACCGTGCATCATGGCACTGATACCGATGGCTGCCAAGTTTTCTATTTCGATGCCGTACTGGCTTTTTACGTTTGCGCGAAGGTCAGCATAGCAGTCCTGCACACCAGCCCAGATAGCTTCAATGCTGTAGGTCCAGAGACCATCTACCAGCTGGTTTTCCCAGGTGTGACTTCCCTGAGCAATAGGTTTATTTTCCTGGTCAATCAGGACAGCTTTGATTCGGGTAGAACCGAACTCAATACCCAAAATGGCTTTACCTGCCTCAATGGTTGACTTTGCATCTTTCATATTAAAATCGATTAGTTAAAGTGAAAAATAAGGCAATATTAAAAAATAAAAGTGCTGCCAGAAAGAAATCTTCTGTCCAGCACTTTTAAGATATACTTGATTAAGTATTAGCAAAGAGCTTTGTTCAGCATGTAGTATACTTCGTTCATGCGAAGTTCTTTCTTGAAGCTGTCGATAGTAGTATCTTTGTTGATATGTACCATTTCGATACCAGCAATTTCAGCATAGTCTTCCCAGTATTCTGCAGTCAGGTCGTATGAGAAGCAAGAGTGGTGAGTACCACCAGCCAAAATCCATGCACCTGCACCGATTTCGAAGTTAGGCATCGGTTTCCAAAGTGCAGAAGCAACCGGCAATTTCGGCAGCGGTTTCGGTTCGATACATTCTACGTCGTTTACAATCAGACGGAAGCGGTTGCCCATGTCTACTACAGTAGCAGTACATCCTGTACCTACCTTAGAAGTGAAGACAAGACGTGCAGTCTGGCTCTTACGTATACCGATACCGAGGAAGTGTACTTCCAGACGAGGTTTCTTGGCAGCAATCATCGGACAAACTTCCAGCATGTGAGCCTGAAGAATAGAACTGTTTTCACCGTCGAAGTTCAGTGTGTAGTCTTCCAGGAAAGAACATCCGTTAGGCAATCCCTGGTTCATAACCCATACTGTACGATACAAAGCAGCTGATTTCCAGTCACCTTCTGCACCGAAACCATATCCTTCTGCCATCAAGCGCTGTGAAGCCAATCCCGGAATCTGGTCGAAGTAGCTTCCGTCAGTCTGACCCAGGTCGTCGAAGTTAGTAGTGAAACCTTTTGCACCTTTCGCTTTCAGGATAGCACGCAGAGCCAGTTCAGCTTTAGCGGCATTCCATACTTTCTGGTATGCTTCAGAAGCTTTGTCTTCCAGTTCAGCATCGTGGTCGTATTCATTGAAGTAAGTTTTTACAAGAGCTTCTACCTCTTCGTCTTTTACTTCTTTGTGATAGCTCATCAGTTCGCTTACCGGACAGTAGTCTACGTGGTAACCCATGCGCTGTTCAGCTTCTACCTTGTCACCGTCAGTAACGGCTACGTTGTTCATCTGGTCGCCGAAACGCAGAATCAGCATATCCTGAGAGTCTGCCCATGCAGCACATACGCGCATCCATACAGCAATCTTAGACAAAGTGTTTTCGTCTTTCCAGTAACCAACTACTACTTTGCGACGTACACGCATACGAGCGCAGATGTGACCAAATTCACGGTCACCGTGAGCAGACTGGTTCAGGTTCATGAAGTCCATGTCCATGGTATCCCAAGGAATTTCCTTGTTGAACTGAGTGTGCAGGTGGAGCAACGGTTTCTTCAACTGCTGCAAGCCGTGAATCCACATTTTAGCAGGAGAGAAAGTGTGCATCCAAGTGATGACACCGATACATTTTTCTTCGTTGTTAGCTGCCTTGAACACTGCTTCTACTTCTTTAGAAGAGTTGGCAGTTCCTTTATATACTACTTTCACAGGCAATTTGCCGCTGGCATTCAAACCTGCTACCATTTCGTTACTGTGTGCGTCTACCGCGATAACTGCATCGCCTCCGTAAAGGAGCTGAGCTCCGGTTACGAACCATACTTCATATTGATCAAATGCGTTCATAGTGATTTTATGTTTTTAATTGGTTGGATATTCGTTTTATATTACTTTTTCTGTCCGTAATAAGCGTTCGGACCGTGCTTGCGGCTGAAGTGTTTTTCTACCAGCAGCGGGTTCATGGTCAGATTCGGATTGACAGCGTAAGCAATGCTGGCCATTTTGGCTACCTGTTCCATGACTACGGCATTGTGAACGGCATCGTGTGCATCCTTACCCCATGAGAAAGGACCATGGTTCTTTACGAGTACGCCCGGAGTATGTACCGGATTCATACCTTCGAAACGTTTTACAATTACGTTTCCTGTTTCCTTTTCGTAAGCGCCCTTCACTTCTTCTTCCGTCATGTCGGCAGTGCAGGGGATAGCTTCATGGAAATAGTCGGCGTGAGTAGTTCCAATGTTCGGAATATCGCAGCCAGCCTGTGCCCATGCAGTAGCGTAGGTAGAATGTGTATGTACCACACCGCCGATTTCAGGGAAGGCTTTGTACAGTACAAGATGAGTCGGTGTGTCGCTTGAAGGACGCAAGTTTCCTTCTACCACGTTTCCTTCCAGGTCGACTACTACCATGTCTTCGGCTTTCATTTCATCGTAAGACACTCCACTGGGTTTGATAACCACCAGTCCGCTTTCACGGTCGATGGCCGATACGTTTCCCCACGTGAAAATAACCAGTCCGTGTTTCACCAAATCCAGGTTGGCATGAAACACTTCTTCTTTCAGTGCTTCTAGCATATTCTTAAAGTTTGAATTTCGGATCTTTCTGATAAGCCTTGTCATTGAATTTGTAGAGAGAGGCTCCTCTTCGTGATCCTGTTTTATCAATTTTATCTGTTTTCTCTATAAATCCCATTTCTGCAATACGCTTGCGGAAATTTCGTTTGTCCATCGGCTCACCGTAAATTGCTTCGTAGAGACTCTGGAGCTGTGTCAGCGTGAATAACTCCGGTAAGAGGTTGAACCCGATAGGTGCTCTTGAGGCTTTTTGTTTCATGATGGCACGAGCCTTCTCGACCATTTCATTGTGGTCAAAAATCAGGTCGGGCAATTCGTTGATGTTTACCCAGTATGCGTTGTGCTGCTGTACCAGCTCACGGTCATATTCATTGATGTTGATTAAGGCATAATAAGCCAGTGAAATAACTCGTTCGCCCGGATCGCGGTCTACAGCTCCGAATGCACCTATCTGGTCCATGTATACATTTTCCAGTCCGGTCAGTTCGCTTAATACGCGTTTGGCAGCATCATCGGCACTTTCGTTTTCCTGGATGAAGCCTCCCATCAGCGACCATTGTCCCATTGCAGGTTCGAAATTTCTTTTGAGCAGCAATAGATTCAGTTCGCCTTTGTCGAATCCGAAGATAATACAGTCGATTCCGACATAAAATTTGGGATTATGATTATAATATGTGGTCATGAAGTTCGTGACTTTTGGTTCTTTACAACTTGGTTTCTTGGGTCTCTGTTATTTCTCTACTGTAAACTTGAAGATACAGTGACTGTGGTAAGTCTGTCCTGGAGTCAGGATAACAGAAGGCCATTGCGGTTTGTTAGGACTGTCAGGATAGTGCTGAGTTTCCAGACATACAGATGCACGCTGCGGATACACGATACCTTTCTTACCTTTCACCGTTCCGTCCAGGAAGTTTCCGGTATACACCTGAATACCCGGTTCGTTTGTATATACTTCCAGACTGATACCTGTGGTCGGGCTGGTTAGTTTGGCTGCCACCCGATTGATGTCACCTTTGGTTTTCAGTACCCAATTATGGTCAAATCCGTTACCGAATTTCACTTGTTCGTTAGAGAAGTCTGTCACTCCTTCACTGATGGCCTTCGGTGTGTTGAAATCGAACGGAGTATCTTTTACAGCCATCATCTCACCTGTTGTCATGAAGGTGCTGTCTACCGGAGTGATACTGTCGGAAGCTACGTAAAGCAGGTGATCTGTAGCTGGTTTAGATGGGTCGCCATTCAGGTTGAAATAAGAATGGTTGGTCATGTTGATGACTGTGGTCTTATCTGTAGTGGCATCATATTTGATGTCGATGGCATTGTCGGCTGTCAATGAGTAAGTCACATTGGCAGTCACATTTCCCGGGAAGTTATTGTCTCCGTCGGGTGATTTCATGGTCAGCACGATGGTGCTGTCATTAGCCTGGTTCGCTTCGTATACCTGATACTGCCATCCGGTAGGACCGCCGTGCAGACAGTGTCCGAAGTTATTGGTCGGAAGCTGGATTTCCTGTCCGTCGATAGTGATTTTCCCTTTATTGATTCGGTTGGCATAACGGCCGATAGAAGCTCCGAAGTCACTTGGAATATTCTGATAATCTGCAATGCTGTCAAAACCGAGAACTACATCCGTCATCTTTCCGTTTTTATCGGGAACCATGACCGATACGATTCGTCCGCCGAAATTGGTTACACAAACTTCCATACCCTGGCTATTTTTTAAAGTATAAAGTTTGATAGGTTTGGCATTCTCAGCTGAAACCTCAAAATTAGCAGGGTTCAAGCCTGATAAAGTCAGCTCCGGTTGCTGGGCTTGTTTGGAAGCACAACCGCTCAATACTGCAAGAATGATACTTGCCCCTAAGAAAGATTTATTCATGCTTTTCATGTGAAATTATTGATGTTGTTATCTATGGTGTAAAAGTAACACTTAAAACGATTGCTTGTTCTTTTTTTCAGATGTTTTTCAACATAGAATGTGTGTTTTTCAGTAGTTTCTATAAAAAAGGAAGAGGACATGCGGTTTTTGATTTGCATGTCCTCTTTTTATGAGTTAGTTTCTATGGATTACCAGAAGTATGCGTAGAACAAAGCGCACAGAACAACCACTCCCAATGTAGCGATTACATCCCACATATTCCAGCTTTCGCGAATTGCTTTCTTGTAATCATCGGTGAAAGTGATGGCTGCAATTTGTTCAGATGTTGGTTTGGCAGTAAACATGGATACTACGTACATCATGATAACGATGAATACCAGCAACCATACTTCGAAGATAAGCCAGTTAGTCTGCCAGAACCAAGAAGTGCATTCCCAGAACGCTCCGTCCATTACCGCTTTACCAGAGTCGGTAAGTACGTTGGTCAACAGACGCAGCATACCAATAAGGAAGCCTCCGATAAGTCCCCATTCTCCAGCTTTCGGTGTGATGCGCTTAGAGAAGATACCCAGGGTAAATACGGCTACCATGGCAGGAGCAATCAGAGACTGAATATCTTGAAGATAAGAATACAGGTTACCCATGTTCATCATGATAGGCATCCATGCCAATCCCAACAGTACGACAACGACTGTAGCTACACGTCCTACCATTACGTAGTGGCTTTCGCTCATACCTTTTTTCATAGGTTTGTAGAAGTCTTCTGTAAACAATGTCGCGCAGCTGTTAAAGAATGCAGCCAAAGAAGCTACGAGAGCGCAGATGAAACCGATGGTTACGATTCCCTTGATACCTGCAGGAAGCACGGTCTTTACCATGATGGCGAAGGCTGCATCAGTCTCGTTCATCTGGATTGCGCCCTTCTGAGCCAAGGCTGCTGCAATCATACCTGGAATGAGGAACATGAAGCAAGGGAGAACCTTGAAGAAACCGGCTGCGATAGTACCGCGGCGGGCACGCTTCATAACTTCTACGTTGCTTTCGCCAGGAACCTGACCGAGTACACGCTGAACGATATGCTGGTCAGTACACCAGTACCAGAAACCAATGATGGTTGCACCGATGAATACTACGAAACCTGGATACTCCTGATACATTGAGTCACCTGCCTCCCAGTGGAACATGTGGGTTGTTCCGTAGCCGTTGTTCAACTTGCCGCAGTAGTCCATCATATCTGCCCAACCTGCAGAGACGCTTCCACCGCCGAGGGTAGAGAGACCGAGGAAGAGCACGAGGAATGAACCGATGACGAGAATAGGAGTCTGGATGGTTGACAGAGTCATCACACCCTTCATTCCGCCGAATACAGTGAAGATGGTGGTAAGGATGATCAAACCGATAGCACCTGCCCAGAAGTTCAAGCCCCAGAGATACTCGAAGAAAATACCACCTGTAAGTGCTGTAACGCTCACCTTGGTGAGAATGTAAGCAACGAGTGTGATGATAGAGAGCCATGAACCTGTACGCTGAGTATAGCGGAACTTCAGGAAGTCTGGCATGGTGATGATCTTACCCATCTTGTTGATGAGCAACTGATAGAAAGGTACGAACAACCAACCGAGGATGAGGATCATCCAACCCTGCATCTCCCAGTGAGCCATACCTACACCGCTCTTAGCGCCAGTACCAGCAAGACCCACGAGGTGCTCTGAACCGATGTTGGCTGCGAAGATAGCCATACCGATTACATACCATGGCTCGCCCTTACCGAAGAGGTAAGCAGAAGAGTCTTCGCCCTTCTGAGCCTTTCTGTCTTTCACAATCGCATGCCAGACAGCCCAAATTACGCCGATTACACCAATGGCGAGTACTGTCCAATCAAGCCATACGAATTCTGTTGAATTCCAATTCATAATTACTATAAGATTGTTTGATTATTTATTATTGTTTATTCTTTCTTTTATTGGATGCTTAATCCTATGGAGTTCGGCGGATTTAAATCCGCCGCTTTGCCTTCCTTATTTGGGTTTCGGCGGATTTGTAATCCGCCGCATAGCCATTCCTTACTTCTTAACGCTGAACTTGTAAGCGAGGTGAGAGTAGTACTTCTCTCCTGGCTTCAAGGTTGCATCTGTCCATCCCTTTACGCCCTGGGCAATCTTGGTTGGTGAATCAGGATACTTCTGGCTCTCGAAGCAGACGCTCACGTGCTTAGGATACTTGATTCCATGCTTGCAGGCAATACCTGTGCCCTGGAAGTTACCTGTATAAACCTGGATTCCTGGCTCATTGGTGAAGACTTCAAGGAGGATTCCGCTCTTTGGAGAGTAGAGGCTTGCGCAGACGGGCTTGTCATCGCCCTTGCCATCCTTATAGGTGTTCAGACACCAGTTGTGGTCGTAACCTGTAGCGTTCTTGATCTGGTCGAAGCTGTAATCTACCTTCTTGCCAATCTCGGTAGGAGTGCGGAAGTCCATTGGAGTTCCTTCTACGTCCTTGATTTCACCTGTTGGAATATAGAGTGAATCTGCAGGTGTGAACTTATCAGCATTGATGTACATTACCTGGTCGAAACCTTCCTTGGATGGATCGCCATTCAAGTTGAAGTAACTGTGGTTGGTCATGTTAACCACGGTCTCCTTATCGGTTGTAGCACCAAACTCGATGTCAAGTGTATTGTTGCTCTTTACCGTATATTTTGCTGTTGCAGTAACATTGCCAGGGAAGCCATTCTCGCCATCCTTTGCCTGGATAGTGAAGGTTACAGAAGAATCATTCTTCTCTGTAATGTCGTAAACCTGGTTCAACCAACCGGTAGCACCACCACCGTGAAGACAGTTGCCATTGTCGTTTGGCTTCAGATTATATGTTTTGCCTGCAAGAGTCAACTTGGAGTCCTTGATACGGTTGGCGTAACGGCCTACTGATGATCCGTAATCAGAAGGAGTGTTGAGGGTGTCTGCATACTGGTGGATGTTGTCGTAGCCGAGCACTACATCTGTAGGCTTGCCATCCTTGTCAGGGACAGAGATGGAAACTACACGACCACCATAGTTGGTGAGGCAAACCTCCATGCCGTTGGCATTCTTGAGGGTAACTAACTCAGTCTTCTTGCCCAAAACAGTAGAATCGAAGTCTGCTGGATTCAAGCCTGACTGTGTTAAACTAGCATTGCTGCTTGAAGAACATGCTGAGAGGGTAGCGACTGCTGCGAAACCAACTCCCATAAAAAGGTTCTTTACGTTGTTCATTTCTAGGTTGCTTTTAATGTTGTTTACTAATTTTGGGTGTAAAATTACAATTTTATTTTGAAACCACAATACTTTTCCCTAACTTTTTTTCTTCTATAGTGTGTTTTTAACACTATTTGCATCAAAGCCCCCTCTTTTCTGCTGTTTTTCCCGTGTTTTTTGTCTTTTTCTGTGTTTTGTGATGGAGTAGTGTAAAGATGTGGAATTTTATCAAAGATTAGCTTGTTGATAGGTTAGTTTATGATTCGGTCGTGTCATTAAGGTCTGTGCCATTAAGTGTCATTAAGCTTTTTCGGTCATTTCCGGTCATGGTCATTTTCGGTCATTTTCATTTTTCAATCTATGGTTGATTTCCGCCCAAAAGCTCCAGGATCAGCACGCCCTGAAAGGGCAAAAGCTTTCAGGGCGTGACAATATCTTATAACAAAAAAACTGCAGTTGGTGTTTGCCAGCTGCAGTTCCTTTATATATAATAATGTGTATCTATTAGCAAACCTTGTGAGAACCCTCAGAGATAACTACTGGATAAACCTCAGGTGCGTGACCATACTTAGCTGTGAACTTAGCTGTAACATCCTCAACGAACTTGTCGTAGATGTCGTCCTTAACCAAGTTGATGGTGCAGCCACCGAAGCCACCACCCATAATACGGCTACCAGTAACACCATTCTCCTTGGCAACATCGTTCAAGAAGTCGAGCTCCTCGCAGCTTACCTCGTATTCCTTGCTCAAACCGTGGTGAGTCTCATACATCTTCTGACCTACAGTCTCGTAGTCACCCTTCTCAAGAGCATCGCAGACTGCCAATACGCGGTCCTTCTCGCCCAATACGAAGTGAGCGCGGCTGTAATCCTCTTCGCCTACCTCAGCGCGAACCTCTTCCAACTGCTCCCATGTGCAATCGCGGAGAGTCTCGAACTTAGCCTCTGGGTGCTTGGCAGCGATGTGCTTAACCACGTTCTCGCAAGAGTTGCGGCGGTCGTTGTATGGAGAACCAGCCAACTCGTGCTTAACCTTAGAGTTAACCAGGCAGAGCTTGTAACCCTTAGGCTCGAATGGGAAGTACTCAAACTCACGGCTGTTGCAGTCGAGACGCATCAACTTACCCTCCTTGCCGAATACAGAAGCAAACTGGTCCATAATACCGCAGTTTACACCTACGTACTTGTGCTCAGTAGCCTGACCAGCGAGAACGAGATCCCACTTAGAAACCTTGTTGTCACCGAAGAGATCGTTCAAAGCGAAAGCGAAGCAGCTCTCAAGAGCAGCAGAAGAAGACATACCTGCACCGAGAGGCACGTCGCCATAGAATGCAGCATTGAAGCCCTTTACATCAACACCCAGCGCCTTCATCTCCTGGCAGATACCGTAGATGTAGCGTGCCCAAGATGCGCGAGGACCCTCAGGGTCGTTTACCTTGAACTCTACACGGTCCTTCAAGTCGATAGAGTAGAGCATCACTGTCTCTGTTCCGTTAGGACGGATCTCAGCCATAATACCCTTATCTACTGCACCTGGGAATACGAATCCACCATTATAATCTGTGTGCTCGCCAATCAGGTTAATACGACCTGGTGACATATAGATGTTACCTGTTTTGCCATCAAAGTGCTTGATGAAACGGCTTCTTACTTTTTCGATATCCATAATAGTTGTTGTTTAAAAAGTTATTATTAAAGATTTGATTATAAATTAGTTATTCCCGGATAAATCAAGTTTTGCTTCATCCGGGAATAGGATTTTCCGGAATTTACTCTACAGGGATGTCCTTGTTGACATTCTTGCAACCTGCGAGCGCATAGAAAAGAATGTATGCGATCATGGCGATGATAACCCAGTAAGATGCGATAGGGCCAGCAGCCTTAGCAACTGCATCCTGGATGAGAGGCATTACACCACCACCAACTACCATCATCATGAAGATACCTGATGCCTGAGCTGTGTATTTGCCAAGACCCTCAACGGCAAGGTTGAAGATTCCACCCCACATGATAGAAGTACACAAACCGCAGATGGCGATGAGCACACACTTGGTAGGGATGGTAAATGCTACAACGCCAGTACCGTGGTCGTCGAGCTTGAGAAGGCTTGCAATCTCTGAATCACCTGCCAAAGAGAAGTTCAATGTGTTTGCCTCTGGCAAGAAGATGGCTGTGAGCAACAGGAGGATAGCTACTGTTGATACTACTGTCATCTGTGTCTTGGTAGAAACGGCACCGCTGATGAATGAGCTGAGGAATCGGCCGCACATCATAAGCAACCAGTAAACTGCTGCGAAAGCACCACCTACAGAAGCTGCACCTGTGAAGTCCATGCTACTTATGTAGAAGATAAGCTGAGCTGGAATACCAATCTCAACACCTACATAGAAGAAGATACCGATGACACCGAGTACGCAGTGACGGAAAGACCAAGGACTGTGGTCGTACTGCACGTTTTCCTTCTTGATGTTTGGCTCAGGAATAGCTACGAACCAGATGATAAAGAAGGCTGCGATGAATACTGCCATACCGATGAAGAGGAGAGGAGCAACGTCGCTCATACTGGTGTTGGCTGTAACAGTACCTACGAGCACACCTGCCAGCAATGGGGTAAGAGTACCACTCAATGAGTTCAATGTACCACCAATCTGAATGAGCTGGTTACCACGGTTACCACCGCCACCGAGCAAGTTCAACATTGGGTTTACCACCGTGTTAAGCATACATACGCAGAAACCGCAGATGAATGCACCCAACAGATAAATGATGAGGTTGAGGCAAACTGCGCCAGAGCTGAGTGTGAATACTGGGATGTCGTCACCGAAGATGCTTGATAAGTACTGGATCATCAAACCGATTGTACCGACTGCAAGTGCGATGAGAGCTGTTTTCTTGTAACCCTTGTTTTCGATCATCTTACCTGCTGGAATACCCATAAAGAGGTAAGCGGCGAAGTTCATGAAGTTACCCATCATGGCTGCCCAAGAGTACTTGAAGCCCCAGATGTTGCCAAAAGGTGCTCCCATGTTAGTTACGAACGAGATCATTGCAAAGATAAAACACATCGTGATGATTGCAATGACACGACCGTTGTTGTTTCCATTGTTTTGTTCCATTGTTTAAACTTGATAGTTGATATTGTTATTATTTAATGTTTATTCTAGTCAGAATTTTACCGCAAAAAGGAGTGGCTGCCTCGAATTTCTCTTTCAGTGGCAGCAACTCCTATCTGATTATTAGTGATTTATCTTATTTCTCTACACCAAACTTGTAGATAGTCTTCTGGGTGTAGGTCTCACCTGGACACAATCTGCAGCTTGGGAAGTAAGGGTGGTTAGGTGTGTCTGGGAACTTCTGTGCCTCGAAGCATACTGCGCTGCGGCGTGGGAAGGTTGCACCATGCTGACCCTTGATGCCTGCCAGGAAGTTACCTGTGTACATCTGCAGACCTGGCTCTGTGGTGTAAACCTCCATGGTGCGGCAGCTTACAGGATCCTTGATGCGAGCAGCAAAGCTCAACTCGCCCTCTTCCTTCTTGTTCAATACATAGTTATGGTCGTAACCAGAACCATTCTTAATCTGTTCATCATCTGCATTGATGTCCTGTCCGATTGGCTTTGGAGTGCGGAAATCGAATGGAGTACCCTCTACCTTGAAGATCTCACCTGTAGGGATAGATGTCTCATCTATAGGGAGATAGTAGTCTGCGTTAACCTGACAGATGATGTTGTCAACTGTTGGGGTAGGGTTAGCAATACCCTGGATTGAGAAGAATGCATGGTGAGTGAGGTTGCAGATGGTCATCTTGTTGGTGGTTGCCTGATACTTGATGACGAACTCGTTGTCGTCTGTCAAGGTATAAGCCACCCAGACGGTCAATTCTCCTGAGAAACCTTCCTCGCCGTATGGGCTGGTGTACTTCAGGACGACTGCGTTGTCGCTCATGCGGGTAGCATCCCAAACATGTGCGTGGAATCCTGTAGGACCTCCATGCAAGTGGTTCTTGCCATCGTTGCATGCTAACTGGTACTCCTTGCCATGAAGAGTGAACTTACCCTCTTTAATACGGTTACCGTATCGACCGATGAGGACGCTCAAGAAAGGCTCAGGTGAGTTGATGACGTCCTGAATGTTGTCGTGACCCTGAACGAGGTTGGCATAGTTGCCGTCCTTGTCTGGCATCATGATGGCTACAACAGCACCACCGTAGTTCGTCACAGCAACCTCGTTGCCCTGATTGTTTCTCAACACGAAGAGATCAGTCTTCTTTCCCTGTACTGTGGTCTGAAAATCTTCTCTTTTCAAACCACACTTGTTAACTGGTTCTGTATTCATAATATGTCATTTTTTTAGTTGCTCTACTTTAGAGTTCTAAAGTAATCTACTGCAAAGTAACTAAAAAAAAATGAATGTGACAAATTATTTAGCAATTATTTGATTTAAAAAGAGATCCGTATGAGATACATGATTTGTCAGAAGATATTTCTTGGAAGAAAAAACTAAATGAAATGCGCCGTGCAATGGTAGAACATTTGCGTGAGCGAGGTGAGGAATGGGTTAAAAATGATAGTTTAGTGATTCGTAAAAATAATTTGTTGTATAGTCCCAATTATCCAAAAAATAAATAGAATTTATGATGAAAGCACAAATTTTGATTTTATTATTATTGTTTACGACAAGCTTAAAAGCTGCGGTGTCAATTATTCCAATACCACAAAAATGTGTGGAAAGAAAAGGCAATTTTATTGTGAATGAAAAAACGACGATAGTTATTCCTGAAAATGACAAAGATATACGTGATGCAATATCTGTTTGGAATGATTTGTTTACTACTGCTGCGGGATTTCCGTTGGAAATAACAACTTTAAAGCAGAAAACTAATTTTATTCAATGTAGCTTAAATGCTTCTTTAGAAGAAGAGGCTTATAAATTAAAAGTTTCTACTAAAGATATACGGATAGAAGCTAAAACTGCTAAAGGAATTTTTTATGCATTCCAGACTTTACGCCAACTACTTCCTCCTGCAATAGAAGGAAATGTACGTGTCGAGAATATTGAGTGGAATATTCCTTGTGTAACGATAGAGGATAAACCTTCATTTTCATATAGAGGAATGATGTTGGATGTGTCTCGTCATTTTATAGAAAAAGAGGATATAAAGCGCTATATAGACTTGCTTGCTTTTCACAAAATGAATGTTTTTCATTGGCATTTGACTGATGACCAGGGGTGGCGTATTGAAATAAAGAAATATCCTAAATTAACTTCTATTGGCGGATATCGCAATAAAACCATTGTTGGGTATATGTGGGATAATCCTACTGAGTGGGATACAAAACGTTATGGAGGATTCTATACTCAAGAAGATATTAAGGAGGTGGTTGCTTATGCCCAGAAGCGTTTTGTAAATATTATTCCTGAAATTGAAATGCCAG
>ERZ779737.1487-NODE-1487-length-18048-cov-2.328239_pt1 | contig 18048 bp, 16 predicted proteins | sample MGYA00511889_ERZ779737 | MGnify/ENA primary metagenome ERZ779737 (study PRJEB29588, sample SAMEA2163575) | human gut metagenome | biome: human gut; feature: human-associated habitat; material: faeces | place: Denmark | collected 2008/2010 ...
CCAAACTTCCATTTCTCCGAAACGTTGTCCACCGAATTGTGCTTTACCACCTAAAGGTTGTTGTGTAACTAATGAATAAGGTCCTGTAGCACGAGCATGTAACTTATCATCAACCATGTGATCTAGTTTAATCATGTACATTACACCAACACTGACTCTACTATCAAATGGTAAACCTGTTCTACCATCATAAAGTACTGTCTTACCATCTTTATCAAGTCCAGCTTCTTCCATCATTTCAGCAATATCTTGCATACTTGCACCATCAAATACTGGTGTTGAGCAATATACTCCAAGTTTCTTAGCAGCCATACCTAAGTGAAGTTCAAGTACTTGTCCTAGGTTCATACGAGATGGAACACCTAGTGGATTAAGTATGATATCTACTGGTCTACCATCTGGCATAAATGGCATATCTTCTTGTGGTAATACTAGTGAAACAACACCCTTGTTACCATGACGTCCAGCGACTTTATCTCCTACTTGGATTTTTCTCTTTTGAGCAATATATACTCTTATTTCTTTAGATACTCCACTTGCAAGTTCGTCGTTATCTTTCTTAGTGTATACTTTAATATCATGAACGATACCATCTCCACCATGTGGAACACGAAGTGATGTGTCACGAACTTCTCTTGTTTTTTCTCCAAATATTGCATGTAATAATTTTTCTTCTGAAGTAAGTTCAGCCATTCCTTTTGGTGTAACTTTACCAACAAGGATATCACCTTCACGAACTTCAGTACCAACTATTACGATACCGTTTTCATCAAGATTCTTTCTTGCTTCATCACTAACATTAGGTATATCACGAGTAATCTCTTCTGGACCTAACTTAGTTTCACGGCATTGCATTTCATAATCTTCAAGATGTATACCAGTATAAACATCATTTTTTACTAGTCTTTCATTAAGGATTACAGCATCCTCATAGTTGTATCCATTAAATGTCATAAATGCAACTAAAACATTTTTACCAAGAGCAAGTTCTCCTTGATCTGTTGATGGTCCATCAGCAAGTACTGTTCCACGTTTAACTGTATCTCCAACTTTTACAATTGGTCTTTGATGTTGGCAAGTACCAGCATTTGCAAGTTCAAAGTTTGCAAGTGTATATTCATCTTTTCCAGTTTTATTTTTAACAACAATGCGTCTTGCATCAACATATTCAACTATACCATCTGCTTTAGATAAAACTTCTGCACCTGAATCTCTTGCTGCAACGAACTCAACACCAGTTCCTACAATTGGAGCTTCTGCCTTTAATAAAGGCACTGACTGACGTTGCATGTTAGCTCCCATTAGAGCACGTGTTGCATCATCGTGTTCAAGGAATGGTATACAACTTGTTGTAACTGCTACTACTTGTTGTGGTGATACATCGACATAATCTACTTGTTCTGGTTTAACCATCAAGTTTTCACCACGGAATCTTGCAGGTACAATCTCATCAGTAATCATATTGTTTTCATCAACTGTTACTGTTGCAATAGATATCATAACATCAGCTTCTTGATCTGCTGTTAAGTATTCTATTTCATCAGTAAGTTTTTTATCAACAACTTTTCTATATGGAGTCATAATAAATCCATAATCATCAATTTTTGCATAGCTTGCAAGTGAAGTGATAAGTCCGATGTTTTGTCCTTCTGGAGACTCAATTGGACAAATTCTTCCATAGTGTGATGCATTAACATCACGTACTTCCATACCAGCTCTATCACGAGAAAGTCCTCCTGGTCCTAAAGCTGATAAACGTCTTTTATTTGTTAGTTCGGCAATAGGATTAGTTTGGTCCATAAATTGTGAAAGTTGGCTTGAACCAAAGAATTCCTTCATTGCTGCTGTAATAGGTCTTATATTGATTAAAGTTTTAGGAGTTACTTCTTCCATTTCTTGTGTAGTCATTCTTTCACGAATAACTCTTTCCATACGAGAAACACCAATTCTAAATTGATTTTGTAGAAGTTCTCCAACTTGTCTAATTCTACGGTTTCCTAAGTGGTCTATTTCATCTATTTGTCCTACTCCTTGAAGTAAATTTAAATAGTATGATACAGATGCATAAACATCAGAAATAGTAAGTCTTTTTACATCAATTGTTTGGTCATTACCAATTACATTTAATATTTCTTTTGGATTAGATGGGTTATAAATTTTAACCATTTGAACTTTGTCAAATTCATCTAAGTCTTTATTAATAGTTACAGTTTTTACTCCATAACCTTTTTCAAATAATGGTCTAATTTTCTCCCATACATCTTTAGTAATTACAGTTCCTTTTTCAGCAAGGACTTCATCACCATCTTTTAAATCTTCAGCAATTTTTTGATTTAAAAGTCTATCCATTACATTAAGTTTTCTATTGAATTTATATCTTCCTACTTTCGCTAGATCGTATCTAAATTCATCGAAGAATCTTGTAATGATTTGGTTTTTAGAAGAATCAAGTGTTGCTGGTTCTCCTGGTCTTAATTTTTCATAAATTTCAATTAAAGCTTCATCTGTATTTCTTGTTGAATCCTTTGCTAAAGTGTTTTCTAGATATTCATCTTTACCAAATAATTTTAGTATATCTTCATCACTAGAAAGTCCAAATGCACGAAGTAGTGTTGTTAGAGGAACTTTTCTAGTTCTATCAATTCTTACATATAAAACATCCCTAGCATCAGTTTCAAACTCTAGCCAAGTTCCACGTGTTGGAATTATTTGAGAAGTTATACATGGTCTACCATTTTTGTCTATTTCTTTATTGAAATAAACACTAGGAGATCTTACCAATTGAGAAACGATAACACGTTCTGCACCATTGATAATGAATGTTCCACTATCTGTCATAATTGGCATGTCGCCTAAGAAAATTTCTTGTTCTTTTACTTCTCCAGTTTCATGATTAAAAAGTCTTACCTCAACCTTTAAAGGTGCAGAGTAAGTTGTTTCACGATCCTTACATTCTTTTATAGAATATCTTGGTTCATCAAAATGATAATCACCAAATTCTAGAGATAAAGTCCCAGAAAAATTCTCAACGGGGAATAAATCTTCAAACACCTCTTTAATACCGGTGTCTATAAACCATTGATATGGTTTCTTTTGAATTTCAAGTAGGTCTTTCAATTCAAATGTGTTTTTAATTTTTGAAAAGCTTCTTCTTTTGCGGTGTTCACCACTATTTATTATTTTGTAAGCCACTTATTTTCACCCCTATACCTAAATTTAATCAAAGAACATATTTGTTTACCTAATACGTTGCCAATTTATATTATTAGCATACTTTGGACAAGTTGTCAACGCAAAATGCATTTAATTATCCAAAAACCTTTCTTTTTATTTATGAGCTCGCATTTATATACCTTTTCTAAATCTTTATATAATGACTTTGCTCCTTGATCCTTATTTATTACTATGAATAGTTTGCCATCTTCTTTTAAATAATTTCTAGCATTCATAACTATTTCATATACTATGTTTTTTCCAGCTCTTATCGGTGGATTTGAAATTATCACATCATATTTTTTATTTATGTTTTTATAGCAATCGCTTAAAAAGAAATTAACTTTTGGAGCGAAATTCTCTTTTTTGTTCATTTCTGCTAGGTGAAGTGCTCTTTTATTAACATCTACTGCATCAAAACTTTCAATTTTATCCACAATTCTTGTTAATATTATTGGAATTACTCCATATCCACACCCTACTTCTAATATCTCTCCCTTTATTTCTTCTAAAGGAAGATTTTCTAATAAACACCTTGTTCCAAAATCTAATTTACTTTTTGAAAATACTCCATTATCTGTATTAAAGCAAAACTCTTTGTCGAAAATTCTTGTTTTATATTTTTCTATATTACTTTTTAGATCTACGTTATCAAAATATTGACTCATTTTTTTCTCCCACGAAATAAGGAGTTAACCATATTTAGTATATATAGTTAACTCCTTTCCATATGTTAATATTACTATTTTTTTTGTTTTTTTGCAAGAACTTTTGTGCCTTTTTCTGTACTCTTTTTTGTATTTAGGGCAGCTATTATTTCATTCAAGTCTCTTGGAGTTTGTATCTTTACTTCTCCATCAGAAGTAACACCAAATTTATTTTCTACTCCATATTTTCCCATTAATTTTAATTTCTTGGCTAATTTTGAAGTTTCTCTACTATAATAGGTAGCCATTATTTCATTATCTACAGGTTTTAGTGTTATTGTTCCATTTTTAGATTTTAATAATCCAATTAATAATCCCTCATTTATAATAAGCCTTATTTTAGTAGAACCTTTAGTTGTTTTAACAACTACTCCACCTTTTTTACTTTTGCATACAACCCTACCACGATTATCAACAATAGCTCTTAATTTTTTTGATTTAGCATAATTGATTTTAACATCAAGTGCATTTAACACCTCAGGTACCATTACTTGTGGATTGTTACCCTCATATGTACTAAGCACATCATTTACAAATTTTGTTCTATCAAACATTTTATATTTCCCCTTTGATAGGACGTATTTTAATTCTTTTATATTAATTTGTCAACTATTTTCTGCTTAGTCTATTTTTTATTTGTAGTACTTTAGACTTAGTATTTGGTCTTATTAAATCAATTATATTAGCTAGGTCCAACTCTTCTATATTAGGTGCTTCTTCTTTTCTAAGTGCTTCTATTCCTTCTGCTTCTCCTGAAATTATAAAATCTATCCAATCAATTTTTGGAGATATTCTTGCAATATCAAAATTTTCTTTATCATAAAATGATGCAAGTGTTTTACTGTCTTTATAACTTTTAAATACAACTCCTCCTTTATTTGAATATATAACTCCTAATATTATTTCATCAAATATATAAATTTCATAGGACATTCTGTATCCATCAGAGTATTTTGATTTTAGTTTAATAAATGTATCCGCAGAAACTATTTTACGTTCACATACTACCTTTCCTGTTGACTTATCAACAATTTTATTTTTTTCTTTAAACATACTTGAATAGTCTATATCTACTCCTAACATATCCATTATATTAATGGTATAATCTTCTAATGTATTAGGTTTTATATTTAGTGTGTTTTTTACTAGTATTTCATTTGTTATCATCAGTATTTTCCTTTCTGTTTAGCTTGATTATTATATCTAAGCAAATTTATAAAGTCAATTATATTTTACGTATACTAGTATTAAGTTATGAATAATGTTTTACTATGGCAATTTATAAAACTTAATCATTTTATTTACATTTTCATCTTTATCTTTAAAATGAGATGTTAGTGCGATTAACTTTTGCCTAGGGCTTAGGAAATATTTTAAATATGGAACATTCCCTGTCCTATAATAATATCCTTTTTTTATTAGATATGGACACACGAATAGTTTACAACCGAGACTTTTGATTTTACATTCTTTTTTTTCATTATCAAAGTTTTCACATATTTTTCTACTTTTTAAGCTTTCACAACAACTACTTACTTGTTTATCCTTACACTTTTCTCTATTACACCTACACATATTATTCTTAAAATCACATATATTTTTAGTTCTAAATTCATTATCGAGATAATCACATGCCCTATCATAAATCTTATTATATTTTTCTTTTTTGTTTCTTGTGTTTAAAATATCCGTCATATTTAAAATTATCCCCAACTCTTGTGGATATTCATCATTAAGTGTATATTCTTTTCCACAATAATTGATGATAAAGTTTATATTAAAATGACTTAGAAATTTGTATAGCCTAAATTTCCTATAAAACAAATTAACATTATTACTATTTAAATAAATTACCTTTTTCATAAAACCACCATATTTAGTATATAAAAGTATTTTAATAAAGGCAAATAAAAATACCACAGATTTCTCTGTGGTATTTAACATTAAATATTTGTAATACAATTATTTAACTTCAACTTCAGCTCCAGCTTCTTCAAGCTTAGCTTTGATTTCGTTAGCTTCATCAACTGAAATGTTTTCTTTAACAGCTCCACCATTATCAGCTATATCTTTTGACTCTTTTAATCCTAATCCTGTAATTTCTTTAATTACTTTGATTACGTTGATTTTAGCAGCTCCAGCGTTTACTAATGTTACAGTAACAACGCTTGGTCCAGCAGCTTCTTCTGCAGCAGCAGCTGGTGCAGCAACTGCTACACTACTTGGATCTACACCAAATTCCTCTTTCATTGCGTCTACTAATTCTTTAATTTCTAAAAGTGTCATTTCTTTTAAACTTTCGATAAAGCTTTCTTTTGTTAATTTTGCCATTTTATATTTCCTCCTTATTTATATTTATTTTTAATTTTCTTCTTTTTGTTTAGCATATAAATCTAAACAGATTGATAAATCTTTTGCGATAGCTATCATACCACCAGCAAGCATTGTTAATAATCCTTCTCTTGATGGGATTGTTGCTAGTTGTGCTAATTTTTCTTTATCAGAAATTTCTCCATCAACTACACCAACTTTTAATATGATTGCATCATTTTTCTTTGCAAATTCGCTTAGTATCTTAATAGGTGCAATTTGATCAGTACCATATGCTAATGCACTTGGTCCAACTAGACTTGCATCTATGTCGATATTTAAATCAGATAGAGCTCTTGACATTAAAGTGTTTTTATATACTTTATAGTCAGCTCCAGCTTCACGTAATGCTTTTCTTAATTCTTTTGCTTCGTTATCAGTGATTCCACGATAATCAAACAATACTATAGTAGCATTATCTTGAACTTTTGATTTAATCTCATCAATTACTTCTTGCTTCTTTGCTAAGATTTTCTCATTTGCCAAAGTACACACCTCCTATTTTATTTTAGAGGTACCATAATAAAAGGTCTTTACATCATAGACATAAAGACCTCATTAAACCGTAAAGTTAAGTCCTCGGTAGGATTTACTTTTATACCTACTGTCTATGGCACCAACAAATCAATTTGTATTATATATTATCTTTTACTATTTGTCAAAAGAATTTGTAATTATTTTAATTCCAGGACCCATAGTAGTTGCGATTGAAATATTCTTAATATAATCACCTTTTACTGTTGAAGGTTTAGCTTTTATTAATACAGCCATAAATGCTTCTAAGTTCTCTAAAAGAGCTTTTTCTTCAAAATCAGTATTTCCGATTATACCATGAATATTACCAAAACTATCTGTTCTATATTCAACACGTCCAGCTTTTACTTCTTTAACTGCTTTTTCTACATCAGTAGTAACTGTACCTGTTTTAGGGTTTGGCATTAATCCTTTTGGTCCAAGAACTCTACCAAGTTTTCCTAATAAAGGCATCATGTCTGGAGTTGCGATCATTACATCAAAACCGAACCAATTTTCTTTTTCGATTTTTTCTAGCATGTCTGTATCACCAACAAAGTCAGCTCCAGCTTCTACTGCTTTTTTAGCTTGTTCTCCTCTAGCAACTACTAATACCTTTTTAGTTTTACCAGTTCCATTTGGAAGAACGATTGCTCCTCTTAATTGTTGATCAGCTTTTTTAGTGTCTAAGTTTAATCTAACTGCTAACTCAACAGATGAAGTAAACTTACTAACTGCTGTTTCTTTTACTAATTTTACAGCTTCTTCTTTAGTATAAGCTTTTCCCTTTTCTATTTTAGAAAGGGCTTCTACGTATTTCTTTCCTCTTTTTTTCATACTTTCCTCCTTATGTGGTTAATACGGATAATTCCTCCCACTTTAATAGGTTATAAAACCAACATTTGATTATTCGCTTACTTTAATTCCCATGTTAAGCGCAGTTCCTTCAACTATTTTCATAGCTTCTTCAACTGTATAAGCGTTTAAGTCAGGTAATTTGATTTCTGCAATTTCTTTTATTTGTGCTTTTGTTAATGTTGCAACTGTTTCAGTAGATCCTTTAACAGCTCCTTTATCAATTTTAGCAAATTTCTTTAATAAGAATGGAGTTGGTGGAGTTTTAATTACGAAATCAAAACTTCTATCATCATAGATTGAAATTTCAACTGGTAATACATCTCCCATTTTATCACGAGTTGCATCATTGTATCTTGTACAGAACTCTTGAAGATTAATTCCTGCAGGTCCTAATACAGTTCCAACTGGTGGAGCTGGTGTTGCTTTTCCTGCTTGAATTTGTAATTTTACTTTCTTAACTACTTCTTTTGCCACGAAAAACACCTCCTATTTTATAGTTTTCGCGAGTGGTTCAAATAGCTTTTGCCTCCCACTTAATAACTCTATATAAATTAAATATAGCGTTTAAATATTAACATTTTTTATTTTAAAAATCAAGTTATTTTAATGTTTTTATTAATTATTGGCTATTTCTACTTGGGAAATTTCGGTTTCAACAGAAGTTTCTTGTCCAAATAGGTCTACGTTTAGTGTTAGTTTTTGATTATCTTTATCTACTTCTTCAATAGTTCCATACATACCTGTGAATGGTCCAGCAATAATCTTAACTTTAGCACCTACTTCTAATTCTTTATCTACTTCTAGTCTACTAATACCCATACTTTTTAGAACATTATCTACTTCATATGGTTGTAATGGAGTTGGTTTTGCACCTTTTCCACTTGATCCTATAAATCCTGTTACCCCTGGTGTATTTCTAACTACATACCATGCTTCATCACTCATAACCATTTCTACTAGTATATATCCTGGGAATAGTTTTTTTGTTTTTTCTTTTTGTACACCGTCTTTAACTTCTACTTCAGTTTGTTCTGGTACTACTACTCTGAAGATATAATCTTTCATATCCATTGATTCAGCACGCATTTCTAATTTTTCTTTTACTTTTTTCTCATGTCCTGAATAAGTATTAACTACATACCATTGTTTATCCATAATTGCACCCCTATACCATTGATTTTATTAAAGCCATTACTAGCTCTATTACATAGAAAAATACTGCTAAGAATACTGTAAATAGTATTGTAGCTACTGAGTATTTTACCATTTCTTTTTTTGTAGGCCATTTTATTTTACTAAATTCTGATTTTAAAGATGCATTGTTAGATTTTTTTATTTTCTTTGTTTCTTTTTTCTTTTTAGTTTCTTTTCTTTTTACTTTTTCAACCTTTTCATCTTTTACAGGTTTTTCTTTCTTTTCTTTAACCATATTAATCCCTCTCATTTTACCAAAATAAAAACACCTTCATGTGTCAGTTATAAAATAACACATTTGTTTTACTTAGTCAACAATTATTTTAACTCTTTTATACAAGTAGATGCAGCTACTACTCCATCGTTCATTGCACTTATCAATTGGAATCTTTCTTTTTTTACTATATCGCCTGCAGCATATATTCCTTTTACATTAGTTCTATTTTTATCATCAACTTTAATGTATCCATCTTTATCTAGTTGTATTGCACCTTTAAATATTTCTGATGATGGTGTATATCCAATGCATATAAAGCAACCTTCTACTTTTAAATTAGAATCTTTTTCTGATTCTTTTATATCTATACTTGATAGTTTTTCATCTTTTTCATTAAATTTTTCAACTATTGAATTATATTTTACCTCAATATTTTTAATATTTTTTATTTCTTTTTGATAATGGGGCTCTGCCCTTAAATTATCACTTCTATTTAATATTGTTACCTTATTACATAGTTTTGATAAGTAAATTGCTTCTTCTAATGAAGTTGATCCCCCTCCTATAACCGCTACATCTTTGTCTTTAAAGAAATTACCATCACAGGTAGCACAATAGCTTATGCCTCTTCCTAATAATTTTTCTTCATTAGTTACATTTAATTTCCTAGGCTTTTTACCTGTTGCGATTATAATTGCTTTTACTTTTAGTTCTTTGTTTTTTAGATTTACTATTTTTTCATCTTCTGTACTTGATACGCTTACTACCTCATCTGTTATGTATTCTATACCTAATTTTTTTACTTGTTCAAAGATATTGGTTGTAAGTTCAAGACCAGATATTTTTACATATCCTGGATAATTTTCTACCATTGGTGCTTTATTAATTTGTCCACCATACATTTCTTTTTCTATTATGATACAATTTATACCAGCTCTTTTTAAATAAATTCCGGCGGTCATTCCAGCTACGCCTGCACCTATAATTGCAACATCAAAATTAATCTTTTCCATATTCCCTCCTTTAATTATACAATTCATTCTTTTTTGTACTTTTTATTATTACTATTATTCCTATTACTATTAAACTTAGTGAAATAAGTTGTGCTACTTTTATATTTCCTAACATAAGACTATCACTTCTGAAGTATTCAATAAAACATCTACCTAGGGAATACCATATTAGATAAAATCCAGTTAAATATCCTACCTTAAGTTTTTTTGTTCTTCTTAAGAATAACATAATTATAAATCCAATTAAATTCCATACTGATTCATATAAGAATGTTGGTTGATAGTATGCTCCATCAATATACATTCCCTCAATTATAAAGTTAGGAATTCTTTGTTTGATTAGTGCTGCTTTTGTAGTTAGCTTTCCAAACGCTTCTTGATTAAAGAAGTTACCCCATCTGCCTATAGCTTGTGCAATTATTATACCTACTACCGATATATCTAATGTTTTTAAAAATTTCATTTTATATTTTTTGGTATAAAAATATACCACTAATATTCCAGCAATTATTCCTCCATGTATCGCAAGTCCACCATGCCATATCGCAATAATTTCTTCAGGATGAGATGCATAGAGTTCTTTCCACATGAAGATGACATACCAGATACGGGCACCAATGATCCCTGTCATGAGTACTCCAAAGAAGTAATCGGATAAAATTTCAGAACTATAGCCTAATTTCTTAAAATTATACTGACCTAGCAGATAGGCAATAAATGCACCAATAATGATACATACTGCATACATATGAATCTGCAGACCACCGATTTTAAGAAATATATTATATTCTGGAAAGAATTGCATAACTTACACCTGCTTACTTTTAATGTTTTCAAGGATTCTATTCACGAATTCTTTACTTGAATCAAATCCAGAATCCTTAAGCTGCATATTCATAACAGCTGCTTCAATAATAACTGACATAGAACGTCCGCCAGTCACTGGTACAACGATCTTAGGAATAGGAACTGAAAGAATATCTTCAGTTACATCATCTTCTTCTACTCCAATACGTCTATATTCACGAGATGGTAACCATCTTTCTAACTGAATAATAAGGTCTACCTTTTCTTTTGGAAGAACACTGGCAGCCCCAAACATCTTAGAGGCATCAATAACACCAATACCACGGATTTCTAGTAAGTTCTTTAAGACAGTCGGTGCTTTCCCAATAATAGACTGACCAATATGGTAAAGTTCTACGGCATCATCCGCAATCAGCTGATGTCCTCTCTTAATAAGTTCAAGGGCGATTTCGGATTTACCAATACCACTATCCCCTTTGATAATGACACCTTTACCATAAATATTTAAGAATACACCATGAATCTGTGTTTCTGGTGCTAAGAGTTCGTCTAACTTACCCATTAAGTTAATAGATACTCTTCCTGTTGCCATTTCTGTTTCAAAGATTGGGAAGTTTCTCTTACATGCAATATTTTTTAGAATCTCTGGTGCTTCATATCCCTTCGCAATAATAATACAAGGTGTTTCATCATTCACAAGTTTAGAGAAGCATGCTAGCTGACTCTCTTTTGTCATTTCTCTAATAAATATATTTTCTTTATCACCTAATAGAATAATTCTTCTAAAATCACTATGTTTAAAGAAACCTGCAAGCTCAAATCCAGGACGATTGATTTCTGCGACAAATACTTCTCTTTCTAAAGATTCTTCATCTCCAGATACACGTTTATAGGCTGGATTATTCATCAAGTCTTTTAGTTTTACGGACTTTCCCATAAAATACCTCCTTACAATAGGTTCTTAAGAAAGCGTCCTGTATGGCTCTTTTCACACTTTGCCACCTTTTCAGGGGTGCCTTCCACGACTATTGTACCACCATTGTCGCCGCCTTCCAATCCTAAATCGATGATGTGATCTGCGACCTTAATCACATCTAAATTATGTTCAATAACTAAGACTGTATCACCATTATCCACAATCTTCTGTAATACAGCAATCAATCTATTCACATCATCACTATGTAATCCTGTTGTTGGTTCATCAAGAATATAGAGTGTTTTACCTGTTGAACGTTTTTGTAACTCAGATGCAAGCTTCACTCTTTGTGCTTCACCACCAGAAAGTGTTGTCGCACTTTGGCCAAGTTTAATATAACCAAGACCCACATCATAAAGTGCTTTAAGTTTAGTATAAATACGAGGAAGATTTTCAAAGAAAGTAAGTGATTCTTCTACAGTCATTTCTAATACATCATAGATGTTCTTATCCTTATAAGTCACCTGTAATGTTTCTTCATTATAACGATGTCCATGACATTCTTCACAAGGTACATAAACATCTGGAAGGAAGTTCATAGAGATACGTTTTACACCATCTCCTTGACATGCTTCACAACGTCCACCCTTCACATTAAATGAGAAACGTCCTTTATCATATCCACGTATTTTAGCTTCTGGAGTCTTCGCAAATAAATCACGAATATCATCAAAAACACCTGTATAAGTCACAGGATTAGAACGTGGTGTACGACCAATTGGTTCCTGTAATACTTCAATAACTTTATCAATATTCTCTATACCACGTATTTCTTTATGTTTACCTGGTAATTCACGTGAACGATAAATCTTAGCACGTAGTGCTTTACATAAAATATCATTCACTAATGTAGACTTACCTGAACCAGATACACCTGTTACCGCAATAAACTTACCAAGCGGAAACTTCACATTAATATTCTTCAGGTTATGTTCCTTAGCCCCACGTACTTCTAAATAAAGACCATTTCCTTTATGTCTTGTTTTTGGTACATCAATCTTCTTTCTGCCAGATAAATAATCACCCGTAATAGAATTTTCATTGGCCGCTACTTCTTCAGGTGTACCATAGGCAATCACCTGTCCACCATGAATACCTGCACCAGGACCAATATCCACAATATAATCAGAAGCACGCATTGTGTCTTCATCATGTTCTACGACAAGCACACTATTTCCTAGATCACGCATTTCCTGTAGTGTATGAATGAGTTTCTCATTGTCTCTTTGATGAAGTCCAATAGAAGGTTCATCTAATACATAAAGAACACCCGTTAAGCGTGAACCAATCTGAGTTGCTAGACGAATACGCTGAGCTTCACCACCAGACAGGCCTCCTGCACGTCTAGAAAGTGTTAAATAGCCTAATCCTACTTCATTCAAGAATGTAAGTCTGTCATGAATTTCTTTTAAGATCAAATGGGCAATCTTTTCTTCCATTTCTGATAGTTTAAGATTTTCCACAAATTCTAAAGCTTTCTCAATAGAAAGATTAGTAAATTCAATAATATTCAACCCACCAACCTGTACACTTAAAACCATTTCATTCAGTCTTGCACCATGACATGTTGGACAGGTATGTTCAGCCATAAATGACGCATACCATTCTTTAGACCATTTAGAAGATGTTTCTTCATAACGTCTTTGAATAAGTGTAACGACACCTTCAATATAGTTTGTTGTACGAGAAACATTACCCGAAGAAGAGACAATTGTATAAGTAATAGGTTCATGAGAACCAGTAAAGATAATATCTCTTTCTTCTTCATCAAAATCCTTTAAAGGCTTATCTAAATCAATATGATAATATTCGCATAGTTTTAAGAATCTCTGCCACTCAATACGATCAGTCCCTACCGCTGTCTTAAAATAACGAATACCACCCTCATTAATACTCAAGTTCCAGTCAGGTACTAATAAGTCTAGATCCACTTCTTCTTTAATACCTAAACCTTTACAATCAGGACAAGCACCTAATGGGTTATTAAAAGAGAACAAACGTGGTTCTAGCTTAGGAACAGAGAAACCACAAATAGGACAAGCATAATTAGAAGAGAAAAGCTTTTCAGTTCCCTGTGTAAGGTTTTCTACAATAGCTTCACCATCGGTTAATTTTAAAGCTGTTTCTAAAGATTCAATGAGACGTGTACGATAGCCTTCTTTTTTCTTAATACGATCGACAATGACATCGATGGTATGCTTTTTATTTTTTTCTAGAGTAATGTCTTCATCAAGAGTATACATATTTCCATCTACTTTGACTCTGACATACCCTTCTTTTCTTAATTTATCAAAGAGATCTTTATGTGTTCCCTTTTGATTCATAGCCATACGTGCAAGAATCTGAAGCTTATCTCCATCATCATATGTATCCACAATATCACCCATCTGTTTTAATGTCTGGGCTTCTATCTTAATCCCATGATGAGGACAATAAGCATGTCCTACACGAGCATATAATAAACGTAAATAATCATAAATTTCTGTTACTGTACCAACAGTAGAACGGGGATTATTCGATGTTGTTTTCTGATCAATCGCAATAGCAGGTGATAACCCTTCTATTGAATCTACATCAGGTTTTTCCATTCCACCTAAGAACTGTCTTGCATAAGAATTCAATGACTCTACATAACGTCTCTGACCTTCTGCATAGATTGTATCAAACGCAAGAGATGTTTTCCCACTTCCTGATAAACCTGTCATAATCACAAGTTTATTTTTAGGAATATCTATATTCACATTTTTGAGGTTATTGACACGTGCACCCCTCACTGCAATGACATCCTGTTTCATTCTTCAACCTCCTTATAATCACTTCTTTATTTAAACCCTGTAATTGGTAATCATAGGCTAGAGAAAGGATTTTAGAATAATCCTGATGATTCTCAAATCCTTCATTGATTAAATCTTTACCTGTCACAATAGCTGCAGATGCATGATCACCACACATAGAGATCATTTCTTCTACATAAGCATTCAATTCATTGATAGAAGCACTTGTAACCATACCTCTACCTAACTTATCACATCTTGCAAGATAGAGAAGATCCTTTAAAGGTGCCTTCTGATCAATGGCTTTTAAGAAGCGTAAGAATTTAATCTTTCTTGCATGATTACGAGAAAATGTAGGTAATACCATATGATATTGAATCATAGTATAAATATATCTTTTCTGTTTATGAGAGAGAATCAGATCCACCTTTTCATCAAAGAGGGCGGCACCTTCTTCTGCATGACCATAAGCATGTCCTTCTGGTGTTGTTACAAGAGGTTTACCTATATCATGTAATAAAGCACTCCACATAAACCATAAAGGCTCACTTGTATGATGTTTACATAATGCTGCTAAATCAGTTACCAGCATAGTATGATTCCAGACACTGCCTTCTGGATGATAGTCTGTTCTTTGATGAGTTGTATCTAAGTCCTGTAAGTAGAATGGAAGGCCATGAATGTCTCTTAAGAAATTGAGTCCCTGTGAAGGATATAATCCCATCAATATCTTACAGTATTCTGTATAAATACGTTCTGTGCTGAGAGTATCTAATCCCCCTTCTTCTACGATAGATTGACATAGATTTTTTGTATCTGGATCCATCTTGAAGCCATAACGTGACATGAAGGACGCTCCTCTTAGTACACGTAATGGATCTTCTGAGAAATGATTCCCATTTGTTGCACGAAGAATACCATTCTTTAAATCCTTCTGGCCTGAATAGAAATCAATGACTGTTCCTGTTTCTATATCATATAACATACTATTAATCGTAAAATCTCTTCTTGCACAAGCTTTTTCTAAAGGAAGATCAGGATCCACAATCACATTAAAGTCCTGATGCTTGAGCCCTGTTTTTTCTTCTATTCTTGGTAAGGCGAATTCATAGCCTTCAAGAGTAGACAAATGAACCACCGCAAATGCAGCACCCATGACCTGTACTGTTCCAAAAGATGACAATACTTCCTTTAAAGCCGCAAAAGAGAGGTGATGTACTTCTACATCAATATCTTTAGATCTTCTTTTTAATAGAAAATCACGTACACATCCTCCTACTAGATATACATGTCCTCCTGCCTGTTTAATTGCCTCAAAGACATCTAATGCGAGAGGTGTGAGACTAAATTTACTTTCCATCTTTAATCTCCTCTATCATATCTCGAAGTTCCATAGCACGTTCAAAGTCAAGTACCTTCGCTGCTTCTTTCATCTGTCTTTCTAATTCCTCAAGAAGAACCTTCTTATCCTTCTTAGGTGCTTTACGGCCTTTCTTGACAAGCTTCTGTGCTTCATCAATGACTTCCTGACCATGGATAGCTTCTCTAATTTCTTTCTTAATTGTGGTTGGAGTAATACCATGAGCCTTATTATAAGCTTCCTGTATTTCTCTACGACGACTTGTTTCATCAATGGCACGCTGCATCGAATCAGTGATACGATCTGCATACATAATAACATGACCATCCGCATTTCTTGCCGCACGACCAATTGTCTGGATCAACGAACGTTCACTTCTTAAGAAACCTTCCTTATCTGCATCTAAGATACATACAAGAGAGACTTCTGGAAGGTCTAAACCTTCTCTTAATAAGTTGATACCAATCAAAACATCATATTTACCCAAACGTAAATCTCTTAATATTTCTGTACGTTCTAATGTTTTTGTTTCTGAATGAAGATAAGCGACCTTTAAACCAAATTCCTTGAGATAATCAGTTAAATCTTCAGCCATTCTCTTTGTAAGAGTCGTAATAAGTACACGTTCATTTCTTTCTATACGTAACTGTATTTCACTAATAATATCATCAATCTGATCTTCAATTGGACGTACTTCAATAATAGGATCTAATAATCCTGTCGGACGAATAATCTGTTCAACATATTCACCATGTACACCTTCTAACTCATAATCACCTGGTGTAGCAGATACAAATATTGCCTGGGGAATGAGTTTTTCAAACTCTTCAAAACGAAGTGGTCTATTGTCCAATGCACTTGGTAAACGGAAACCATATTCCACTAATGTTTCTTTACGACTTCTATCTCCATTAAACATACCTCTAATCTGTGGAAGCATAACATGAGATTCATCGACAATAAGCAAGAAATCATCTGGGAAATAATCTATTAAACAATAAGGTCTTTCTCCTGGCTTTCTTCCATCAATATGACGTGAATAGTTTTCAATACCTGGACATATGCCTACTTCTCTCAACATTTCAATATCATGTCTTGTACGGTTATCGATTCTTTCATATTCAAGTGGTTTTGCGGCATCCTGGTAATACTGTAGTCGGTCTTTTAATTCTTCTTCAATCGTATCACAGGCATGAAGCATCTTTTCTCTGCTGGTAATATATTCTTCCGCTGGATAAATCGTATATGTATTATAAGAGGCCTGAACATGACCCATTAAAGGATCAACTTCTGTAATACGATCGACTTCATCACCAAATAATTCAATACGTATAATATAAGATTCAGTATGACCTGGTACTATTTCAATAACATCACCACGTACTCTAAAAGTACCTTTGACCTGGTCCATATCATTTCTAGTATATTGTCTATCTACTAAGAATGTGAGTAACTCACGTCGATCAATTTCCTGACCCACACGTAAAGAGAAAATCATTTCCTGATAACTCTGTGGATTACCTAAACCATAAATAGCGGCCACAGAGGCTACGACAATCGTATCTTTTCTTTCTAATAAAGAATTCATAGCAGCCGCTCTCAGCATCTCTATTTCTTCATTTGTTTGTGATTCTTTATCAATATATGTATCACTCTTAGGAATATAGGCTTCTGGCTGATAGAAATCGAAGTTTGAAATAAAGTATTCGACACGGTTTTCTGGAAAGAACTCCTTTAATTCGCTATAAAGCTGTCCAGCTAATGTTTTATTGTGTGATAGTACAAGAGTCGGTTTATTCACCTGTGCAATCACATTTGCAAAGGTAAATGTCTTACCAGTCCCTGTACCACCTAATAAGACCTGTGTCTTTTTACCTTCATGAATTCCTTTCACAAGTTCTTTAATGGCTTCTGGCTGATCTCCCATTGGTTTAAATTTCGATACAAGCTTGTAAGACATATAATCCCTTCTTTCTATATTAAAGTAAGTACTTTCTGTAATGCATTGTCATATTCCTTATGACTTAATCTTTCTGCAAGTACACT
>ERZ779737.1493-NODE-1493-length-18011-cov-5.571452_pt1 | contig 18011 bp, 17 predicted proteins | sample MGYA00511889_ERZ779737 | MGnify/ENA primary metagenome ERZ779737 (study PRJEB29588, sample SAMEA2163575) | human gut metagenome | biome: human gut; feature: human-associated habitat; material: faeces | place: Denmark | collected 2008/2010 ...
ATCAGATCAAAGATTTTTAATTAATTTTATTAAAAAATTATATTATAATATATCTATCAAATGAAAAAATAAAAGAAAATATTAAATTGACTTTTATTAAAAATTTTGATATAATATATATATAAAGAATAAAAAGTTTAAATATAGTGGTGATAATATATGGAAGAGCAATGAAAAAGATACTATAAAAATTATTCTGTAAGTAATTTAGGAAGAATTCGTAATGATAATACTAATAATATAAGAAAATTAATAAAAAATAGTTATGGATATTTAAGAACTAATATTACAGATAGAAAAAATAATACCCATAAAGAAATAAAAATTCATAGAGCTGTAGCAGAATTATTTATTCCAAATCCATATAATTATCCACAAGTAAATCATATTGATGGAAATAAAGAAAATAATTGTGTAACTAATTTAGAATGAGTAACTGCAGCACAAAATACTCAACACGCAATAAAAATGAATTTAAGACCACAAAATATGAGTAAAAATTAAATGGTTATATCTCCATAAAAAAGATACAATGAGGGCTGTGTCACTCAAGTTAACCAAGTTAAAGTTTTTCTGGCAGATTGATCACACCGTTTAGTGAGGTTTGGGCGTAAGAAACCTCACCGCCGCTATGGTGAAAGAGATAGACAGTCGCTTAGCTATTGCTTAACTGTAAACTGAAGGAATAGTGAAAACTTATAAATAACATATTCTGGAGTTTTAACGAATTAACATTCGGTTTCTAGTGTGACTCCGAAGAAGCTCACCAATTAAATGGTAAAAGAGGCAGAAAAAAACTTAGCCGTGTAGAGAATATGGCTCTACAATGTAATAATTTTTTGCTCATTGACCTAGTTGTCAAAGGAGCGGAGAGTAAAAGCGTACTCGTTAATTGGAATTAATAGCTCCCAGTCTAGTTTTGGTAATTTTAATAGTAAAACAAAAATAGAAAAACGCTTATAATTTATATAAATGCTATTAGACAGATAATGCTGTTATCGTTAGAGGATTGATGGTAATCCGTGCTGACGGACTTTAATATTCAGCAAGTAATGCCGATTGTCATTAAGATACAATCCAAATCCTTTATATGCCGTCTTAGCCGAATGGTAAGGCAATTCACTTGTAATGAATAGATTGCGGGTTCGACTCCTGCAGACGGCACCATATGCGGGTGTAAGTTAACGGTAGACTGAAAGCCTTCCAAGCTTTATACGAGGGTTCGACTCCCTCTACCCGCTCCATTAATATTTAAAAATAAAATAATTTTGGGCGTGTGGCGGAATTGGTAGACGCACAGGACTTAAAATCCTGCGGGTGTTAAAACCCGTGTGAGTTCAAGTCTCACCATGCCCACCATATTTATTTAAAAAGATATTAACAATGGCTTACACCGCGGGAAAGTCGATGCCCTAGGGAAATAAGAAGCGGCTGCCAAAAGTTCGTTGTGTAAGTAAGGTTTGTAATATATTGCGGTTAATACCGCTTTTGGGTAGGTACCAAAGCGGTCAACTGGGGTGGACTGTAAATCCATTGACATTCGTCTTCGGTAGTTCGAATCTACCCCTGCCCACCATTAATTATGCTTGATTAGCTCAGCAGGTAGAGCGCCGGACTGTTAATCCGTAGGTCGTAGGTTCGAACCCTACATCAAGCGCCATTAAGTTAATAAATGGCACGTTATTCTAGTTTTTATGCAAATTATTGCAAAGGAAAACTTCTAGAGCGAATATTTATTTAAGATTAAAGTGTGTACTAAGTGGCAATCAAGTCGTATGTAGAGTAATCGCATATCAAAATTTTAAAGCGAAAGCGCAATTTCAGTAATGAATTGTAATTTATGGAGAAAATCAACTTGACCTAAGACACAGAATTAATTAAATAAATCGCCATTTTAAAATATAAATTGATTATTATAAAAAATTATAATATAATATATATGTAAATAAAAAAACCATAATAAAATTCTTGTTGGTATCTCAATGGCACAGAGAGTAAAGAGTGTTGATTGCTACAACCGCCAATATATTATCATGGCCGGTTCGTCAAGAGGTTAAGACACAACCCTTTCACGGTTGCATCGCGGGTTCGAATCCCGCACCGGCTACCATATATTTATGAAAAGGAGCTGATTAAATTTGGCATACATTTATAAAATAATAAATAAGAAAAATAATAAAATTTATATTGGAAAAACAGAGTTTAGTATTGAAAAAAGATGGAAAGAACATCTTAGAGATAGTAAAAAGAATTTAGATAGACCTCTTTATAGAGCAATGAATAAATATGGAATTGAAAATTTTGATATTGAACAAGTAGAAAAAACAGATAGTCCAGTAGAAAGAGAACAATATTGGATTGAATATTATGGCTCTTTTAAATATGGATATAATGCAACAAAAGGTGGAGATGGTAGATCATATTTAGATTATGATTTAGTAATTTCAACTTATAAAGAATTAAAAAATGCAACTGAAACTGCTAAAAAATTAGGAATTTATGAAGAAAGTGTCCGCAATATTTTAAAAGCTCGTAATGAATATATTTATTCTAGTTCAGAGGTTAATCAAATGAAGTTAAGTCATATAATTAAACAATATAATTTGAAAGGGCAATATATTCAAAGTTTTCCATCTACAAGAGCAGCTGCAGAAAGCATAAAAGGGAAAAATTGTTCACATGGAGTTATTTCTCATATAACAGATGTATGTAAAGGAATACGAAAAACTGCATATGGTTTTATATGGAAATTTGAAGAAGAATAGTTATTGAGTATGGCGGAATAGGTAGACGCGGGCAAGAGGTAGATTAGACATTTACTTGACAAATGGGATACCCTTAAACACTTTGCTAGGCAATAATATGAGTCAAGGGATAGAAGGATAAGTCCTAGTGGAAAACTAATCTATATAGGGTGCAAATCCTTATTACTCAATTAATATATAAATAATATATAAAAAGACACGAACAGCTAAGTAATTATCGCTTTTTTAGGGTAAAAGTAAAAAATTATGTCTTGTTATGGTGATATGGTCTAGTGGTTATGACGGATGCCTGTCACGCATCAAGTCGGGGTTCAATTCCCCGTATCACCGCCATTATTGCCCGGTAGCCAAGTGGTAAGGCACCACACTTTGACTGTGGCATTCCCCTAGTTCGAATCTAGGTCGGGCAACCAAATTTGATATTTAATTTATAGCATATGGATCGGCACCCATCCGACTAGAGTACCATATGAGCTAGATACATAATCCAAATAGTGATTACATGTGGGATGTACGTTTGAACTTATTTACTAAGGAGTAGCATGACTGAGGATTAACTAGAGATAGTATCAAATGTAGGCTAGTATTTTATAAAAAGTGAATTAAGCACAGTATCTTAATCTTATATAGTTGAGTTCGAATAAACTATATAATGAGGACGGACCCAGGAGCATGCCTTTAAGTTGTCTCCCGCGATAGGGATTTAGTTTAATGATAAAATAATGGTCTCCAAAACCGCAGATAGGAGTTTGATTCTCTTAATCCCTGCCATGGCTGGATAGCTCAGTTGGTAGAGCACGAGACTGAAAATCTCGGTGTCCCTGGTTCAATTCCAGGTCCAGCCACCATTGTTTGATTTTTAATAAAAAATATAATATAATATATATGTAATAAAAAATAAATGTTCTTTGAAAATAAAATTATTTGTTGTTTGAATAAGAATGGTATCGTTCTAAAAACGGCTATTCACACGAACTCAAAAGGTTCGTCATATATCTCGGAAGAGAGAGGGAATAGTGCTGTCGAATTAACAAGCATAATGCACTATTGATTTCGTGGGTTAAAATTATGTGCGAGTTGGCGTCGCAAACAGATTGAGGCAAATCCTTGGTGGTTGAAATAAGAAAGCAATAGGTAGCAGGCATAAAACCATCGGCAAATGGCAAAAAGAGAACCTTGTATGTTGAAGGTAACCAATCCTTTCTACACAATATGCTGAAACTAAGGCCATAGTGGAGGCGTGTAGTAGCTTTATACTTATTCATTATATCATTGAGATACGCTGGAAGATGTATCTCTCCACTGTTTGTTCGACTTGCGGTGGATACACTAAAAACAGTAGATGCTGTAAGTGGCTATGGTCATAACGATTGAAATATCGTCAAGAGCCTGATGAGGCGAAGTGAGTAGGCGAAGGTATAATGAGCGTAAGAAAAGCTGTGGGCGACTGGACATATGCTCGAGTGTGACCGTGCCGGGCGCACAAAGAGAAGTGAATGTTAACGGTTGAAGCGTGTAAAAGCGTGTATAACAGTGAGGCTCATGGGCATACTTGAAATCCGTTATGATAGAGATGAATTACTGAAACACATAGTTTTGGGTGTTTTGAACTCCAATCTATGCTTAGCTTATGGAATATTGGTTTCCATCCAATGGCAAGCTCATTGGTGGCAGAATATGCGGTTAATTTGTAAAAGACTTGTAGGTAAAGAAATAAGTCCTACCAAATAATTTTATTTTCAAAGAACATTTTTTTAATTTACTAAATGTAGATAATAATAGTCAATGCTATACAACCAGCAACCGAGGTGATCGCATTGATGAAGGTAAAAACTAATCAGTGGCTTTCCTCGGTGGAACTCTGATGCCCGCGTATTATCTATATTTAGAGGATTAAGAAAATTCTTAGGGAAAGCTGCTGGTAAACCCTATCCAACATAAAGCAGTATGCAAATAAGAGAGCAAGAGACACATACAGGTTGGTGTGATGTGGTGAGCTGTCGTAATGCGACCCGCGTGCGAAGTCATCCCTTATACTAATTATATAATTATCGCACATTCGTTTAGGTGATTAGGATATGTTCAAAATGGGACACAAAGCATATCTGTCTCTCTTGCGGCTAGGATTAGTTGTTGCCGCAAGAGTGCTAAACGCATATTAAAATGAGGTGAAAATATGATACTTAAACCTAATAAATATTTAAAAGAATTAGGAATAGACGAACACTATTGGCTATTTGATAAAAGTAATCAGGATGATCCTAGGTATGTTCCTAATGAAGAAGGCTTTATAGATGCTGAACATTTTAGTCTAGATACAAGCTTAAATTTATATATTTATTCTCAACTTTGTTATTTTAAAGAACATTGTCTTTACGGAACACCAATGGGAATGTCTATTGAAAAATGGACCAATATCTTAGACGCTATGATTGAAGCTTTTCGTTTATTAATTATAGAAGAACAGATAGAGCCTTGGCAATCAAAGAAAGAAAGACATATATTGAGTAAAAATAAAGAAAAGAAAATTAATTATGGAATGAGATTATTTATAAAATATTATAGACATTTATGGTATTAATATTATAAATAATTATGCCGTATGTCCGGGTGGTGAGGAGGCGGTCTTGAAAACCGTTGGTCTGAAAGGGCTTGCAGGTTCGAATCCTGTGTGCGGCGCCATATGTCCTTTTAGCTCAGTTGGATTAGAGCATGGCTCTTCTAAAGCCAGGGTCCAAGGTTCGAATCCTTGAAAGGACGCCATATTGGAGCGTTAGCCAAGTGGTAAGGCATGGGACTGCAACTCCCTGATCGCAGGTTCAAATCCTGCACGCTCCTCCATTTAAAAATAATTATTTTAATATAGTGGCGGCGGATTCCCTGACCCGTATAAGTCCAATCTCTAGAAACTTTTGAAGCCTAGAGAAAGCAAAGGGGAAAAGTTGAAAGTATCTTTTAATAATTGAAATGCAGTTGAGTTTCTAGATACGAAGGCATAGAAATTATTATAAAAACATAGGCTCGGTCGGGTTATGAGTTTGTTAGTTCGCGGAAAACCCGAATGCCCAGGTCGAAAGTAGTGGTGTACTTAGATGGCTGAAACCGAAATTAAATTGTGAACTAACATCTATGCGGATATATATCAATTGGTTAGATAGCTTGCCCTACAAGCAAGATGTTCTAGGTTCGAGTCCTAGTATCCGCACCATTTAATTGACAAAAATAAAAATTAATGATATAATATATATGTAAAATAAAAATGTGGATATAGTTTAATAGAAAAACATTTGCTTGATACACAAAGTTGCGAGTTTGAATCTCGTTATCCGCATCGTTAGGAGTTTTAATTTTTCTAGATCTTGCCCATAGATGGTTATCATGGCGGCACCTTCTTAGAGTATATATTTTTATATATGCGTTTGATAAAAGGTGAGCAAGAGAAAAGTGGTAGGTGTAAACCCTATCTGGGAAGTGACTATGTTAGGAAACGAAGTAGTGATGGTGAAAAATTATTATTTCTAAACGGAATATATTTCTACAAGAGATAAAGAGAAGATTTAATCGTCTTATCTACTCAAGTGCGGTGAGGCGCAGACATGATTAAATGTTTAGAAATATATTTTATGGGGGTATAATATAAAGGCAATTATGCTACCCTTGCAAGGTAGATATTCGGGTTCGAGTCCCGGTACCTCCACCATAAATAAGACTTTCATAATATATTTATTTATAAATAATAGGCGATATTCAGCAATAGTAATTATTCTATTCGGTGGCTTTTATAGAGTGTTAAAATCGCCTAGTATATTCGGGACTTGGTCTAGTTTGGTTATGGCGCCTGGTTTGGGACCAGGAAATCGGGAGTTCGAATCTCTCAGTCCCGACCATAAAGACTATAATTTGAAAATTTTTTGACAATAATAAAAATTTTTGATATAATATATATGTAAATAGAAAATAATTTTAGACAAGAGAACTGCAAAATAACAGTAAATGTATTAGGTTTACAGAAATTAGTATTTTAACAAGTTAAGTTTAAGGAGATACTTATTGGCATTCTAAGTCTGATGCCTGACTTAGCGTAGAAAATTGTTAGATTTTGGAATTGTTGGTAGCAATAAAACGAGAGATACAAACATTCTTCTTGTCTAGGTTTTTCATTTCAATTCCCTTTCATTAAAAAACTCTTTAATTAGAGTTTTTTACTATAGAATAAGTTAATCGAAATTTCGATTAACTTATTTTTTTTGTGCATAAAAAAAGAAGAGGTTTATTCAACCTCTTCATATTGGTAATAGTATTATTTTTACGGTAATATATTATTATTTTTAGTTATCTTATATTTCTTCTTCAATATATAATTCATTTAATTCATTATCATTAAAATTATCTGCTAAGAATATAATTGAAGTATAGTAAGGTATATGTTCTTCTTCTGTTTCAGTAGAAGGCACATACACATCATTAATATCTCTAATATGTTTATTGTTATCTGCTATTAATATTTTTTTATTTCCATATTTTCTTATTTCCATAATCTTTCCTCCTAACTAATAGTCCAACCTTTAGCAGTAGCATTTGTTAATGCTTGTTGTCCTTCCGTACTTGTTAATTTTACTAAGTTGGTATTTCCCAATACTACTTGTTGGGTTTTACAACCTTTTGTTGCTATATCATATAAATTGTTTAATACATTTATTAATGATTGTTCTGTTAATTTAGTACAAGCAGATAAATCTAATTTGTAACTTGAGTAATTAGCATTTTCTCCCGTTGAATATGCTTGCCCTAGATTTTTAAATCCTCCGAAATTTACTACATTAGAAGAATTAACAAAAGCATTATATACACTTGTAACTTTACCTGCATCTAATTCTGGAATGGTTTCTAAATTAGAACAATTTGAAAAGATACTTTGAAAACTATTACATGTACTAGTGTTAATAGATGGAACTTGTTTAATCATCTTACGAATTTCACACATTTGATAGTTCATTTTTTCTATAAAGTAATCATTAATATTAACACCACTTGTTTCAACTGTAACTTCACTATAACCATCTAAATTATCATCACTTGCTTTATATGTTCCATTTTCAGTAATTGTTTTTGTGCCTAAAACAGCACTACTTGTAGATATTTCATTAATTTTGCTCGCATAAGTATCGATTGTTCCATCTCCAACTATTACACCTTTATTTTCTATAGAAGTTTTAATACTTGTTTTTGCATTTTGAAGCCTTGTAATTTCATTTGCTATACTCATATTAAATACCTCCTAACAAACTTTCTATTGTTCCTAATTTAGTATCAATTTCTAATTTTGTATAAACATCATTACTGTTTGCTTTTGAATTCAAAGTAGATTTAATTTCTGTATCATTATAATTATTTAAACTTTCTAATTTTGTTTTTAAATCATCAGTGAAATCATTAGTTGAAAGTCCTTTACCTTCAATTTTATCTACTTTCGTATTTAATTCGGTTACTTTTGCTAATTTAGTTGCTCCACTAATTGAAGTTCCTCCAGTATACACATCTCCTTTAAACCAGGCAACACCTTTTTTACTTAAAGTATGTGCATTTGACCTTGTAGTACTACTAGTTCCATTTCCTACAACAAGTAAATTTATTTGGTCTCCAGCGTTAAATTGTCCAAGGGCAATTTGATAATCTCCATGGGCTACCGCTCCGTCTCCTACAGCAACTGAATTAGTTCCATCTGCAATTGCTTCATATCCTATTGCGGTGCAATAATCTTTATCAGCACGACAATCATGGCCTATTGCAACACTTCGATTTCCTTTAGCACGAGCTATAGGACCTAAAGCAATCGAATAATATCCTGACGCAGTAGCTGATTGACCTATTGCGTTTGTATAAAGACTTTTTTTAGTTGTATTATATTTTAAACCTTTTATAAGCGGAAGCTCATTAACTTCAGTTTTAGTATAATAACTACTTAAATCAATATTAACACCTAATTCATCTCATTTTTCACCTGTATAAGCAACATTCATACCAGTATCTTCTAAGTTGTATACATCTCCAATAGTTAAATTTTCAGTTGGTAAAGCTTCTTTATTAGCAACACTTCCTTTATATTTATAAATTGAAGATACTTTATTATCAACTTCTGATTTAGTATAAACATCTGCACTATTTGCTTTTGTATTTAATTTACTGTCCATCTCTTCTGTGACATAATCTTTTACAAATTGTTGAGTTGATAAATAATGTTCTTGTACTGCTCCTTGAGTATAGCCAAAAGAAACAGTTAAAGCATCGTTTTCTCCCTCTCCTGCGTCTTTCCAAGCTACCATATATTTAAAAGTAATGAAATGTTGACCTGAAGGAATGTCATACATAACAGATCCAGAAGTAGAAGTTTCTCCTGTAATTACTTTATATGCATTTTTAGAATCGTTCCAGCTATTTGCAGCGACTGTTGTATCTAATTTTGAAAAGACGGCTGTATCATCATACTTACATTCTAAACTATAATTAATTGAAACTCTAATAGTTTTTTCTCCAGGATTATTAAGAATAAACTTTCCAAGTGCATAAGAGTTATCATGGGCACCATTTGTAGATACATAATCGTCCCCTCAAGACATTTGTTTAAGCGTAAATCCATATGTTCCACCAGTTTCTCCTTCATATCTAACGAATTCTATTTCAGTTGGATCCTCTTCATCAATTGTGATAACGGGTTCTGTAAGTACTCTCTGAAATTCTTTTTCTAATTGATCAGGACTTATAGAATATTTTCCTTCTTTTAAAGTTTTTACCATATATCCTTTTGAAACAGGACTTCCTTCATAAACTGGGCTATAATAGCCACCATAGTTTTCTGTTGTTGATAAAAAATTTAATTTATCATCATTAGGCTCTAATTTAGAAACTTCTATACATTTTTCATTTTCAATAATAATACTTGCATAATACGAAAATAAGCTATACTCCGTATTATTATAATCAACACTGCACGTATTTCTTGGAAAAGTATGAACTGTTAAACGAATTTTGTCTCCTTGTGTTGGATCAATTTGAACATCTGCATTCATATAAATAGGATTTTGAGCATTTGGTGTTTTTACCAATAATCTTGTCTTACCTTCTGATGCAACAAAATTTGCATAAAATTCATCAAAAAGAGAAAGGTTATCTGTATTTTCTTCACTACTTAAACCATCTCATAAAAAAGTTTTTCCAAATAAAGAATTAATTTCTTCTTTAGTATAATAATTTGTTAAATCTGGATCTACAGTAGGCATAAAACCAGCATCAATAATTGAGCCATCACTCATATGGCATAATAAACTACCATCTGTATCAATAGATAGATTTACTACAGAAATACCAGCTGCACCGTCTTTTCCGTCTGCAGGGACAGGGACTATAACAGTAGCTTTTGAACCATCATTTAAAGTAAAATTAATATTAGTTCCATCTACTTCAACACTAGAAAAACCTGCAGCAACTTTATTAGCATAATTTTTTGCTTGAGTTAATGTTATTAAGTCCATATTACTGTAACACCCACTCTTTCTTACTATTTAGCATATATAATTCTTTACTGTCTATGATATAAGCAACACTGCCTGGGCAGCATTCGCCAGTATTTATATTTGCTAAGTCATCTTTTGTATCTAAAACATATTCTTTATAATTATAATCTGTTCTAGATCCTTGTTTAACTAACATAAAAATTCCTCCTTTTCTAAATCTATATAAAAAATGGCGGAAATGTTTTATCCTAATTTGACCTTAATTTTTGACAAATAAAAAAAATAATGATATAATATATATGTAAATAAAAAATTCTTGGAAAAGAATTGAGAGGAGAATATAAAATGAACGGATTTATTGAAAATTTAAAAAAAGAGACTAATTTTACAGAAACTGAAAATGGAGCAGTAGCACATAAAACAACATTAAATGCAGTATATGATATGTTTGCTTTAGGTGGAGCGTATAGAAAAAGAAGCGATGAAGATTGCATCGTATTATTTCAAAGAGCTTTATCTGAAGATCCTATAATGGCATTAAAATGTTTATTTTATTTAAGAGATATCCGCGGAGGTCAAGGAGAAAGAAGATTTTTTAGAGTTTGTTTTAATTGGTTAGCAAAAAACTATCCTGAGATAGCAAAAAGAAATCTTATAAACATACCTGAGTATGGTAGATATGATGATTTATATTGTGTTGAAAATACTGAAATTGAAAAAGATATGTTTGAAATAATTAAAAAGCAATTAGAATTAGATATGGAATCTCTTAGTAAAAGTGATAATGCAGGGGTATCTTTATTAGCAAAATGGGTAAAAAGTGAAAATGCTTCTTCTGTTGAAACTAATAGACTTGGCAATAAAACAAGAGAATATTTAAAAATGTCACATAAACAATATAGAAAAATGTTATCTATACTAAGAACTAGAATTAATATAGTAGAAAAACTAATGTCTGAAAATAGATGGAATGAAATTGAGTTTGATAAAATTCCTTCAAAAGCAGGATTAATATATAGAAATGCTTTTGCTCATAAAGATATTATTGCAGATAAATATGCTAAATTTATTGCAAGTAAAGACACAAAGGTAAATGCGGCAGCTTTATTCCCATATGAAATTGTAAAAAAAGTAACAGATAAAATTGATCTTTGGCGTGGAGATTTAGATATTACCGAAACAGAAAGAGAAACATTAGAAAAATATTGGAAAAATTTACCTGATTATTTAGAAGGCAAAAAATGCAAAATTCTTACTGTTATAGATACATCTGGATCAATGACAAGTTCAAATGGTTCTGTTGCTCCAATTGATGTTGCAATTTCATTAGGAATGTATTGTGCAGAAAGAATTGGAGAACCTTTTAATGATAAGTTTATATCTTTTGCTTCAAGACCAGAATTTATAGAAATTGAAGGAGTAGATTTTGCAGATAAAGTTCGTAGAATTTATCAAAAAAATCTTGTAGATAATACTGATTTAAGAGCGGTTTTCAATTTATTAAAAGAGGCAATTATTAATGCAGGATCTGAAGCAACAGATATTCCTGAGACCATTATAGTTATTAGTGATATGGAAATTGATGGCGGAAGTTATTGGCGTTCAAAAAATCAAGTTCAAACTGAAATGGAAAATATTAGAATGGAATGGGAAAATGCTGGCTTAAAAATGCCTCATTTAGTATATTGGAATGTTGATGCTAGACACAATACAATATTAGATGGAAATGAAAACACTACTTATGTAAGTGGTTGTAGTCCAGTAATTTTCCAAAGTGTGTTAACTGGAAAATCAGGAATTCAATTTATGAAAGAAAAACTAAATTCAGAAAGATATGAACAAGTAAGATAATTCTTACTTGTTTTTTATTTATTTTTATGATATAATAATAATGTAAAAATTAAGGAGGGATATATTATGGCAACATTTTTAAAAGGCGATATTCACGGTAATTTATTTGAAATTATAGATTTTATAAATAGATTTAATTTAGGAAAAAATGATAATATAATTATATTAGGCGATTGTGGAATTGCTTGGAGAAAAGATAAAAAAGATCTAGCCCAAAATATTAAACTTTGGAATGAATGCGGAAATGGGGTTAAACTTTACTTTATAGATGGAAATCACGAAAACTTTAATATCTTAAATTCACTTCCAATAGAAAACAATATGGGTAAAATTGCTGATAATATATATCATCTCCGCAGAGGACAAGTTTATGAATTTGAAAATAAAAAAATATTAGTATGTGGGGGAGCAGATTCAATAGATAAATATCGTAGAATAGAAAATTTTACTTGGTGGAAAGAAGAAGCTATCTCTCAAGAAACCATAGACGATATTCCCGCAGGTCATTATGATTATGTTTTAACTCACTGTTGTCCTAGAAGTGTATTTGAAAAAAACAGAATTTATTTATCTACGCTACAATTTTTAGATGAAAATAAAATAAATCATAGTAGCGAAGATATGTTAGAACAGCTAAAAAACAAAATTACTTTTGACCATTGGTTCTTTGGTCATTATCATATTAATCGTAATTTAGATGAAAAATTCACTTGTCTTTTTGAAGACTTTATGGAGGTAAGATAAAAATGAAGAAAAAGATATATATTTTTTTAGATGTTGATGGTGTATTAAATAATATTAATTTTTGGAAAAAGAATTATTTTAAATATGGTTTTTCAGCAGGAACATATTCAATAGATGAAAAAAACATAAAAACACTAGCAAAATTACATAAAAAATTAAAAGATAAATATGAACTTCATTATGTATTGAGTTCAACTTGGAGATTAAGTAAAGATGGACAAGCTGTTATATTGAATAGACTAAGAGATAATGGTATAAAATTAGATGGTATTACAGAACCAAATAATTCTGAAGATAGGGGTAAATTAATTTTAAATTATCTAAGTAATCTTCAATCTTATGATTTAGCAATTGCTATTGATGACGATACTTTTGATATTAATCCATATCTTACAGAAAACTTTCATTTGGTAACACCAGACTTTCATATGGGACTTACTTCTTGTGAAACAAGGTTAATAAGAAAAATAATAAAGGAGATGGAGAAAAAATGGAAGAAAAGAGAGAAGGAATTTTAAGAGTTTTAAATTACTACAAACAATTACTAGAACAAAAAGGATATAAAGTTATTTATGTAGCTCTCTATGGTTCTCAAAACTATAATGTAGATGATGAAAAAAGTGATATTGACGCAAAAGCAATTGTTCTTCCTACTCTTTCAGATATTATTCATCGTAAGCCCATTTCTGCCGTACTGGAAACTGAATATGGGACAATAGATTATAAAGATATTATTACTTTCAATGATGTTATAAAAAAAGGCAATTTTAGTTATATAGAGGCAGTTCAAAGTTTTTATCGAATTGGAGATTTAGAAACTATAGACAAACTTTTTGGAAATATAAAAGTAAATTTGAAAAGTATCATTGGTGGGATGCAAGAAAAAAGAAGAGCTTTAACGCATGAATATCCAAGTAAAACAGAGGAATTTAAGCTTTGGAACTGTGATCCAAAACAATTTCATCATATATGGAGATTAGCAAATGTTCTTAATTATAATCTTCAGAATAATGAAAATCGTAGTTATTTAAGATATAATCGCAAACAAAGAGGATTTATGATAAGTATTAAAAGAAAACTAATAACATCACTAGAACAAACAATAAAAATAGCAGACAAATTAATTGAACAAGCTCAAGAAAATCTTAATCAAAGATATCCGCAATATAAATATGTGCCTATTAATAATACAGAAGCTCTTGATGACTATGTTGAGAAAGAAATAAAAAAACAATTAATTAAAAAAGATTAGTTGTTTTTTTATAAAAAATATAATATAATATATATGTAAGAAAAAAAAGGAGTGTTTTATATGTTTTTAAAAAAGAAAGTTTATGTATTAGAAGGGTATACTTGGGAACCAGATCATCAGTATCCGCTTCAATTAGAAAATATGGTTTTTACAAGTTATAAAAAAGCGAATAAGGAATTAATGAATATAAAGGAAAACCTACAAGAAGAAGCAGACACAATGGAATGGGATATTGATATTCAATGGCTTCAAGAATTTGATACTCTTGAAGTAAAGTATCCTAATGGAACTATTGATAATTATACTATCTTAGAAAGAGCTGTATTATAGGGGGTATAATATGTTTGATTTAAACAAAGATATAATTTTACAAATAGCAATGATGTCATATAATGAATAGCGGTTGCTGCGATTTTTTGATTTTTTAATAAAATTATTATATAATATATATGTAATAAATAAGGAGAGTGATAGAAATGAGTAAAATGAAATATATAAGAGATTTTATAAAGAATATTAATCCAGATTATAGGGTTAGATATGGAAATGTTTTTGAAGTAGACATTCCTGAAGAAAAAATTTTTATCACTTTAAATAAACATAAAGAAGAAGATGAAATGGTACAAAAATTCTTAGAAAAAGAATATGGAAAAAGATATAATAGTTTTATTATAGGATTACTTCATGAAGTAGGGCATATTGAAACTTTTGAAGAAGATTTAGATGAAGAAAGAGACTTTGTTTATAGTTTATTAAAAATTGATTTTAATAATGGTCGTTCAGACATAGAAAAGTTTAATAATATGTATTTTCGCATTCCCGCAGAATATAATGCAACTGCTTGGGCTGTTAATTATTATGAAACTCATTTGCAAGAATGTCAAGAGCTAGCAAGAAAATTAAATATTGATTTTTAATAAAAAATATAATATAATATATATGTAATAAGAAAAGGAGTGATAAAAATGAAAAATGTAAAATTTAATGCGAGTGAATTACTAGATAGTCTTAACAGAGAATTAAATCAAGCAGAGATTAATGAAATTTATAAAGCATTAACTGCTTATGGATTGGGACTTCAAGAAATCGATGAAGAAACAGATAAAATACTAGATGAAGTTATTGATAATGAATATTATGAAAAAGATTACATTAGAGGTATAGTTAATGAAGATATTTTAGATATTGCAGAAAAATTATTAGAAGAAAATATGAAAATTGAGGAGGAATTATAATGATAAAAATGACTTATGAGGGTAAGAAATATGATTATGGAACTGTCGGAAGCCAGATGTATGATATAGAAACAAAAATAGAGATGGATGAAGACTGTAGTGTAGATGATGTTATTATTGCTATTGCAAAATTAATGAATATTGCTACATACCACGTTTCTGTAAATACCATTAGAAGTGCGTGCGATCGCATAGAAGAAGAATATGGCGATGGAAGAATAATTTAATTGACAAAATAAAAAAATAATGTTATAATATATGTATATAAATAAAATCTATATTCCTGTGGCAACTCAAAAAGAGAAATCCACACGGGGGCCCGAACCCTCTATGCTGATTAAGTTCTGGCATATGACAGAGAATGCGGTTAATAAAATTGTAGGGATATAGGACCGGGACAAGAGGGAATGCATACATTATCTGCGGCTACCATTGAGTAACAAAGATAGTGTGAGGACTGAGCTTGCGGTATATAAATGGGGCGAGAAAGATATGGAAAATAAATAGGCAGATGTGTCTACCATCACCGCCAAAGGGTATTGCCGAGCAGCGACCAGGTTAGGCTGTAATTAATATAGAATTTATATGCGGGTGCCGAAAGATAAACGGACGTAAGAAAATAGAGGTACCGAAGTTGGAACGTCAGGGTTGTTATCCCTGCGGCAATTCTTAGAATATGCTGAACAAATTAAAAAAGGCTACGCAATCCATATAGGTATGTTGGAGAGGTGAGACGCCTACCCCCGCATTTGCATCAATAGAGATTTATAAATCAGGGTCTCCGCAAGGAGAGAAGGAAATAAAAAGGTTATCCTGAGTTTCTATCTTCTCTATTGATTTTTTATTAAAATTATTATATAATATATATGTAAGAAAGAAAGGAATTGATAGATATGGAAAAGAAAAAATTTGTTTGTAATTGTGAAGGAGTATGTCCAGTATGTGGAAAGAGAGATCTCGAATGGGGATATTCACAATCTAATGAAGAAGAAATTGGATATGATTATGTTTGTAAAAATTGTGGAGTAGAAGGAACAGAATATTATAAATTGGTTTTTAATGGACACGTAATATATCATAATGATACAATTGAAGTTACAGAGGATGTAAATGATTATATTGCTCCTGAAGCATAATTTATTGAAAGAAGAGGAAATTATTATGGAATGGTATGTTTTAAATTATAATTTTAACGAGAGAAAGATTGAATTATTTAATATATTTAGAAGTGTAAGATTTACTAGAGGTGTTAAGGTTTTATTAGAAAACTATATTACTTTTGATGATTTTGTAGAAAAATTAAAAAATGAAATTAAGTATAGTTTTTGGTCTAAGCGAGAATACGAAATCTCTGTTGGAGATGCATTTTGTGGAGAAGAAGAATTAGAAAAGTGGGATGTTTCTATGCAAGTTCTTCCTAATATAAAAATTCTTGCAAAATATATAATTGACTTCTATAATAAAGAAGAAGTTGAAAAATAATAAAAAATATTATATAATATATATGTAAATAAAAAAGTAATAAAATAAATAGCGATTACCGCATAAAAGAAATTATTTGATTATTTATAAAAAATATATTATAATATATATGTAATAAAAAGTTCATAGTTTATAGTGTGAAAAACAGTTAGCGAATGGCTAAAAGAAGTTATATCAAAATTAACTGAACTAAATTATATATATAAAATGGAGTTTGTGAAACCCACTAAGTGAACAGGGTAATGCTTAAACAGAGGTTCTCCGTTATCAAAAACTACGGCAATAAGTCCACTTCGGGGGAGCCAGAGATGGGAACTGGCGGAAATGGTTATATCCTAAATTCATCACAGCGGCTTTGTCTTAATGAGTAGTGCATTACCATTGAGAATACAAAAGCAAGGGCGTATGAGACCAGCGGCTACAGGTTGGAATATAAATGATGATGTAGTAGGCTGCAAAGGTGATCTCAACCGCAACTAGCAGGCTTTAAGGGATAGTGAAAAGAGAGCTCTACGCACAGCAGAGGGAGCTAAAAGATTGTGCTGCTGTATCAATAGTATATTAAAAGTGAACATATGAACAACCGCGGAAATGTCATATGAGAGGTTGCCAGAGGAACTGGTTTGCCGACCGGGAGGGCAAAAAGATACGATAACTGGACAGGAGTCATGACCTGCAGAATTGCGGATATGAAGGAATAAACAGTGATCCGCCGAAAAGACCAAAAATATAATTAAACTATTGATTTTATAAAAAAATTATTATATAATATATATGTAATAAAGAAAAGATAACTTTTATAAGTTATAATAATCTAGTCTGTTGGTTCCAGTCCGAATATAGTAGGAAAATAACCAAGCGAATTAGTTCGCTTTAAATATATTAATAATCTCTTGGTGTATGGAAGAGCCTCAAAGCCAAAAGAGAGAATGAGTATCGGCGGTCCGAGTTGAAGGCTTGTAGGGCGGATACCTCACTTAATATATTTAAAGAGAATTAATTCAATAGCAAAATTAATTCTTTCTTAAAATTATAATTGTCGGTAAGAGAGACGAACGACACTTGAGTACGGTGAAAGTCCAGAATGAAGCCTAGTAGTCTATAACGAACTTTTGCGAAGTGTGCTAGTCGTTAAGCACATTGACCTAACTATCGAAAAGAACTTAGCCCT
>ERZ779737.1497-NODE-1497-length-17989-cov-24.122337_pt1 | contig 17989 bp, 12 predicted proteins | sample MGYA00511889_ERZ779737 | MGnify/ENA primary metagenome ERZ779737 (study PRJEB29588, sample SAMEA2163575) | human gut metagenome | biome: human gut; feature: human-associated habitat; material: faeces | place: Denmark | collected 2008/2010 ...
TTTTTGCAGTCATGACACAAGAAAAGCTCCCTCACAGGAAGGAGCTTTGTCTACAATCTGAAGCCACCTCTAAACGAGGTGGCTGATCTCTGCCAAGGTCGGGACACAGGCATATAAACATTTTTTGAGTTCCGCATCCGGCTGCGTCTGATCCGGCACCATGACGACCTTGCAGCCTGCACGGTAAGCACTTAAGACACCGTTAGGAGAATCCTCCACCGCCATACATTGCTTGGGTGACAGCCCCAATTGTTTGCAAGCGTAGAGATAAATGTCCGGAGACGGCTTACCTTCCTCTACCATGGTAGCACAGATCAATTTTTCAAAGTAAGGTCTGATTCCTGTAAGCGTCAGATATTTTTCGGTCCGCTCCAGATCCGTTGCCGTGGCAACAGCTGTGGTAATGTGCCTTTTTTTCAGATCTTTCAGAAGTTCCACAGCACCGGGCTTGCATTTGATGCCATCCCGGTCCAGTGCTTCCTCCATCAATTCTTTTCGTTTATTCCGCACGGCATAATAATCAAATTCCTCGCCGTACCAATCCTTAAGCTGTCTGGGGGCAAAAGGCCTTCCAAGACTGCGCATCGTCAGTGCCTGCTCATCCGTCATCGTATAACCGCAAGTCTCCACTGCCTTCGGCCAGAAAATACGGTAATATTTTTCGGTATCGATCAACGTACCATCCATATCAAAAATAACTGCCTGGATCATAACCGTCCCTCTGTATCATCCATCTGCCCGGCGTGCTCCGCTGTTTCTGTATTTTCTGCGGCGTTATCCTCTGTCCGATCACTGTCTGCACTGCCTGAAGCTTTTGGGGTTTTTTTGTCACGCTTTTCCTGTCTACGCTTTTTCCTGCGTTTTGCCATCTTTTTCACAAGTAATACAATCAGCAGTATTCCCACAGCTACTCCGATGATGCCAATTACGATCATCCGGGTATGGCTGCCTTCTGCCTCCGCGATGCGGAAGCTGCCGGGTACCTCCATGGTGAACTGTCTGTAGCTGCCGATCACCGTAGATTCCACTTCTCTGTATTCGCCATCCTGGTCTACCCAAACTACAGTATTGTCGGCATCCTCACAGTAGACACGTAAGCTTGCTTCTCCGGTATAGTCCGGTGCGTCTTCTTTCATGGAGTTGGTCATGGAGACCTTGTATGTGTCACCCTCTATCTGCAGATGCAATGCAGCATTCGGATAGAAGTTACCCTCTGCCATGACCAGAGGTTTGTTGGCATCATTTTTCTCTGCGGAAGCAATGGATGCAATCCACTCCTGATACTCCGCTTCCAGTACGCGATTGCCGGTAATGTAACTAAAATCATAATCCGGCCATACACCGTAATAGCCTTCCTTCTCCGGTACCTTAGGAATCTGATCTGCAGACAGATAGTCTCCGTAATTACATTTATAGGAAGCCACTTCTACACCATCCGCCTGGAAAGTAATAGTGAACTGGGAAAAGGCTTCCGGCACGCCGTCTTTGTTGCAAAATTCCTGATAAGACAACGGGGTTGCACCACCCTGATAACCAATGCCGTCCACGCCGCCGGCACCGCCTTCTACATAATAATTGCCATATAAAGTACCGTCATCCTTAACTTTTCCTGCAATACTTCCCTGACTCTCGCCGGACATATCCAGCTCGTTATAAGCATAACTGTAAAAAATATCGCAGCCTTCCCCGGCGATTCCGCCGATATTATTTTTACCGGTGATCTTACCCATGCTGTAACAGCTACGGATCGCATAGCTGGCAGATCCGGCAACGCCTCCCACATAGCTGCCTCCGGTACTCTCTACCGGAGCATAGGACTCACAGGAAATGACCGCGCCGTATTCCGCCTTGCCGACGATACCGCCCACATAATCCTTTTTGCCGGTCACATCTGCGTAGTTCCGGCTGTCCCTGATGACTGCCTTGATGGTCTGCTCCACATCGAAGCTCTCCGTTCCGGTCAAGGTAATGTCATCCTCCGGGTCAAAATCATATTCCGTTGCCACCTGTCCGACAATACCTCCGACATTGGTATCCGCCTCTACCGCACCGCGGTTCACGCACAGTGTGACTTTACCTTTTTGGAAGCTGGATGTGTCATATAATGCTTCTTCGGTTCCCTCCGGTTCTGCCTCACCAGCCTCAGCATCGGGATCTCCGGGGTTCACTTCCCCCTTGCTGGCGGATTCGTCCGAAGTATCCTCCACAGAAATTCCCTCGTATCGGAAGAGATCATCGCGGATCTCGCTGACCAGCTTCCGCAATACTCTCGCCTGATCCATCAGTTCATCCATATGTGCGCTGGTACTGTCTGACCCTGCCTGGAGCACATCTCCCAACTGACCCAGCTGGTCAAAGGCTTTATCCAGACTCTGATTCAGTGTATCCAGATTATTCTTAATACCACCACTGCGGTCTGTGGATGCGTTAACCATATTATCCAGATGCTTCGTGGCATTTTCACCAAACTTTTTCAGAGCTGTTTTATAACTCTCTGTATCATCCGGTACGGTGATCGTAATGTCACCACCGCTCAGATCATTACCGCTTAGCGTGATATCATGTCTGTTACCGTTATTTTTATCGTCCTCGGCCTGTTTGTTCAGGTCATTATTCAAAACCTTCAGGTCGTTGCTGACACCGTTCAGCTCCTGATTGTAAATATACCACAGATCTTTCGTGGTTCCGGTAAGGGAATTTCCCGCACTATTGGCATCCTTCAGATTCGTACTGATACTTTTGGTCAGCGCAGATGCCTGCCTGCTGTAATTGCTGAAATCTTTCTGTGTTGCATCCAGCATATCCAGGAACTTATCCGTCTCTGTGTCCAGTTCTTTCAGTTTATCACTAAGATACTGGATCTCCAGAAAAGGCTCCATCTGGCCTACGATGCCGCCGACATCTTTTCTGCCCTGAACGAAGCCGGTATTGGTACAATTCTGCAGATATCCCTGATGCAGTCTGCCGACGATACCACCGGTGTTGTAACCCACATGCTGGTAACCAATGGCTCCTGAATTGGAGCAGTAATAGATTTTACCATCAGAGATGCCTGCGATACCGCCGGTATCCGTATGCGCAGCCACATTGGAAGTACTGTTGATCTGCTCCAGATTGTCCATGGTAATATCATCCAGTTCATAAGTCACTTCTGTGCTGTAGGTATTGATGCTGCCACTGTTGCTGCAGTTATTTAAGATTCCGTGATTGTTACCGACAATACCGCCTGCAGAATGATTACCAATGACATTTGCATTGGATTCACATCTGCGGATCTCGCCGGTCTCTTCATTCACACCCGCAATGCCACCGACTTCATTATCACCGATCACATTACCGGAAAACTTACAATTCTCAATGCTGCCGTAATTCACCCCGACGATACCGCCGACCTGATTCTGGCTTCCGGAGGGAGATATTTCTCCGCTCACCGTGAGATTACGTACTTTGGCGCCTTCCTGCACATAACGGAAAAGACCTGCCGCAGAACCATTCCCCGTAAGCTTTACATTGGAGATCGTAAAGCTATTACCATCGAAGATTCCCGCAAATGTGGGAATACTGAATTCACTTTCCATACTCAGAACGATGTCGTTGTGCAGCACTACTTTTATACCCCTGGACCAGCTGTCCAGCACACAGTTCTCCGCAAGCCTGCGCAGATCCTCCTCCGTGCTGATCTCTACAATTGCATAATCCTGCTCCTGCGTGGTGCTGCTATAACCGCTGCCGCCCTTATATTGTTCATAGGTTAACGTCTCTTCCGCATAAGCGGTTGCCGGTGTCTGCAGCAGTAATGCTGCTCCCAGCAGGAAACATAATAATCTCTTACTGTTCATCTTCTGTTCCCTCGCTTTCTGCTGTATGATTTGTACCTGACTCATCCCCCTGCTCCAGGGTCACGACATCCTTGGGGCGCACCACTGCTCCCATCTCACCGTCGATGACACCGATGAAATCACCTTCCAGCATACCATTGACATAACCCTTGATATGACCGTTCATCCGAATCCTTCCGGCAGAAGGCAGCGGCTTCGCCAGATCACGCTTTAAGGTAAATGCCGTCTTCTGAATAATGATATCTCCGATCAGCAGCGTCTGGGGCAATGCCAGCAGCACCAGTAAAATAGATGTCAGGGTACCACGTCCCAGCGCCAGTCCGATCGCTGCTACCGCTGCGTTGGAAGATACATAACTGATAATGAATCCGGCAGCCACCAGCATGGAACCACTGGTAACAATTGTAGGGAACGCCTGGTTCAGTGCCTCAATGGCAGCTTCTTTGATCGGCATGTACGTCTTCAGATCCATATAACGGCTGGTGATAACGATAGCGTAGTCGATCGTCGCACCCATCTGGATGGCGGACACTACCAGATATCCCAGGAAGTATACATTTTCACTCAGCAGATACGGCAGTGAGAAGTTCATCCAGATACTACCCTGAATCGTTACTACCAATAGTACCGGCAAGCCGGCAGACTGGAACGTAAACAGCAGGATGATCATAACGAACAATGCTGTCAGTACAGTGATGATGGTGTTATCTGTTGCGAAAGAGTCTCCCAGATCCTTATCACTGGTGGCATTTCCGACTAACAGGATATCATCTATATTATAGAACTTCGCCACGGTATTGCGTATCTGATCCAGCGCTGCGGTGGTCTCTTCTCCTTCATAAGGTACATTCAGTTCCAGAACGAAACGGGAATTATCTTCTCCCAACAACTGATCCTTTGCAATCATGATCTTGGAATGTGCGTCCGATAAAGTCTCCTCCAGATCATCATCCAGCGTGATGTTTCCGCTTTCTTTCTGATCATAAATGAACAGGAACATATCGATAAAAGGTACTTCGTAATCGTTGACACCGCTGACCAGAGCACCGTAATCACTCTGATCCAGGGCATATGCCGAATACAGCATATCCGCCACTTCCACATCCAGATCGATCAGCTCTGCAAATTGTCTGGGATTCAGTTTGTCGGTCAGCATGTAACCATCCATAGCTTCAATATTGCCAAGTCCCTGAACGGATTTTACCACATCCAACTTTTCCAGTGCCTTCAGGGTCTGTGCCTCTTTTTCATAATCACCGTTGGGCACAATGACTGCCAGCTGATTCACCATGCCAAATTCCTTATTGACCATGCTGACTGAGAATTTATTCTCGCTCATACTGCTGGATTCCAGTGTATTTACATCATATACATAATTCGCCTTGTTGGACAGAAAAAATGCTGCAATAACACCCACGATCAGTACCGGAGGTACAATGTAACGGGTAGCCACACAGAATTTTCCCACTGCCGTGATCTTCGGTACGAAACTCTTATGGTGCGTATTGTCGATTGCCTTGGAAAAGGTAAGCAACAGCCCCGGCATCAGGAAGAATACCGCTACCATACTGAAAATAATGGATTTTGCCAGGATAATCCCCATATCGTAACCAATCCTGAACTGCATGAACATCATGGCTACCATACCGGAGATCGTGGTCAGGGAGCTGGAAGAAATCTCCGGGATTGCCTTACTCAAAGCTACTATTACAGCTTCTCTGGCATCCTTGTCCTCATGCTCCTCCATAAAACGGTGTGCCAAAATGATGGCATAGTCTACTGCCAGACCTAACTGCAGCACCACTGCGATAGAGTTCGTCACAAAGCTGATAGTACCGAACCAGTAGTTCGTACCCTTGTTCAAAATAGCTGCCACGATAAATGTGGTCAGATATACCGGGATCTCCGCGTAAGTTGTGGAAGTAAATAGCAGCACGGCTACGATAACCACAGCTGCCAGCAGCAGAATGACGATCATATCATTATTCAGGTCATTCGCATCACGCTCTTCCTGACCGATATCGGAAGAATAATAGACATCATAGTCAGACAACGCGTCCAGCACTTCTGTTAAATGCTGCTGTGTGGCTTCCGTATCCGCTTCCTCATCAAAAGTGACAGACAATAAAGCCTCCATGTCATGATAATGATCTTCCGTGTCATCAAAATCCAACATACTGACACCATCCATTTTTTCCACCTGATCCGCCAGCTTCTGTGCCTCATCAAAAGTCACATTGCAGATCAGGATCCGGGCGGAACCATAAGTCGTAAATTCCGAATCCATCAGATCCAGTCCCCTTCTGGTCTCTGTCGTATCCGGCAAATATGTGGTCAGGTCATTATTCACTTTGACCTTATTCATGGATAATACGCAAAATATGCATAAAACAATAAAGATCAGATAGAATCCTTTTCGTTTATCTACAATAAGCGTAGCAAGCTTCATCATAAAGGAGTTATCTTTTTTTTCTTTTTCTGTGTTGTCTGCTGCCATAGTTTCCTCCTGCTGCATCTCTCTTTGTACCCTTACGTATCTGATTTTTCTATTCTTAGTTTAAAAGTTTTTCCCGCTTCTGTAAAGCCTTATTACAAAGATGAAAAAATGTATTACTGTCATTTAATGAACTCGTGTTGATTTTCTAACACAAGCAAAATATAATAATAGGGAAGAAAAAGCAAGCTACAAATTGTGTTTATATGTCTGTTTTTGAACATTGCATTGATTTGTGTTCATTGTTTTAGAAAAAATTCAGATTTGCATTAGATACATATTAGATATTATGATCATTTCCCGGAAAGGATGGAGAATTGCCGTATGGAAAAAATGGATCGCCGCGTGCGCAAGACCCGCGCCCTGTTGCTGCAGGGCTTAGTCAAAATGATGGAAAACCACGATATTCAGGATATTTCCGTCAAAGAACTCACAGAACTGGTAGATATCAATCGCGGAACCTTCTATCTGCATTATGATGATATCTACGATATGCTCCATAAAGTGGAAGATGAAATGTTCCGGGAGTTCAATGAGATCATGGAACAGGAACCAGTAGGTACTTCCACATTATCCTCTGACGGTCTTCTGTTAGAGTTCTTCCGCTTCTTAGACCGCCACAGAGATCTCGCCAGAGTCATGATCGGTCCCCATGGAGATCTCACCTTCGTTAACCGCCTGAAGGACCAGATCAAAAAGCGCACTCTCCGCTTTCTGGAAAGTGCGCAATCCGATGCTAACTATGAATATCTCTGTTCCTTCATCATTACCGGTTGTGTCGGTGTCGTAGAGACCTGGCTGAAAGAAGCCACTCCCCAGTCTCCGGAAGAAATGGCAGGGATTCTGGGAAACATGCTTATACGTCAGCTTACTTTTGCTCCGGAGCCTGCATAGACTGCTTAGACTGTGTCGGCTCCGGCATGCCTACACTTAAAGAAGTCACGACCTCGCCATCCAGGAAGAAAGATACGGTGTCGCCTACCTGTAGATCATCCAGTGTGGCATCCGCTCCGTCAATCGTGATGATCGTATCATCATTGACCGTAATAGTCATAGTGTCACCGCTGAGGGTTAAGGTCATCTCATCTAACATGTCTTTCTCGGGTTTCTGACCGTCCGGGGCTTCTCCGCTGGGGACTTCACCAGCAGGTGCTTCTCCATTAGGAGTGCCTCCGTTGCCGTCTGGTGCCTGTCCGTCAGGCTTTTCACCATTCGGTGCTTCTCCATCCGGAGCCTCCGGCTTCTCTGCCAGCGCAATGGAGATCACATTGCCGTCAATGGCAGTAATCTGACCAAGATAAGATTCCACCTTCTCTTCACCTGATTCTGTTGCCGTACTTTGCTCCACCGTGCTCTGTTCCGTCGTGCTCTCCGGCGCGATCGTCTCCTTCTGTTCTGCTGATTCACTTGCTGCGCTCTCCGTGCCCGCGGATGTCGTTCCTCCGCATGCTGTAAATCCGGTCATCACCATGGCAGCAGTCAACACTGCACACATTACTTTTGTATTCACCTGGGGTAAATTCCATCTTCTCATATTCTCATTCCTCCTGTTCCATTCATTCCTAAAAAACTTATGAACATTTATTTCCCCTTACCTGTCTCTTATGATAAGGGTCATCTGCGAAGAAATTGTGAGAAAAATGTGGTGATTCTGTGAATTTTTCAGGCATGACATTTATGTCATGTGTACTATGTTGGAAGTGTCAGCTTACGTGTCGATTCTTCCGTTTTGTTGTAAATATCGAAGAAATGCGGTACAGCCTTCCAGGACATCATTGTAGGTCGTCCCAAACTCTCCCGTGTACCACGGATCCGAAATGTCCCGCTCCGAGCCGGCATAGGATAAGAGCCTGGCTACTTTCCCATCCGGATCTCCGCCGAATATCCGCAGCATGTTGCGGATATTTGCGCTGTCCATACCGATCAGATAATCATATTCCGCATAATCTGCCTTCGTTACCTGCCTGGCCCGCTTCCCCTCGCAGGAGATCCCGTGCCTGGCAAGCTCCGCCTTCGCCGGCGGATAGACCGGATTCCCGATGCCATTCCAGATTTCCTCCGTGCTGGTGGCAGCGGAAGCGATCCGGAAGTGATCGGCGAGATTTACGTCGGATACCAATTTTTTCATAACAAATTCTGCCATGGGGGAACGACAAATGTTGCCGTGGCAGATGAATAGTACTTTTATCATAAATTTCTCCTATCTCAAAATGCCGTGAAATGCCGAGTTTTGCAAGGTTTTATTGACTTTTCCGGGCATTCATTATTTTTAAGTGTAAACTACACAATCGGCATATATTGGCAAGAATTAGCATTTCACAGCCGTGTGTAGTAGTAAAATAGTAGTAGAAACATCGAGCAATTACTACTGCGATTTGGAGGGTTCATTTGAACACCCTTTTTGTCCTAGGGGTGTTCATTTTTGCCTAGTGGGGTGTTCACTATTTAACAAAGGGTGTGCGGATACACACCCTCCATTAGTTCTATTTCTCTTTTTTACTTTCTTCGAATTTCTTTTTTGCTTCTTCTATGGTTGCTCCATCTACATAATATGTAATAGCCGCCTTACCTATTGCAGACGTTCCCAATGCAGCCACAGTTGCACTTACAACAGAACCTGATCCTGGACAAATTGCATTTAGAAATTTAGCGCCTTGTTGCGCTACTAATCTCAATGTATAACCAACTCCAGCTAAACCACCCATACTGAAGATAAACTCTTTTGCCGTATCCAATGAAATATCTCTACCACTTAATGATGCAATAAGTGAAACTAGCAATGCTTGAATAATCAACAATACATAAATATCAGAAACCGGAATAGGAGTTATTGCTACTGTTCCTGCAAGCCCGGAGAATATTTTATTCAGATGGCGGGCAAGTCTATGAACTACTTCTGTCAATCTCGCAGCCATCCTTAATCCCATCTGTGCCTCAAAATCTTGGATGGCTTCTTCCAATATATCAAGCAGTTCCTCAATCTGATATCTTCCATCAAATGCAATTTCAAGATTTTCAATATCATGAATAGGTAAATTATCAATGTCTTCTACCGATACTTCCATTCCATCTGGTGTTTGCCAATCAATTAATGAAGAAACAGCAACTATATCATCGATTTTCAACCCATTTTTTACAATAATTCCTTTATAATACTGAACAACCTCATTTATCTTTGAAATCTTATTTGCTGGATATTCGCTTGGTGTTTTGAATCTGGACGGAGCCATCTCATCACACTTATTAACTACAACAACAATTGGCAATCTTATATTATTTGTATCTGCATAGCTCTTTGCAACTTTCTTTAGAAATTCTACATCTGTATTTACATCATCTCTATGAGTACAATTTAACATAAGAATTGCAACATCTGGAGAAAACTGATTTACTTCTTCTATTAACATATCTTCTGCAGAAATATTTGAATTCAAACTTTCAGATTCAGCTATTCCTCGTGTATCAAGGATTTCCATCAGAACACGGTCTCCATCCTTGCACTGATACACTTGAGCATTTACCGTACAACTCTTCGTATCACTTACTCCTGCAACATATGCACCACACAGTGCATTTATCAAACTACTCTTTCCTACACCTGTTCTTCCAATCAAAAAGATTCTTGGTGGTCTATGAGCATCAATTCCTTCCATTAACTGCTTTAATTCTTTGTCTCCTAGAATAGTGTCTTTCAACATTTCTCTAGTCTTTTCTGGAACTGCATCTGGGAGTTTATCAATTAATTCCCCAGCCTTGATATAGAATCTCTTCATATTTTGCATTCTTTGTTCTACTTTTTCTTTTTCATCACGCATAAATTTGTCCTCCTTCGTAATAGACCTTGTAAATTTCGCGGATTATTATAAGTACTTCTTAAATGCCTTCTTCATCTTCATGCAGACATCCATAATATATTCAAACTGCTCTGACCAGCTATTCTGATCATCAAATTTAACTGCTTTTTCTATGATGATACGACTTGCCTTTCTTTCCGGCAGCTCTCTCCAATCAAGAGCAAATCCCATAACAGACTCTACCTCGTCCTTGTGAGAAAGAAGGCTCTTGAAAAGTTCCTTATCATCATTTATGTATAATTCAACACCGATAGCATTTCTCTTCTGAATTTGAGTAACCGCGATGTGACAAGCTGATGAACCAATACTAAAATCCATCCAATGGTCTGTGGTAGGTTTTCTCTTATTAAATGCTTTAGCAAATTCTGTAATCTGAAAAGCATAATCGTTGAATGCCTGCCAATACTCTAGTCTCTGTTGCTGTGTTGGATTTGCAGCCGTGGTCTTCTTAATCTCCTTCGTCCAATCATTCGGTCTTTCAACAACTGTAAATGACGGAGCAATCTGAGAATCACCAATCTGGAACAGTTTTATTTCGCATAGAAAGAAACCAATCTTATCATCCGTATGATTGTTAAGCCACTCTACTGCTGCCTTATGTTCTTCTCGTGCGTGTTTTACCACCCAGATAACCACATCTGCTCCCTTGCCGGATGCATAAGTTATTAATTTACCAAGGTGGTCATGGTCTGTATCCTCTAATTGATTTTCAATGATAATCTTTCTATCTGTTCCTGTTTCAGATGCATAGATATCAACATTAAAGTCTCCAACAGAAGACTCTGTCTCATCAACCGTAATATCAAGACCAACAGCATCCGCAAGCAAGTCAACATTCTCTGCTACCCAAGGGGTAAAGTTCAGAGCTTCATGTGACCATATACTTCTCAAATCAGTAATTTCTTTTAATGTACCAAGGTTAATCATAGCCTTTTATCCCTCCAATCAAAAAGCACCCAGAACTCGCCCGGATGCTAACAATAGTCTATAATATCAATACGGGATGAATTCTCTGTTTTACAATGCTTTACCTTTCAAAAATAAATATTAAATGATTAAATTTTATTATAGCATCCAAGTTCTTCTTTTACCAGCCAAAAAAACACCCAAGCCGTATAGCCTGAGTGTCCTCAAAATCTCTTCCTTATTATATTATCATACCACCTTGAACATATTCTGTTTCAAAGGTTTATCATCCGTATCCGAAATCCCCATCTCTTTTCTGGCATTTTCCAATCCTTGCATCTTCTGAAGTTCCTTTTCTGCATCTTCAAGTCCCACATGGGTATACACATTGAGCGTCACAGCTATATCCGAATGCCCCATCAAATACTGCAGTGTTTTAGGATTCATTCCCGATTTTGCCATATTGGAACAATAGGTATGTCGGCACACATGAGGCGTGATATTCGGCATCTGCACCCGGTAGATGTCATTGTACCTGCCGACCATATGATTAAACCTATGCTGCCAATGCATTGCCACAAGTGGCATATCATTTTCATCGTAGAAAAGGAATCCGCTATAGCCATCAATCACCTTTTCGACCTTGGGAGGTACTCTGTCCTCAATGATTGCCTGAAACATCTGCGCCACATTCTCTGTAATAGGAAGTTTCCTTGTTCCGGCACCCGTCTTTGTAGTTTCAATGATATACCTCATATCCGATGTTCTTTGTAGCTGATGGTCGATGTTAATGATTCTCTTTTCCAAATCAATGTCTTTCAGTGTCAGACCGCAGAATTCTGAAATTCGCATTCCCGTGTGAAATAGAATATAAACCACTTCACAATATTTACAGTACACCACATCGTCATGGACAAACTTTAAGAACTTTCGCATCTGGTCTTTGCTGATAGCCTCTCTTGTTACCGAGTCATTTACCAACACCCCGGCAAGCTGAAATCCAAATGGATTCTTTACTATGATATCGTCATCAACCGCCATCTGAAATGCTGGTCTAAGCACTCCCCGGATGGTGTGGATAGAAGCTCCGTTTCAGCGCCTGCTTTTTGAATCAGTTCTTTATAAACATTCCGATTTTCCTTACTCCAGAAACTAAAATCAATCACAACATCTTTTCCCTGCTGAATCAGGGATAGCAGCTTTTTTTGAAGCGCAGCTTCCACCTGCTCTGATAATTTTTCATATTGTTCTTCCGGATAATCAATTCCCTTTCTTCCATAAAGTTTCCACATTTCTTCGTCAATGGAAAGTCGGATATATCCTTCCTGTTCTTTTTTCTTGGCGTAAGTAGTCTTTCCAGAACCACATATGCCACACATCATAATAACCTTGCTCATAAGACCCATTTTTCTTTTTCCGAAACGGCATCTATCAATTTGCACTAATCGCATATACCTCTTGTTCATTTACATTTTATAATCCGCTGTTCCCATACAAAAATTGATAAAACTACGAAATACAATATAATGTTCCTGATCTTCTGCTTCCTGTACCTCTTTAATCAGAGAATCATCTATTTCTCTCCCTGAAAATTCTTTATAATTCTTACTGATTGCAGCTCTTCCGGTTACTATGTCCGTTATCCCAATTCATATTTAAAAGCATCACCCTCTTCATCAAAATAATAAAAACTGATAATATCTTCTATATTTTCAAAATATGAAGGAATTCTTTTTTCAATATTTTCATAATCATATCGTCCAGTCATCCAAATGCATTTCTGCAAGCTTTACGCCATATACATGCCGATACATGTGTGTGCCAAAGGTAAAATAATTTCCGGAATCATCCTTGAGATTTTCCTTTTTTCATTCTATTGCTCCGCTTTATTATTGAATTATTTTTTATTTGTGCTTTTTATTTCCGCTACCAGTTCTTCATACTTACGTTCGTCAATGATATATTTCCGTTTAATCAATATATAAGCAGCTCCTATGGAAATTACCGGAACAGCTACAATTCCAAGACGCAGTATAAATCTTTGTCCGGCATCTGCTGTCTGGATAAATTTATCTGCCTGTACAATTACATTTTCCGAAGTAAGTTCTCCTGTACCAGCTTTTATTTCTAATCCGGATATTTTCTGACTGATTGCATAGATATTGCTTATAATCAGTATTAACGCAACAACCGCCTGATCAACCGCACTGGCCAGCTTTGTTGCAAAAGATCTTACTGCTGAGATAATACTGTCATGTCGTTCATGAAACCGGACTTCATCATACTCTATGGTATTATTTAACATGACAATCATCGTCATATTGAATGCTCCCTGCGAAAAGAAGATTAGAAAACCGATGATATTCAGTAAAACAACACTTTTTGGTAAAATGTAGCCTGCACTCATAAAAAGCATATACCCAATGACTGTAATGATGGTAGCTGCAGTTATAATCTGATTTCGTGTGAATTTTGAGGAAAGCCACGCAAAAGATGCCTCTGATATCAGCGTTCCTAATCCATACATAATTGTAAACCAAAATACAAGGCTGCCACCTACAGAATATCCAAATTCAAAATAAAAGAAATTCATTCCAATCATAATCAGAAGACCATTTCCGATTTGGAATAATAAACATGCAATTCCAATCACTATCAACTGATCATTTCTCAGGAATATATGAAACATATCTTTTAATGACAGTGTTCTCTTCTTTTCCGGTCGTTTTCTCTCTTTTACTCCAAACACTGTAAGTAGCTGGAAAGCAATAAAACAAAAAGCAATCACAATCGCAGCCGTCCGATATGCCATAATCGCATTTCCAGCTACCATATCAGGGAGCAGACCTGCAACAGAAAACTGTCCGATACAGATAAAAATTCCCTGTACGGTTACCAGCCAGTTCCGTTCTCCCGGATCTGATGTAAGACTCGGCAGCATTCCCCAATAGGCAATATCATTCATTGTGTAAGTCATTCCCCATAAAAGATATCCCACTCCAAAAAATGCAACAAATCCCCATCCTTCCGGCCTTACTGTAAACAAGCAGATAATTATCAGGCTGTTTAAAATTACTCCTATAAAAATCCAAGGTTTAAATTTTCCGGCTTTCAAATGCGAATTTTCAATAATAATTCCCATCATTGGATCATTAATGGCATCCCACAGCAGACACACTACCATAATTGCTGATATTACTGCATATTGGGCAACTGTCAGTTTCATCGTATATTGAATATATGTAAGAAGAAACATAGAGACGAGTGCATACGCCATATCTCTTCCGGTTGCTCCTATACAATAGCTCCATTTTGTGCGTTTATCCAATTTATTGTTTTCCATATACGACTCCCCTCTCTCTATTTCTTCAGCAGTCTTTTAAAAGCCTGCAAATATTTTTTATTTGCATTGTAAACTAACATATCGATTAACTTCGGAGTTGCAATTCCACCACTGGTTGCAATCAGCCCTTCCAGATTTCCTTCTTCGACTCCCATTTTTACCATTTTAAAGGCCGGGTCCCGCTCTGATTTTCCCCGAAGTATAATCTTAAGTCCGATATGTACGACTCCACGAACAAATTTTCCAAACATTGAGACATTTACCACATCCTGATAGGAATCGTAAACCGTATACTCTCCACGCTTTTTTTCTTTGTCATGTTTCGGTTCACCGCCTAATAGCTGATAAAATTGTTCTGCACTGATTTCCATTCCATGTGGCTGCTCTCTAAAATAATCCGGAAACAGTTCTCTTTCATTTCTAAAATAACTATTTCCTACTACTTCCATATTCGCCTTTAATTGCAAATCATGTACCGATGCTCCGATACAGATCTGATATTTGCCGCTTAACATGGAAAAGGCTTTTTTCTCTACATCATAGACGGAAAAACTTCTTTCATCCAGCTCTAGTATAACTTCTTTTTCTTCTCCCGGATGCAGATATATTTTTTGAAATCCCTTTAGTTCTATATGGCTTCTGATAACATCTGATTCAATCGGGCAGATATATAACTGTGCTATTTCTGCTCCACTCACTTTTCCGATATTTTTAATTTTAAAACGAATTTGTATCTTTCCACCACTATATACTTCCGGTACATTCAATTCCGAATAGGAAAAAGAAGTATAGGAAAGTCCATAACCAAACGGATATTTTACCGGAACATGGAATGTCTCATAGTAACGATAACCTACAAAAATGCTTTCCCTGTATTCTACATCATCATTCGGAGGTGCAAAATATCTCCATGCCGGAGTATCTTTTTCTGAAAACGGAATTGTCTCTGCCAATTTACCGGATGGATTCACCTCTCCACTGATTAAGTCAGCAACAGATTCCCCTACAGCCTGTCCTCCGAGGTACATGTGAAGAATTGCTCCTACATTCTTTTCAAAACTAAAATCCATAGGCGCACCACCGAAACTAATTGCTGCAATATGATCTTTTCCGACAATTTCTGCAATTTCAGCCAACAGCTCTTCCTGATTTTGAGGGATTTTAAGATTTTTCCTGTCGTATCCTTCTCCTTCGTAAGATTCTGTAAGACCGATAAAATATAGAATCACACAATCCTTTTTTCTATATTCCTGTTTCAGTTTTTCTATCGTATCCTGTAGTTGCTTTTCTCCTAATTCTTCCTTTTCATTCTGATATCCCTGTATATAAGTTACCTGATATCCTTTTTCACGTATTGCTTCAATCGCATTTGTCATCTTCGTCGGCTGGATATGACTGCTCCCACCTCCCTGAAATCGCATCTGCCTGGCAAGCTCTCCAATAATGATTACCTTCTTCTCTTTTCCAATTGGCAAAACACTATTATTTTTCAAAAGCACTGCACTTTCATTTTCTAGTTTACGTGCCACCTGATTCTGTTCTTCCATATCTACCTCATAATTTTCTTCTATATTTTCATGAAGTGATACAAAATTCTGCAGAACATTCTTAGTCCAGTTATCCAGTTCCTGACCCGTAATCCGGCCATCCTTATACGCTTCTTTTAACACATCTGTGTGGAAGCCTTTCGGATCTGGCATTTCCAGTGTCAGACCATTTTTCATACAGCTTACAATATCATTTGCTGCTCCCCAATCCGACACCACACCACCTTGATATTTCCATTCTTTTCTCAGAACATCTGTCAGTAAGTATTTATTTCTTGCTCCAAATTCGCCATTAATCCTGTTGTATGAAGCCATTACAGAAGTCGGTTTTGCTTTTTTCACAACTTCTTCAAAAGCCGACAGATATATTTCCCTAAGAGTTCTTTCATCAATCTGGCTATTGGATGTCATTCGTCTTGTTTCCTGTGAATTAACAGCATAATGCTTTAAGCTCGTACCTATTCCAAGACTCTGTACACCTTCGATATATCCCGTTGCCAGCTTTCCTGTCAAATACGGATCTTCACTGAAATATTCAAAATTTCTTCCGCATAAAGGAGAACGCTTGATATTGATTCCGCAGCCTAGCACAATGGATATCTGCTCTTTTTTTGCTTCTTTCGCAATCGCTTCACCCATCTTTTTAACAATAGCAGGATTCCAACTGCAGGCTATTGCACTTGCAGTTGGAAAACAGGTTGCTGGCTTACTGGTTTCAATATCCCCAACCTTTTCCTGCTCCAGTTTTCGAATCCCATGTGGTCCGTCTGTCATCATAATAGAGGGGATTTTTCCATTACAGTCATAAGTATGCCAGTCACCAACACCGCCTAAAAGCCGGATTTTTTCATCTATTGTTAACTGTTCACATATTTTATCAATGTTCATGGCTTATCCCCTCTTTCAAAGTCCATATCTAATGCCAATATTCTGTCGAAGTTGTTATCATCTCTTAATTGCATTTTATCTATTTCCGGCATATAATTATATTAATTTATCGTGTTTCATGTCAATTTATCGTGTTTTTGACAGGAGGAATTACCTATGTATAAAATGAAGTCAGACATCAATTTTTCACTCACACATGAAATGTTGGAAAATGCAGAAAATGAACGGATACATACATCTTATGCACAGGAAAAGGCAATTCTCGAATGTGTTTCAAACGGAGATATTCATGCATTGGAGAATACCTATTATTCACTCCCAACAACTGTTTACGGAAAGATGACCTCTTCCAATTCCAAATTAAAATTACTTTTTTATGCAAGTATTGCTAATACAACTTTAGTTACCAGATATGCCATCGAAGGAGGACTTAATGAGGAAACTGCTTTTTCCTTAAGTGATGTATATATACGAAAAATGGAACAATGTACCGATGTTGACGCTTTAATGAAATTAAATGAACAGATGGCTATTGAATTTACGCTTCGTGTTGCTGAGGCAAAAAAAACGCCAAAAAACTACTATTCACCAGCTATTTCTCGCGTCATTGATTATATCTATCATGGAAAAAATAAAACTTTAACCTTAAATCAACTGGCATCTTTAGTTAATTTAACACCTAAATATCTGTCTGCCCTGTTCCATAAAGAAACCGGACAGACGCTTACTGTTTTTATCCATAAAGTTCTTATCGAAAAGGCAAAGAATTTGCTGGCACATTCTGACTACAGTCTGGGCGAAATCAGTACTTACTTGATTTTTTCATCTCAAAGTTATTTTATTTCTATTTTTAAGCGATACACTGGTATAACCCCTGGACAATATCGTAAACTGCACCGCCAGATTAGTTGGTAAAGTAAAGAATAAAATAAGAATATCGATGAATAAACGTTACTATCGCCAGAACTTTTCTCATCTTGGAGATAAAAGAACTCCGATGCACTCAACAGGCTAAAGCCCATAAAAAAAACCACCCTTCGTAGTAGATTACTACTAACAAAAAGGGTATTCAAAGTTGTTGAGGGGCTGGTTTCGTGAGGGTACAACTTGAGGGGTTG
>ERZ779737.1499-NODE-1499-length-17984-cov-3.059513_pt1 | contig 17984 bp, 15 predicted proteins | sample MGYA00511889_ERZ779737 | MGnify/ENA primary metagenome ERZ779737 (study PRJEB29588, sample SAMEA2163575) | human gut metagenome | biome: human gut; feature: human-associated habitat; material: faeces | place: Denmark | collected 2008/2010 ...
GATCCCATCTTTTCATTATAATAATTACTTAAACTAGGATAAAATAGTGTCAAAAGTCCTATGAAAAAAAATATTATCATAATAATAGTAGTCTTTCTTTTTCTCATTTGACTTTACCTCACTTTTATCTTTTTTAGGATACTAGGAAAGGATAAAATCCTTTCCATATATCTATATATTATTATATATTTGCTTTATAAGCTCTTAATTTAGTAACTAGTAATAAACCAAATCCTAAGATTAAAATTAAACCAAAGGTAATAAATAGCATTGTTCCAATACCACCTGTTTCAGGTAATAATGAACCAGTATAGTTAACTACACTAATGTCATTTATATGAAAACTATTATCATTATTTTTTCCTTTTACTTCTACTTTTTGTTTACTAGTTAATTTATTGTATCCTTCTGGACTAACAACTTCTTCTAAGTAATAAGTTCCAGCATCTAAACCTTTAATTGTAGCATGACCTACTTTAATAGTAACTCCTGTTTCGCCCGCAACTGCAACACGGTATATAGAATTTGCTTCATTTTCTAAAACTACTAAGATTTCTTTATTATCTTTATATAGTTTAAATTCAGCTCCTTCTATTTCTTTTTCGTCTGCATCTGTTTTCTTTAGATTAAATTTATATGTATAAGTTGTTGTTGTTTTTGTTTCTGTAGTACCATTATCATATTTTAAATTAGTTTCATTAGTATTTCCAGTACCTTCAATAGTAGCATTTTCATTTAATGTAGCAGTATATTTAACCACTATTTTAGTATTTCTAGGTTGTTTTGCAATAAATTCATTATCAAATGTTACAGTAAATGTATACCCTTCTACATTTGTATTTACTGTATAATATTGTTCATCAATTGCAACTTCATTGTTGTTAACAATAACATATGCTTTAATTGAACCAGTATTTAATGTTAAACCTGTACTCATTTTATCATATAAAACATAATCTTTAAAACCAGCACCAGTTGTAATAGTAGATTTAAATTCTACTGTATCACCAATTGTAGCATCATTTTCTTTACCATAAACACCAGTAGAGTTTTCTTTTACTTCCTTATCTACTTCAGGTTTAATTGTATTTTTTTCATTAATTTCTCCATTTGGATTAGTTGTAGTTAAATGTAGTAATGAACCTACACTTGAACTTACTAAGTAATAACCTAAATCTAATTCTGTAAACTGAACAGTAGTAGATGTAGCTTTCTTGGATGCTTCTGTCTCAATAGAATTAGCTTTTGCATAAGCGATTGCTTCTTTAGTAAATTCTACTTGATCAGCATTTTCTTTCCATACATAGTATGTATTTCCATTTTCATTTTTTGCTTCTAAGTATTTACCACCTTTACTTGCATCATTGATAAATGCTTGCCATTTAGAGTTAGCCCTGTAAATATAATGATTATTTTGTGCATCATATGTTTCTAGGTCTAAAATTCTATAAATAGAATATGTTTCGTTTACTATAGCTTTATTTATAGTAATTGTACCTTTTGTACCATCTGCTTTTACATTACCTACTTGTGCTAGACTAAGTACTAGTAATAGTAATAAGCTTAGTGTTTTTTTGATTTTTTTCATTTTCTTTTTTCCTTTCTTTTTTTACTTAATGTTTAATTATCAGCCTTTTTGTTAAAACATTAAGTGTTATATAAACAATAGGTATTCCTAATAAGAAAACTCCTATTATTCCCAAAATTAACATTGAAGAACTACCTGTAGCTGGTAATAAATATCCTGAAATATTAGTAACCACTACTGTGTTGTCTTCTTTCAAAACAAGTAAATTATTATTATCAAATTGAGTTTCATTAACTTGATATTTAACAATAAACCCATCTGTATCTATTTCATTAATCTTATAATTAATCTTATATGGTAAATCTATTATTTTAATTTCTTCATTATGTTTTAATTTAAATGTTGCTTTACCATCTATAAATTCTATATTTTCTGTATTTATATTTATATTTGTTCCTAATTTTCTTTGAATAGTATACGTTCCTACTAAAGGAGCATTTTGATAAGTAGCTTCTATTTCAAAATTAAATTCTTGGTTTGATATAGTACCATCAATAACTTTCTTGATAATTAAATTCTTGGTTTTATAGTTATTAACTATTTGATAGTTATTAACTATTTGATTATATAGTATATTAGTACTGGTATTACCATATGAAACTGTAACTTGATATTCTGTGGTATCTATGTTATGGTATTCGTCAGTTTCTACTTCTTTTAGTTTGTATTTGTGACCAGAAGGAATGTTTGTAAATATTACTTTTCCTTCTTCGTTAGATGTGCTTGTTAGTTGATAATTTTTATCCATGTATTTGCGTTCTTTTTGACAAGGACAATTGTCATGGTCATGGACTAGGATAAACTTAGCTCCACTTAATGGTTTGTTACCATAATTGGATACCTTATTGAATTCTAATTTGCCTAAATATCCTTCTACTTGAGGTATTTTGAAATCAATAGAACCATTTCTAGGTTTACCATTCTCTTTAACTATATAATTCAAAGTGGTTTTACCATTGGTGTTATAAATATTGCTAGGAATAAAACCATTTTGTTCATTCTTTAATCTTATACGATATTTGATTTCATAATTGTAATAAGTTACATTATTTTCAGTTCTAATAGTTGGATTCGAATTTTTTAAATCCCATTTTATTCTATCCTCAATAAATGTCGCTGTATTTGGATATGTCGTAGTTTTAACAACTGAATCTTTTAATTCATCATTATCTCCATATATACCAACAAAATCAATTATTTTTGGTTGATTGCTAAAATTCATTGGATCTTCAGTAACCCATGTTGCCTCAGACAAAATTATAATTTGTTGAAAAATGTTAGTAAAGGCATCAATCATAGCATTTTTATTAGTAACAGGTTTATAATATCCCGAACCAATCTTATTTTTAAGCCATTCTTCATATGCCTTAGTACTCGTGGCACTTCCAATTTCATAAGTCGTAGAAGTTCTATCTACTACCGAAAAATTCTTTCCTACTGTTTGATCTATATATTGTTGAATTGTTTGCCCACCAATATCAACACCTATTGAATAAATTTTAATGCCCTCTTTTTTAACTTCTTCTGCCTTTTCTCTTGCACGTATAGCAGCTCTATCACTATAACTTGTTCCAAGCTTACATGCTTTACCATCTATGTTATCGAAAAATTGTCCTTCTACTGATTCCTTTGCATTTGGAGTATATGGATCATACCCCTTATAAGAAGTACCTTTTATATATGTTGTTGGAAATCCATCAGATAAGAAAATAATATGTTTTGAACTTGCATTTGACTTATTTAACATATCCTTTGCTTGTTTTAGTCCAGCCTCAATATTTGTAAATCTAGAGTGAGACTTATCATATCCAGGTGCTTTTGCTATTTTATCTGTTGTGTCATTCATTGTCTTTTTTAATGTTTTTGCTTGTGTTGTTGTCATACATTCTTGTAATTCAAATATTTTATGACTATCAGTGTTAAATGCTACAAACCCAATTTTTCTATTTATATTGTTTCCACTTGCAGAATGTTCGGCAAATTTATCTATAAATTTTTCTGCTGCTTGTTGAGCTGCTGCAAGTCTTGTGGTATCTCCCATTTTTTGGTTCATCGTATTAGATATATCCATAACTATTACAACAGCTAAATCTGGATATTCTGCTTTGGTTCTTGTCTCAACATTCAAAACAATATCAAAATAATTTTCTAATTCTGTTGGATAGATATTCTTGCTTACTTTAATCCCATCAGCCTTATTTTCGGCACTACCACCAGGATTTTTTATTTGATTCTCATTATTACTCGATTGTGCCACTAATGTTATCGGGTCTAAACACATTATAAATGCCACAAATAGATACAATATTTTTTTAATTTTTTTCATAATATCCCCCTGAAAAATAATTATTAAATTTTTCCAATTTTTTTAAATGGCCAGATACGAAAAATTACTTTACCAATAACATTTTCGTTTTTTATTAGACCGATATCTTCACTACGTGAATCAGTTATAACATCTCTTTCGTCACTTAAAACGAAATAATTATTATCACTTACCTGTAGTGGATATTTAATATCACTTTCCCCTTTTCTAAATTCTTTTATATACTTTTCTTCTATTTTATTTCCATTAACATAAACAAAACCGTTTTCATCTATATTAACAAAATCTCCCTGTATAGCAATTACTCTTTTAACTAGAATTTTATTGCCATGATAGAATGTTATTATGTCTCCTCTTTTAATTTTTCCAATTTTAGAAGTTAAAACAATTTCATTATCATTTAAAAGAGGTTTCATACTAGTATCTGTAATCTCAATAACAGGCATAAATAGTGTTGCTGAAATACATGATAATGCTAGAATAATAATTAATATATATATTGTACTTCTAAGTAAATTAGAAAAACTATGTTTATAATTTTCTCTATGAATTTCATTTTCTAAAGAACTAATAGATATATCTTTATAACTTATTTTCTTTTTTTCTTGATTTATAAACTTATTCTTTAAGGAATTGATATAACTAGCAAGCTTATTAATTATTTTCATGAACGTTTACCTTTAACTTTAGTAGTTTTAGCTTTATCTTTATTTACTTTCTTAACATTATTATTTTTAGTAGTTTTATCTTTATTTACTTTCTTAACACTAGCTTTAAGTTTGTTATCTTTATTTAATTCTTCTTCTTTTTTCTTATATTTTTCTTCTAATAAAGTTTCTTTCTTCTTATATTTTTCTTGTAATTCATTAAGTAATTTATTTTTTTCTTCTAAGGCTTCTTTCTTTATAGAAGATTCTAACTTCTTACAATTATCTTTAACATTGTCTATATATTGATTAACTGCTTCCGTTGCACTTTCAAATACTAAATTTAATTTTAAAGATGCTTCTGCAATAGAACCAGATTCTTTAATTTTTATTTTCTTAGAATTTAGTTCATTTGTAACTTTAGTTAAATTATTTTCTAATTCTTCTATTCTTTTTGCTTGAGCAAGCATAAGTTCTAAAAGTTCTTTCCTTTTTATTTTTCTTAAATCTTTTGCTTCCATATAATCACCTCTTAACCCCCCCCTATTAAAATCAAGTATTTACCCATATCTTCTCTTGTTGGCTATATATATTAGCAGTTTTTTTTTATTTTGTCAACATTTTTTTTATTTTTTATGGTTTTTTTGGTAATTTATAACTATTTTCATAATATTTTATGCTTTTTACAGAAAAAAAGAAAGTATTTCTACTTTTATTTGTATTTATTTATAAAGATGGGATGAATATTGTATTAAAATGCGAGAGCAAAGGCAAAAATGAAATATTTATTGTTTTAGAATACTTTTAATTGTTAGTTCTACTAATATTTAAAAGTATACCCATACTAATCATGCTGATGAGTAAGCTGGATCCACCGTAGGATAAAAATGGTAAGGTAACACCAGTAACGGGAATCAGACCAATGACTACCATTAGGTTTAGGACGGATTGGAATGCAAGCTGAAAGGTGATGCCAAAGGCTATGTATTTGGCGAATAAGTCAGTTGTTTTTAATGATATTTTTATTCCTCTATAGATAATTGTTAGAAATAAGGATGTAACTATGACTACTCCTAGGAAGCCAAACTCTTCACTGATGATAGAAAAGATAAAATCGGTTTGAGGTTCGGGGAGATAGAAATGTTTTTGTATTGAATTGCCAAATCCTAGGCCTAATATGCCTCCTGGTCCTATGGCGTATAGGCTTTGAATAATTTGAAATCCACTGCCAAGAGGATCACTCCATGGATTCATAAACGATATGATTCTTTGCATTCTGTATGGAGCGACGACTATCAGTACCACGACTCCAAGCAAACCTAGGATTGCTATTTTGACAAAGAAGCTGAAGTCTACTCCACTTACGAATAATATGGCCACAATAGATATGACAATGACTGTGCCTGTACCAAAATCTGGTTGAAGCATGATTAGTCCAAATATTGTGAGTAATAGTCCTAAAATTGGTAATACTCCTTTTTTGATGTTTTTAAGTAGTTTGTCGTTGTTACTTAGGTATTTGGAGGTGAATATTATTAATGATAGTTTGGTAAATTCACTAGGTTGGATACCAAAACTACCAATTCCAAACCAACTACGGCTACCATTTCTAATAGTGCCTATGCCAGGAATTAATACTAAAATTAAAAGTAAAACGCAAATAACTAATATTTTATTTGCGTTCTTGTAATATTTCATATAATCTATTTTTGATACTATAAGCATTAATACGATTCCTAAAATTAAAAATAATGATTCGGCTTTGACAAACTTTAGAGCATCTCCATATTTGTATTCGGCCCATATATACGATGAGGAGTATATCATTAAAAGTCCAAATAGTGATAGTATAATCACTGAAATTAATAATATTAAGTCATATTTCTTAATAGTATCTCCCTCTTTCTTTTTTTGTTGTTATGTAATTTTTTATATCCATACACCATATATTAGAGCAATTAAACTAAGCATAAAGCCTACTATCCAGAATAGTTTGACTATGTCTGTCTCTTGCCAACCTAATTTTTCAAAATGGTGGTGCAATGGAGCCATTAGAAATACTCTTTTACCATTGAATAAATGGAATGATAGGATTTGAATGATTGAGGATAAAGTTTCTATGACAAATACTCCACCGATAACTACTAAGCTTAGTTCGTGGGAGGTTAATATAGCTACGGTTGCTAGGGTGGCTCCAAGGGCTAGGCTACCTGTATCGCCCATGAATACTTTGGCGGGATGTGTGTTGTAGACTAAGAAGCCCATGAGAGAACCCACTAGAATGAAGCAGAATATGGCAATGTCTTGGTTTCCTTGGATACCATAACTGCCCCATGCAAGGAGGCCATATGATAGGAAAGCCATTGCTGATAATCCACCCGCTAAGCCATCTAAGCCATCGGTTAGGTTTACTGCGTTTGAGGTTGCTACTAGCATGAATAGTATAAATATGCCGTAGAACCAACCCATATTCCATTTGAAATTAAATAATGTTATTTCTAATGTTGAATCGCCTCTGCCATATCTGCAATAAACGTAATAGAATGCCAGAGCAACAATGAATTGTAAAAATAGTTTTTGTAATATGCTTAAACCTTTATTCCTTTTCTTTTTAATACTTATGAAATCATCAAGAAAGCCAATTAGAGTGTAACCTACCATGACAAATAAGATGATTAATAAATTGGTTGAATAATTGATTTTGCCCATGAATAATAGAATCAAAGTTGATATTAGGGTTGGTATTATGAAGATTAGACCCCCCATGGTTGGTGTTCCAGCTTTCTTTTGGTGTGTTTCTCCTACGTAGATGCTTATTCTTTGTCCTACTTTAATTCTTTTTAGTATTGGAATCATGATGAGTCCAAATACTGTTGTTAACATAAATCCTATCATTAGTGCAAATAAAGATTTTGTTAAAGTTAACATTATTCCACTTCCATTTCTAAATTGTATTATCTTAATTATACTACATATATCATGCTTTGTGGTAAAAAAGTTATGTTTTTTCTAATAAATTATATTCGTTGTTGTGAGTTTTATTAAAAAAAATAGGTAGATTTTGGGTTGCTTTCTAACGATCTACTACTTTTTTGCATATTTCGTTATACATGATTCGTAGTTTTGTTTTTTCTTTTGCGGTTAATCCTACGAATTTTAAGGTAAGAGGATAGCCACTGTCAACATAAACCAAGATGCGTGCTGTTGGTCCTTTAAAGAGAATGGCTATTGTTGATATGGAATTATAAGGGATTGTATGGATTTGTTTAGTGCGAGAAAATGGTGTAACATCGAAAAGAAGCATTTTTCTATCGGTGAATATGCCTTTGTCCCTGCTGGTGCGATATGCTCCAATGATTTTTTCGTGGGGAAATATGTAGTCGGTTACATATTCTGGTAGTTTATCCATATCTAGTTCTTCAAAGAAATTAAAGTATTTTGTTAGTTCTTTATATTTTAAATAAGCCATCCTTTTTACACCTCTAGTATAATTGTAACACATAGTTTAATTTTTGTCATCAAAAATAGATGGAAAAAAGACACAATCTTTGACCTTGTGGGTTTGTTAGCGTGTCTTATATTTTTTTACTTATTTTCTTTTTTGTTTAAGTCTGATAGGAACCATAGTTTTAAACTTACTTTGGTGCCTTTACTATCATCTACTCTTACGATTTTGTAAACGTAATAGTCATATACTACTACTTTTTGGTCATCTTCAGTATAATTTTTCTTAGTATGATAATAACTTGGCTCTTTGTTGTCTTCTACTTTGGTAAAGTTAACATAACTTGTTACTGCACATACTAGAAAAACTACGAAAATTAACCAAAATACTATATTGCCAATTATTCTTAAGATTTTTTTGTTGTTTGGTTTGTTTAAATCACTTTTCTTAACTTCAAAATTATCTTTTTCTTTGTTTTCCATTTTATTTTTCCCTCCTATATATGTTAATTATAACATAATTTTAGGAAAAAGAAATAAATATTTGATAATTTATTCCTTTTTTTCCTTTCATTATTTTTTTAACTAATTGAAGCATAATAACTAACTTCTATTTTGTCGCCAGCTTGGAACTTTGTAGCATTTACTTTGTATCCTGTGGTGTTGCTTGTGATGACTCCTGATGCAAGTGCTTCTTCTAATGAATTAAATTTGTATGTTTCTGTGCCATTTACTTTGACAATGATTTGGTGTGTTGCATCTGCCACGACTGTTTGTCCTATTTCTGCCACACCTTTTGTTGTTTGTTTTGATTTGTTTTTGTCGGCGATCTTAGAAGAAATAGCACTAAATACATTAACCAGGTCATTTGTTCCATCATCTTTTGCAAGATATGTGTTGTCAGCATTGCCGTATGCAACAGTTTTCAATACGTTATGTGCGTCTGAATCTTTTTTTACGCCAAAACCAATTGTATACATAATTGTGTTTTTATCTTTTAAGTTATTAATGATGTTTTTTCTTGATGTTTCATTGTCAGTATCGTCTGGTGCTCCATCACTTAGGAATATTACAGCATTTTGGTTGTCGTTTGTCGATAAGCCAGTTGTCTCATCGTATAAAATGCCATAAGCTTTTTCTAAGCCTTTGTAGTATGGTGTACCACTGTTACCTACATAATTTGATAGTTCATTAACAGCTTTTTTTAAGTTTTGTGCTGTATTGTAATCTGTTGCGGTAATTCCAATTTGGTTAGCATATGGGGTGTGTTCATATCCACCAAATAGCAAACCACCAACCCATTTAGCGTTTGTTCCAAATGTTACTACAGTAACTGTAGAACCATGTGTATTACTATTTTTAGTAAATACTTTATCTATAAAATATTTGTAGCTTCTTTGGCTTTTTCGATTCTGTTGCCATCCATACTTGCTGAACGGTCAATTACGATTACGATATTGGTTCCATTTACTGTCTCAGTTTTTTCAATGATAGTAATTGTTTTTTCGGTATTATATTCTGTACCTTCAATTGTATTTGTTCCATTTCCATCTACACTGTATGTAAGATCAACTCTTACTGTTTCATTAACATTAGCTTTTACTGTTAAACTGAATTCGATAGTTACAGTGTTGTTAGCGGTTACATTTACTGTGTAGCCTTCATTGGTTAATAAGGCTTTATATTCTTCTGGTAAGTCAGTTGTGTCTAAATTACCATTAATGATATTTTTTAGGTTAACTGAACCATCTACTGTATCGTTGTTTTTGATAGTTATTGTATAATTGATTTTATCACCATATTCTACAATACTACCTGCTACGGCAGTGCCATTACGAGTGATGTTTGATGTAACATTTACTGCGATATCGGCAGTTGTTTTTGTGTATGTTGCTGTGTAAGTAATATCACTATTTACGGTAATAGCAATTTGTCCTAGTGGTAATGTAGGAGTCCATCCGGTATGCTCATATTTATTGTTGGCAATAACTTCTGGAGCTTCTGGATAATTATCATATCCTGGTAATAATACATAAGATGTTTGAGAGTTTTCTGCAAAATTACCATGTTCGCCTGGTTCAAATGTAATTGTTACTTTTTCTGATTCATCATCAATACCATTATTATTGAAATCAGCGAAGTATTGTGCTGTGTATGTTGCATTTTCAATTACTGTTGTGTTGATTTCTTTGTCCCAACCGTTTGCTTTATAGTTTTCGTTTGCATTGATTGTTGGTATTACAATTCCTGCTTCACTAAATGTTAAGCCTGTTAGGATGTTTTCATATGTTGTTTGTCCTTCTAATGTACCATGAAGTCCTGCATTAAACTTAACTGTATAATGTTCTTCTGTTTCATCGTCAATACCATTATGATTTTTATCTTCAAAGTATGTTGCTGTAAATTCTAATGATGCGTTTTCTAGTGGTATCATTGTGTTAGCATTATAATTTGGATTCCATGCTTTGAAGCCATAACCAAAGTAAACATCAATATTTGGAGCATCTGGATAATTATCGTAGCCTGGTAATAAACCTTCTACCATGTATTCTTTTGAATTACCTATTATGCCATGTTCTCCTGCATAAAATATTACTGTTACTCTTTCAGTTTCATCATCAATATCGTTATTATTGAAATCAGCAAAGTATTGTGCTGTGTATGTTGCATCTTCGATTACTGTTGTGTTGATTTCTTTATCCCAACCATTTGCTTTATAGTTTTCATTTGCTTTTACTTTTGGAATTACAATGTTCGCTTGTTCAAATGTTAAGCCTGTTAGGATATTTTCATATGTTGTTGTTCCTTCTAATATACCATGTTCTCCTGCCAAAAATTCAATAGTATAATGTTCTTCTTCTCTGTCATCAATATTATTATTATTGAAGTCTGGATAAAATTCCGCAGTATATTCAACACTAGCACTTACAGTTTTATTAATCTTTGGTGTCCATTCCTTGAACTTGTAGTTCTTATTTGGCACTGGTGTTGGTATAATTATGTTTGCTTGCTCAAAAGTTAAGCCTGTTAAAATGTTAGTATAAGTTGTTGTTCCTTCTAAACTACCATTTTCCCCTGCTTTAAATGTAATGTTATAATGATCTTCCTTAGCATCATCTATATCATTATGATTATAATCAGCATAATATGTCGCATATACTGTTTTATTTGACAAGATATTAGATAATGTGTCATTCCAGCCATTAAATACATGATTTATTTTTGTAGGTGTTTTTCCTGAATAGATCGCGGTACCACCAGCATTGACCTTATCGGTTGCTAGTAAAGTAACTTTATCATCATCCATAAATCTAACCACATAACTGCGTTTTTCACAATTATATTGTGCAACAACATCTATGTTAGAAGTTACGTTCTGAATAGAATCACTCCACCCAGTAAATTCATAATTGCATATTTTGCTGTTAGGTCTTTTCGGAGTTTCACCTTGGTAACTGGCACTGTTACCTTTTTCAATTGTTTGTTCATCTAGAATAGTTCCATCATAGTTTTTGAAAACTACTGTGAATATTTCTTTTTCTGGCACGTTATTATTCTTTTTTATTCCAATTCCTCTTGGACTAGCAAAAGAGAACATGAATAGACTTACAAAAATGAATAATATTAGTGCAACAATTTTTCTTTTACTCATAAATTTAAACCTCCCTTATTATATTTTATTTGTAAAATAATGTTTTTTGTAAGAACTAATCTTACATATTTATTAATATATATTGCTATAGATTAATAATTGAGCAATGTTTACTATATAATTGTGCTAATAAGCAAGAAGAAATATAAAGTAAACCACAAACATAAAATTTACGAAATTTACTATAACACAAAAGTTCTAAATTCGCAAGAAGAAATTGTTTTTTTAGTAATATTTTGGATATTTTTGTTGTTTTTGTGTGCATTTTATCAAGTTTTTCTAATTTTTCAGAAGATGCAAACAATTTTTTTGACTTACATCAAATATGCTCTTTTTCTACAAGTAATAGCTTTTTGTTTTTACCGTAGACAAAATTCCGACAGTAGCTGCCGTACTTTATTTTTTGTTTTTGTTTTGCTATGCTGTTATAATTTTTAGGTTTTATTTTACAAAAACTTATCTTTTTATTTAATTTTATTTTTTTTATATGTTGTTGATGATGGTATTTATATTTATATTTATATCTATCATTTTGTTCTTATAACAATTAAATATACAAGACTTTGTAATCAGCTTTTTATCTGAAGATTTGACATATAATGGTGTTATTTGAATGGTAGTTTTGGATATATTTTAAGTTTATACATTTTTTTCATGATAAGTATTCCTCCTAACAAGTTTACTATACTGCAAGAAGAGAAATAAAGTCAAACTGCAGAAATTAAAAAACGCCCGGTTGTTATTTGAATTTTGGATGATTTTTGTGTCAGTTTTTAACAAACGCCCGTGTATTTTTTGAATTTTTGTATATTTGATATTTTTTTTAATTTTTTTAATTTTTTTTAATTATGTGGGGGAATGATACTACTTGTAATTATGTTTGAATCACTTTTAAAACCGCTTAAATAATATGATGGAATTTTACCTTGTATTACTTTTAAAGCAATTGGAATGGTTCCTTTGATTTTGATGTCATTTGAAATATAAGGGAGAATCACTCGACTCTTTACTTCAATGGTTACTCCTACTTCTATGAGAGCGTTGTTGATACCGTATTCTTTGACATTTGTGCTAATACTGCTTGCTACATCTCCAATTAATTGCATTTTGACTGGAATTTTTGGACCTAGGTTAGATAGAAATATGCTATTAGAGTATACTCCTATTGGTATTTCATAGATTATTCCTCGTTTTAATTTGTTTTTATCTATGTTTAATAGTTTGTCATCTGTTAAATCTATATTGCCTTCTTCTATTTTGATTAGATGGTTTTGAATGTTGTTAGTAATTTTTCCTAATATTTTGGTAACGTTTATGGAATTGTATTCAATTAGTTGTATATCACCACTTTCATTCTTTTGTATGTTAAATATTTCATTTATGTTCATTTCTTTTTCTACTTCTTCGGTAACTGAGTTATTGATTATTTCTGTTAATATTTTGTTAACTTCTGTTTCGGCATACGACATGTAAAAGGGATTTATTTTTTTTGATATGTAATTGATAAGCATATACGATAAGACTAAACCGATAACTATGATGAATAATATAATGGATAGTTTAGTGTTAATTTTTTTCTTTTTTAATTTTTTTAATTTAATTCTTTTCATGGTTAATTATATGAAAAAAACAAGATAATTATTTTTTATCCTGTACTTTTTCAGTGATTTGTTTAAGTATTTATTATGAATTTAATATTTCATCAACTTTTGAAGAAATAGTCTTATCAGCAGCTTGGTATGTTGCTACAGTTTGTTGTAAGAATCTTGCATAATTTTCAATTGCTGTATAAAACATTTCAAACTTTGATGCTAATACATTGTATTTTTCATATAAATCAGATGCTGCTTGGCTTTTCCAAGTGTCTTCTGTATTAATTGTTGCCATTTTTTTAGAGGTTTCATCTAAAATTGATTTAATAGCTTCTGCTGATGTGTGTAATGAATTAGCAATATTAGTTACTTCTTCATATGATATTCTTTCTATCATTTGTATTCTCTCCTATAATTTTCCTGCTTGACTAGCAATCTCATTTTGAATGTTTTCTAAGTTTCTTGCTGTTTCAACTAAGAAAAGTCCATAGCTATCAATTACTTTTCCTAATTTTTCGATATCAGCTTTATATTCATTTACTTTGTTAATATAAGCTTGATTATCTTGTCCACTCCAAGCATTTCTTAGATTTTCAATGTTTGAGTATATTTTTGTTACTTCATTTTGATAATCTTGGGCTAAAGATTGAACTTCTTTACCACGAATACTTAGATTTTCAATATTAGCTTGAATATTCATGACTTGCCTCCTTAATTAAATTAGAATAAGTTCTGTACCATTACGGATATCAGTTTCTTTTATAATTAAATTAACATCATAGATTTTTCCATCTTTTTTGTTAATTAAATTACCATATCCAAAAGCATTTAAATAAGATCCGTTTGTAAATTCAAAGATGCTTTTTTCAATTAGTTTTGTTACAGAATAAATATCTTTATCTATTGGTATTAATATCTCATATTTTTTTTCTATTTTTGGAACATAAACAATAACATCAACTTTATTATTCATAATCACCCTCCTCATAATTAATTAACTTAATTAGTGTCGGTTTTCCTTGTAAAATAACATATCCAAAGTTATTTCCAATGTTTTCTGTCATTTCTTTGTTGGTGTTGTTTAGTTTTATTACAAATTGGTCAGTTATTCCATCACCTAAGTAAATACCACTATTCTTATTTACTGTTTCCATATAGAATGATTCGTATTCCATTTTCTTTAATCTTATCATTGTATCTATTATAATAAATCTAATATTACCAAGACCTAAACCATCTATGATTGCTTTGTCAAATGCTTTTTTATTTTCAATGGTGATTTTGCTTCTAAATTCATCTAATGATATAATTACACAAACAAATTCTTTTGTTACTCTTTGTCCTGCTTCCTTATATTTCATCAAATTATTAATTAAACTAGTTACTTTTAAAGAAACTTCATCTAAATTATTGTTACAATATAACACATTATTTATTCTACTACTATCTAAGATACTATCTGTATCTATAGTCATTACATCTAAATTGTCAATCTTTGTCAATGACTTGACAAGACTCGATGTAAAGTTAATGTCTATATTTCTTGAACCAATTATAGTCATATAATTATCTTTAAAATTGTATAAATATGGTGTTAAACTGCTTTTTGATATGCCTATTGGAACTGCGGATAAATTCCCAAAATAAGGTTCTAATAAATTTTCTGTTACCCTGTCTGGTAAAATGGCAACTTCACTTGCTTTAGAATCACTAAATTGTATTAATTTTTGTGAAATAACTTTCAAATAATCACTTAAATTGTCATAATCGTATGGATAAGCCGTTTGAAATTCACATACTTTATCATTTATCCTAATAATACCACGCCCAAATGATTTGGATGGAAAAACATTATTAGTATTACCTAAAACTGATAAATAATCAGTTTTATCATTTAAAGAAAGTGCAATTATTTCTTTAAAATTTTGAGATAATTTATATCTTATTGAATTAACACCACTTGTACTAATAATAAATGTAATGCCATATCTTTGCCCATCTCTAGTTAAAGTAATTAATGTATCTTGAAACTCATCATATAGTTCACTGAAAGCTTCATAATTATTAACAATTATAACAAGCATAGGTAGTGCATTACCACTTCCCATACAATATCTTTTATAATCACCATTATAATTAGCAAATAATTCTTTTCTTTTCTCAATTTCTTTCATTAAATTTTTAAATATGTTAGTTATTTTTTCTCTATCATCTTTTAAAATTATATCTCCTATTTGTGGGGCATCTGCAAAACTATTTAGTGTTTCGCTTCCAAAATCTAAAATATAAAAATTTACTTCGTCAGCTGTATGATCTAATATTGTTGAATATATTATAGTACTAAGCAATAAATCTTTACCACTACCAGGATAACCATATATTAAAGTATTACCTACATCAGTTAAATTTATTGTTAATAAGCCTTGTCTTTGATTTTCAGGATCATCATATTCGCCAATAACAGGATCTATTTCAAATGGTGAACTTTCATAATTATATTTTTTAATTAAATCTCCAATATAAATAATATCAGGAATACGATCAAGCCATAACTTATCTAATTTAATATTTTCTGACTGTGCTACATCACTTAAATATCTAACTATATTGCCCAATTCCTCTCCTTGGACTATCATATCATTTTTTTTGCTATCATCTGCACTTTTTATAATATTACCAATGTTAGTAATAAATGATAAACTTCTATCTATTTTTTTCTTTAATTTATCAGTTGGAAAATAACCACCACCGCACCAAGCAGATTGTCCTAAGGCAAATAAGTCATTGTAACCTACTTGCAAGTAAAAGCGTCCTGCATTTTTTAAGGATACCGCATCCGGTCTTTTGATAACATCCATACTATCACTTTTTTCTTGGACTTTTAAACATATTCTAAATCTGCTATTACTCCATATTTGATCATCAACAATTCCTGATGGTTTTTGTGTTGCTAAAATTAGATGTATTCCTAGGCTACGACCAATTCTGGCTATGCTAATTAATTGATCCATAAACTCAGGTTGTTGTACTTTTAATTCAGCAAATTCATCACAAATAATAAACAAATGGGAAATTGGCATATCTATTTTACCATCACGATATGCTTTTTGATATTTATAAATATCAATGGTACTCTCGCCTAGGGTTTCTTTTGCTTTGTTAAACATTTGTTGTCTTCTTCTTAATTCACTTTGAATAGAAGCGAAGGATCTTTTTAATTCAGTAGTATCTAAGTTTGTTAATGTCCCTACAATGTGGGGTAATTTATAACCAGTATCTTTATTTTCAAAAGCTCCTGCTAAACCACCACCTTTATAATCAATCAATACGAATTGAACTTCTAATGGACTATAATTAACCGCCATAGAAAGAATAAAAGTAATAATTAATTCACTCTTACCACTACCAGTCATTCCTGCGATTAAACCATGAGGTCCATGAAATTTTTCGTGTAAATCTAAGTATAATAATTCTTCATTTTTAGTTACCCCAATAGGACATGACAAACTATGAATAGGACTACTATCATGCCATCTGTTTATGGCATTTAATTGTTCTACTTTACCAACATTATACATTTCTAAAAAACCTATACTATTAGTTATAATACTATTTTGCTTAGAAAATTTTATTGGTATATTAGCAACATGTTTGCAAACGTCATACATATCAATATTTTCTTTATTATCTAACATAAAAGTTTTTTGTTTATTAATGTTTAAATCATTTTCTATAATTGCACTTTTATTTTCATCCAAAACTATAAAATTAGAGCATTCATTTGGCAAATTAGATAATCCATCATTTAAGATTATTATGCTAAAACCTAAATTTCTTTTTTCTGCTAATACTTGATTTATTATTTCTAAATTCCGCATTTTCTTAATAGAATTAGTAATAATCACATAATATGGACTAACATCCTTGTATGTAATATCACTAATAGTTATTTTATCAGCATCACTATATTTTCTGTGTGAGAAAACTTGCTCTAAATAGAAAGAAATTTTACTAGCTTCATCGTAATTCTCAGCAAAAAATCTCATTTCTCTTAAATTATCCCAAACAAAAGGAAGAATTTTAAACTTTTTATAATAATCATAATCATCATTATCAATCATAAAAACTAATTTTACATCTTCATAACTATGAAAAGCAATCAATTCTAGAATCAAATTATCTAGTAATCTTTTCCTTAAAATATCATTTCCAACAACTACTACATTATTTTTAGTTGTTAAGGATAAATATATAGGAACGTTTTCAATTTCATGTGATTCACTTACTAATTTTGCTAGAGTTTCTTTTAAATCGTCAGTTGACAAACTAAAGTGTTCACTTGGAGCATTCAATTCTACAGCGAGACTAGTATTACCAAGGCCAAGTCTAAGTGATAAAAAGTCATCATGTTCTATTTTTCTCTCCCATAAATTTCTTTTTTTCATTAAAATAATATTTTGGCATTCTTTTAAGACTAAATTATTTTCTAAAAGTATTTGAGTTTGTCTTTTCTTGAGTGTCTCTATTTTTGTTTGTTTATCTTTTAAATATTCTCGATATTTTTCCTGTCTTAGTTTTTCTCTTGCTTTTTTTTCTTTCTTTTCATATCTTCTCATTAAACTTGGCCATAGAAAAACACTCATAAGCATTCCAAATGAAATAAGTATTGTCACAAACCTCAGTACAATATAAAAGATAGTTATATTTTTCACCATTTACCTTAATAGTATAAAAA
>ERZ779737.1505-NODE-1505-length-17959-cov-3.488941_pt1 | contig 17959 bp, 16 predicted proteins | sample MGYA00511889_ERZ779737 | MGnify/ENA primary metagenome ERZ779737 (study PRJEB29588, sample SAMEA2163575) | human gut metagenome | biome: human gut; feature: human-associated habitat; material: faeces | place: Denmark | collected 2008/2010 ...
TTATAAACGGGCTAAAGGCCGGAACCACAACGGCAACAACACGGCTAAGACCTGCATAAAACGGCAAAATGCCACCCACGCACGGCCTGCAAGGCCCCTTTTTCTGGCAGCAGAAAAAGGAACAGATTTACAGCTGGTTTGTCAGCGCGGTAACGATGGTATACGTCCAGGCGATATCAAGCGGCTCCGTGAGTTCTTCGGAACCCGCAAAATCCGCCTCAAACAGCCGTTCGGTCAGCTCCCGCACAAAGGCCGGGTCGGAGATACCCAGGCTCATTTCTTTATTGATGTAGAGGCTCATTTTGTCAAAATTGGCGGTTCCCACCACGGCCCAGCCGTCGTATACGGCGGCTTTCACGTGGCTCATCCCGTTGTAGAAATATACGCGCACGCCGTTTTTTAACAGCTTGTTGGCCATAAAACGGTTGTTTTTATCCATAATGCCCACATCGTTCTTGCCGGGCAGAATCACGCGCACGTCCACCCCGCGGCCGCGGGCGTCAATCAGTTCTTTGATGATGCGGTCGTCGGAGAAATAGGCGTTCTCAATATAAATGCGCTTTTTGGCGCGGCGGATGGCTTCGCGCTGGGCGTCAAAAATTTCGCTGTCGTGGGGCTTGGTGTACATCAGCCGCACGTCAATCATACCGGGTTCCTCGCGGTTTACGTCGCGGGAGCGTTTGCTGAACAGTTTGCGGTACGCCGCGGCGTAATCGCCGCCCCAGCCGGTAAACGACCAGTTCTCGTAAAAATTCTTCACCAGCCGCCCCACCACCGGGCCTTCCAGCGCCACCATCATATCGTGCCAGGTGTAGCGGTATTCCTGACCGATGTTCATCCCGCCCGTATAGGCGATTTTGCGGTCCACGATATACACCTTATTGTGGTCAAATGTACCCCACGGATTTAAATGCGTGCGCGCCTTGGTTTTGGAATTTTTGCGCAGGTACGACGTAATGTACTTGGGCATAATAAACGTTTCGGAAGTTTTAAGCTCCGGGTTTTTGCCCGAATTTAACACCGTATTGAGTTCGTCCACAATCACGCGCACGTCTATCCCGTCGGCCGAACGGCTTTTCATCACGTCCGCAACGGACAGGCCGTACGGGTCCGCCATAAAAATATATACGCTGGTGAAAATGCTCTCCCGCGCGCGCTGCATAGCCAGCATAAAATGCGGGAAGAATTCGTCCCCGTCAATCAAAAGCGTAACGCGCGCCTTATAATTTTGCCTGCTGATTTTTTTATCCAGCCACCGGTTAAAATCCGCCAAATCCATTTCTTCGCCGGAGGTATTCAGCGGCGGAACTTCTTTTAAGTCCCACGCGTGGGGCGGAAAAAGCGTATACACCGTAGACGTGCCGAACGCCGCCAGGCGGTGCATGGAAGTAAACGGCGCTTTTACAAAACTAAACAGCTGGCTTTTGACGAAAAACGAATAAATAAACGAGACGGAGAAACCGAGCGAAGTCATCTCCTTTTTCACTTCGTAATAATCGGGCAGCTGGAGCTGTACGTTCGCGCCGCTTTCGGTATCCACATAAATGTAAGGGGACATCGGCACATCATCCAGCCGCAGCAAAAACCGCGTGTACGCCTGGCCCGACGCGGCCACCATCTTTTTTATCTGCTCGTTGACCAGGCGCGTAAACTGCTGCGCGTCAATGCGGCCGATAATTTCTATATCGCCCGGCGCGTCTTTAAGCTGCACCAAATCCGGCGTGCCGTCGGCCCGACGCAGCAGCATCGTTTCGTAATTTTGGATAAACAGCAATATGCCCTGCGAAGACCGCTCCGGCATCAGCGGCAAAATGGTTTGTTTGAGCACTTCCGTCCACTCGCGCCCCACCACTACCACGCGGCGGCTGCGGTCCAGTTTTTCCCCTTCTTTAAAGCGGCGCGGAACCAGCCCGGCGATGTCCACGTTCCCCTCTTTTTCCGCTTGGTCCAGCGCGGCGGTAAAGAAAAATATTTCCCCGTCGTAATCATATTCAATATACAGCGTGTCCGCGGCGACAAACGCGTCCCGCGCCTCCAATTCGTGCTGGGCGATGCGGCGCATGGCCTCTTTTTTCTGAACGTTGTGCGTGCAGGCGCACAGCAAAGATGCAAAGCAAAAACACAGCAGTAAGCGGATGATTTTCATACGGGTATTTTAGCAAATCTCTCCCCCGCGCCGCGATTGTGTATAATGAAACTATGAAAAACACTTTTACCGTACCGTATTTTAATGCGGTTGAAAACGTCCTTAAACGTATAGAAGAAACGCAAGGCGGGGCTATGGAAAAAGCCGCCCGGGCGGTGGCCGCGTCGCTTGAAAACGACGGCATTTTGCACACCTTCGGCTGCGGGCACAGCGCAAGCGTGGCGCTGGAGCCCTTCCACCGAAGCGGCTGTTTCGCCGCCGCGGACGCCGTGTTGGACCCCGGGCTTATGTTCCAGTCCGGCGCGCACGCGGGAACCGCGTTTGAACGGCTGGAAGGGTATGCTTTGGCGGTGCTCGCGCGGCATACATTTAAACCGCAGGACGTTCTGCTGGTGGTTTCCAACTCGGGCCGCAATCCGGCCGGGGTGGACGCCGTACGCTACGCCCGGGAGCGCGGCGTAACCGCCATCGCCATTACCGCGGCCGGCGCGCATACGCAAAGCAAATCCCGCCACTCCAGCGGGCTCCTTTTAAAAGACGCGGCGGACATCGTGCTGGACAACTGCTGCTGCGCCAACGAAACCGCCCTGGAACTGGGCGGCGTGGAGCTGGCTCCCGTCTCCACGGTGGCTTCTTCGGCCCTGCTTCACGCGGTACTTTACCGGGCGGCCGAAATCCTGCACGAAAAAGGCCTGGAACTGCCCGTATACAGAAGCAGTAACGCCGGCGGGGACGAACATAACACCCGGCTGGCGCAGCGGTACGCCGGGCGCATTAAACATTTGGACTAAACGCTTCCGACAAAAAACCGGGCGCCTGGCGCCCGGTTTTTTAGCAGGCAAACATTATTTTAAATACGGCTTAATCCGTTCATACACCCGCTCGGCCACAATTTCATATCCCGCCGCGTTCGGGTGCACCATGTCCGACTTATACTGCCGTTTATTAAAAATCCCTTCCAAAATGCCGGGCACAAAAACGGCTCCCTTTTCCTCGGCTAATTTTTTGTAAGCCCGCGAATAATGCCCCATCCCCGGCGCGCCCGTGTCCACAATCACGGCCACTGCGCCCGCCTGCTGCACTACATCCACGATTTCCGCCACGGCCGCCAGCGCGTCTTCCATCCGGCGGTTCTGCATAAAATCGTTTGCGCCGAATTCAATCAGCACCATATGCGGGTTTTGCGCCAGCACCTCGGGCAGACGCGAAGGCGCATGCGCGGCGGTTTCGCCGGACATACCCAAATTAATCACTTCACGCCCCAGTTTGGCGGCCAGTACGGCCGGATAGGCCGAACCTTTAGGCGCGCCGTAGCCGGCGGTCAGGCTGTCCCCAAACGCAACAACAGCAGTGCCCGGATTATGCAAATTTTTAATTTCGGCGGTGTCTTTCATAAAATAATACGCGCACGCGGCGACGAGTAGAAGTCCTATCCATTTTTTCATAATTTTTCCCCTGTTTTATTATAACAAAACCCGGGCCGGCGGCCCCCGTACGCGCGTGCGAAAAAAGGGTTGACTTTTCGCGCCGTTATTATAGAATAAGAGTATGAGAAAAGCATTAACCAAAGACGAAGAACAACAGCTTCTGGACGCGGCGCAGGATGTGCGCGAACGTTCGTACTCGCCCTATTCCAAATTTAAAGTGGGCGCGGCCGTACTGACGGCAGACGGACAGATTTTCCAAGGCACCAACATTGAAAACGCTTCCTACGGCCTGACCGTTTGCGCCGAACGCAACGCGCTGTTCGCCGCCGTGGGGGCGGGCAAGCGCAAGCTCCGAGCGCTGGCGCTGGTTACGCAAAAACTGCCCGGCGCGGCGTTTAATTCGCCCTGCGGCGCCTGCCGCCAGGTGATGAGCGAGTTCCTCGCGCCCGACGCTCCGCTGCTTATCGCCGTGCTGGACGGAAAAAAACGCACGGTTTACCGCAAATTACTGCGCGACGTGATGCCGTTCCCGTTTGAAAAATTTTCGGAAAAATAAATGCGCGCGGCTCCGTCCGCGCGTTTTTTTGGGGGAATTATGACACAAACCGTTTACAAAGGTTTGCCCGCCTGGACGCTGGAAAACGACGCCCTGCGGCTCACCTTCCTTCCCGGCTACGCCTGCAAAATGGCCAGCCTGGTAAGCAAGAAAACCAACCGGGAATTTTTGTTCCAATCCGCCAGCCCCGTGCTAACCGTGCCCGAATACGGCGCGCCGTTTTCCGATTACGACTCCAGCGGCTTTGACGAAGTCTTCCCCTCCATAGACGCCTGCCCGTACCCGGACGGCACCTGGCAGGGCATGCCCGTGCCGGACCACGGCGAAGTGTGGGCCATGCCGTGGGAAAGCGTCCGCGCGCCGGACGGCCGCGCCGCCAAAGCCTTCGTGCGCAGCCAGACGCTGCCGTATATCCTTTCCAAAAGCATTACGCTTAAAGACAACGCCGTTTTATTTGAATACTGCGCGGAAAACACGGCGGACGAAGATTTTAAGTTTATCTGGACACCGCACTGCCTGCTGGCCTGTTCCCCCGCCACGCGCCTGCTCATCCCCGATAATTTAACCCAGGTAATGAGCGTGGAACACTCCACCAAGCACCTCGGCCCGTGGGGCACCCTGCACACCTACCCGCTGACGACCGATGTGCGCGGCCTGAAAATGGACCTGGCCGCCACCGAACCCCGCACCGTAAGAAACTGCGAAAAATTTTACTTCACCGAAAAGAACACCGCCGGCTGGTGCGGCATTGAACACACCGACACGGGCGAAAAACTCATCTACGAATACGACGCGGACAAAGTGCCGTACCTGGGCGTCTGGAAAACGCAGGGCGGCTACCGGGGAGACTACAATCTGGCCCTGGAGCCGTGCACCGGCGTATATGACGATTTGTACGTGGCACATAAAATCCGCCGCGCGGCCGTCATCGGCCCCAAAGGCCGCTATGAATGGAAGTTTAAAATGACGGTAAACTAAATTTAGGCCGGGCCGTTTTCAACATGCGCCCGGAAGGGAGAATCCATATGAATCAACTAGCGTTAAGAAGCAAATTCAACGAAGTGTTCAAGAAAGAAAAACTTTACTTTTTCGCCCCGGGCCGCGTGAACCTGATCGGCGAACATACCGATTACAACGGCGGACACGTTTTTCCGTGCGCGCTTTCCTTCGGCACGCACTGTGTGTTCTGCAAGCGCGACGACCGCAAAATACGCCTCTACTCCCTCAATTTTCCGAACCAGGGCGTAATTGAAGCCGACCTGGATAACATCGCTTACGATAAAAAGCAGGACTGGGCCAACTATCCGCTGGGCGTGATTAAAACGCTTCAAAACCACGGCTACGTGATAGACCAGGGCTTTGAGCTCCTCTTCTGGGGAGATATTCCCAACGGGGCGGGGCTTTCTTCCTCCGCGTCCATTGAACTCGCCACCGCGGTGGCTATGAATAAAGTGTTCAACCTCTATATTCCGCAGGTGGAGCTCGTGAAATTCTGCCAGGAAGCCGAAAATAAATTCGTAGGTATGAACTGCGGCATTATGGACCAGTTCGCCATCGGTATGGGCAAGGAAGGAAATGCCATCCTCCTGGACTGCAACTCGCTGGATTACGAGTACGCACCGCTGGATTTAAAAGGCATGTCCATCGTGATTATGAACAGCAACAAACGCCGCGAGCTGGCCGACTCCAAATACAACGAACGCCGGGGTGAATGCGAGCGCGCCTTAAAAGCCCTGCAGACGCAGCTTCCTATCAAGTCGCTGGGGGAGCTGTCCGTGGAGGAATTTGAAAAACACAAAGATTTAATCGTAAACCCCGTGGAACGCAAGCGCGCCAAACACGCCGTGTACGAAAACCAGCGCACGCTGGAAGCCGTCAAAAAATTAAAAGAGGGCGACCTGGCCACCTTCGGCAAGCTGATGAACGAGTCCCACGTCTCCCTGCGCGACGACTACGAAGTAACCGGCAAAGAATTGGACGCGCTGGCCGAAGCGGCCTGGGCGCAGCAGGGCGTTTTGGGCGCCAGAATGACGGGCGCGGGCTTTGGCGGATGTGCGATTGCGCTGGTTAAAGACGCGGACGTTAAAAAATTTATTGATAACGTAGGCAAAATCTATCACGACAAAACCGGCCTCAGGGCGGATTTTTACATCGCTTCCGTCGGCGGTCAGGCGCGCCCCGAAGAAAAGAAATACTAACACATTCTTTTCCCCGGTACAGGGCCGATGCGGCGAAACCGTAAACGTTTGTGTAAACGGTTTACCGGGCCGCGCCAACAGTATAATTTTATTTTTTCCGGTTGCGAGGTATATATGAAACATATTTTAGTCATCGGCGGGGCGGGCTATATCGGCTCGCACACCGTTAAAATGCTGGCCGAAAAAGGCTATAATCCCGTAGTGTTTGACAATCTCTCCAAAGGCCACCGCGAAGCCGTGGCCGGCTACCCTTTTGAACTGGGCGACCTGGGCGACAAAGCGCGCCTGGCCGAAGTGTTCAAAAAACATCACATTGACGCCGTAATGCACTTTGCCGCGTTTATTGAAGTGGGCGAAAGCGTAAAAGAACCGTCCAAATACTACCACAACAACGTGGCCAAAGTGCTTAACCTGTTGGACGCTATGGTGGAAAACGGCGTGAAATACTTTGTGTTTTCCTCCACCGCCGCCACGTTTGGCGAGCCCGTCAAAGAGAAAATAGACGAGACCCACCCCCAAAACCCCATCAACCCCTACGGCAACACCAAGCTGATGGTGGAAAAAATACTGGCGGATTTTGATACGGCCTACGGCTTAAAGGCCACGGCCCTTCGCTACTTTAACGCAAGCGGCGCGGACGATTCGGGCCAAATCGGCGAATCGCACAACCCGGAAACGCATTTAATCCCCATCGTTCTGCAAGCCGCCGCCGGCAAACGCCCTTCCATCAAAATGTTCGGCGACGACTACCCCACCCCCGACGGCACCTGCGTGCGCGACTACGTGCACGTAAACGACCTGGCCCGCGCGCATATTTTGGCACTGGAAAAAATGTTTAAAGACAACCAAAGCGAACGCTTCAACCTCGGCAGCGGAAGCGGGTTTTCGGTGGCGGAGCTCGTCAAAGAAGCCAAACGCATCACGGGCGTGGACTTTAAGGTGGAAACCGCCCCCCGCCGCGCCGGAGACCCCGCCGTGCTGGTGGCGGACAGCGCCAAAGCCCAACGGGTGCTGGGCTGGAAACCCGAATACGATTTAACGCGCATTATTGAAACCGCGTGGAACTGGGAACAAAACCGCAAATACTAGGAGATATTATGGACATTAATCTGTTAATTGACCAATTAATCGCATTTGCCGTAAACGAAAAACTCCTGCACCCGCGCGACCACGCCTGGGCCGTCAATCAGCTGCTGACCATCTTGCAGCTTTCGGACTATACGCCCAGCGGCTTTAAGGGCAAAACGCCCCCCTATCCCTGCGAGATTTTAAAAAATATCTGCGACTGGGCCGCCAAACAGGGCCTCATCACGCCCGACACCGTTACCATGCGCGACCTGTTTGACACCCGCCTGATGGGCGTTTTTGCCGGCCGGCCTTCCGCGGTAACGGACGAGTTCTTTGCGCTCCATAAAAAGAACCCCAAGGCCGCCACGGACAAATTCTATCACGACGCGCGCGCGCTGGATTACATTCGCACCGAACGCGTGGCCAAAAACCTGGCCTGGAAGGCGCGCACGCCCTACGGCAGTTTGGATATTACGATAAATATGTCCAAGCCCGAAAAGGACCCGAAGGATATCGCCGCCGCGCTGAAAGTGAAAGCTTCCGCCTATCCGCTCTGCCTGCTGTGCAAGGAAAACGAAGGCTATGCGGGCCGCGTGAATCACCCGGCGCGCCAAAACCTGCGCCTGGTGCCGCTTGATTTATTAAAAGACGGCCGGCCGTGGTACCTGCAATACTCGCCGTACGTCTATTACAACGAACACTGCATTTTCCTATCGGACAAGCACGAGCCGATGAAGCTGACCAAAAAAAGCTTTGAGCGGCTGCTGAACTTTGTGGATTTCCTGCCGCATTATTTCATCGGCTCCAATGCGGACCTGCCCATCGTCGGCGGTTCTATTTTAACGCACGACCACTTCCAGGGCGGGAGGTACGTATTCGCCATGGCAAAAGCCCCGGTGGAAACGACTTTTAAAATGCGGAAGTTCCCGCGCGTAAAGGCGGGAATCGTCAAATGGCCGATGAGCGTCATCCGGCTGACCGGAGCCAAAAAAGATTTAATAGAAGCCGGGGATTATATTCTTAAAAAATGGCGCACGTACAGCGACCCGAAGGCCGACATCCTGGCAAAAACCGGCGATACGCCGCACAACACCGTTACGCCCATCGCCCGGCGGCGCGGCAAAGCCTTTGAGCTGGACCTGGTACTGCGCAACAACCGCACGACGGACGAATTCCCGATGGGCATTTTCCATCCGCACGCCGAGGTGCACCATATTAAAAAAGAAAATATCGGACTGATTGAAGTGATGGGCCTGGCCGTACTGCCGGCGCGGCTGGCCAAGGAGCTTAAAGACCTGGAGCCCCTGCTCGTTAAAAAAGACATCGCCGCCGTCCGCCAAAGCGAAACCCTGCAAAAACACGCGGACTGGGCGGAAGAACTCTTAAAAAAGCACACGTTTACGGCTAAAAACGCCGGGGACATCCTGCGGGCCGAAGTGGGCAAAGTATTTGCCAAAGTGCTGGAATACGCCGGCGTTTACAAGCGTACGCCGCAAGGAAAGGAAGCCTTTGCGCGGTTTATTAAAAAATTGTAAGCCTTATTACCACTCCCCCGGGAATTATTCCGGGGGAGTGTACCTTAGTTCAACAAATAACGATTATAATATGCTTGGGATTTCGTCGGCATTTCCAGCCCACTTACGGCTTTGCATAAACGGTTATATCTGTCGTTATCCACAAAAGCGTTACAGTATTTTTGTTTCTGTTTATAGTCTACATAATACTGATATCTCTGTGCACTGCGCGGTTCATAATAAGCCGTATAGGGGCCTAAATATAAATATCCACGAAATTTTTCCGTAAAAACTGGCAGAATATCCAGCTCCTCCAGCGCTGTAGCGTACCTGCCGTTTGCCATATAATACACCGTTTGTGCTTTTAGTAAAGCTTCCATAGCAGGAGCATAAGCCATAAATTCCGCTTTATCAACCGCCAGTTCATATTTTGGCAAAGCAACCGCCGCCAAAAGACCGATGATTAATACCACCACCAACAGTTCTATCAGCGTAAATCCAAGATTTTTTTGCACGGGATATATCCCCCTCTTATATAAGTTGATATTCCCACTTTATCAAAAAAAAAAAACAATACAAGCCCCTGGACGGCCCTAAAAATATTTTTGACATCCGCGCCCAAATTTTATAGAACAAAGTATAGAACAAAATAAAAAGTAATAGGAGCCGCCTATGAAAGCCCTTCATCCCAAACAAGCCGAATTATTGGATATTTTAAAAACGAATATTTCCGATCCGCTGACGATGGAAGAACTGGCCGACCGCCTGAGCGTAAGCGGCAAAAGCGTGGTGTTCCACCACATCAAACAGCTGGAGAAAAAAGGATATTTAAAACGCAATCCCGCCAACCCGCGCGATTACATTATTTTAAAAGACCCGGAGCGCAACGTCATTTACCTCAATATGTACGGTATGGCTAAATGCGGCCCGGAAGGCACTATTTTGGACGGCACCCCCACCCGCATCGTACCCGTGGACCCGAGTATGATTTACTTTCCGGCCTGCAAAGGGTTTATGGTGGAAGCGAAAGGGGACTCCATGCAAAACCTGATTGCGCCGCACGACTGGCTGATTGTGGAACAGAGCCGCCAGGCGAAAAATAAAGACGTGGTGGTCTGCGTCAACAACGGGGAAGTGATGGTAAAACGCTTTACGCAGGACGGGCAGAACGTTATCCTGCAGTCTGAAAACCCGCAGTATAACCCCATTATTGCCGATAAAGAGGCTTTCCGCGTGGAAGGCATCGTGCGCAGTATCATCAAACGCAACGTAAGCTGTTAATTTCCTGCCGTCCCGGGCGCCGAAACCTGGGGCGATTAGTCGTAACCTCAACGGGGCCGCTTGCTGGCGGCCCCGCGTTTTGTCAGCCCCGTGCATTCCGGCGAAGGAAAACACAAAGGATTTCACGCCGTTTGCCACCCCAGCGTCCGGCAGGTTAAGCAATTTGGCCACATGGTTGTGCCTTGCAATACCCCAACCGGTTTTCCGCTGTGCGGGTAAAAAACTGCGCCGCTCTTTTCCATGCCGTTTTTATAAACGAACCGCACGCGAAAAAGCCCCGCTCTTCGGAGCGGGGCTTTTTACATACATTTAAATTTTTATTTTACCACTACCAGCGAGCGGCCGTCTTTTTCCTCGGAATACGGGTCCAGCGTGTTTTTCCCGTCAATTATATAGAGGAACTTATACGTGCCCGGCGCGATGGAGAGGGTGGTTTCCCAATGGTCGCCGCGTTTTTTAAGCGCCTGGGGTTTGGCCATGGTAAAACCGCTGACGATGGATACTTTGTCCCCCTCGCCGTACCAGCGGAAAGTTACCCGGCGGTATTTGCTCTTCGGATTTACCTGCACGAGAACGCTTTCTTTTTTATCCTGGACGGCCGGAGCGGCTTCTTTCGCTTCTTCTTTTTGCTGCTGCTCAATCACGGCCGTTACCGGGATTTCCACCGGCTTGGCCACCGGTTCCGCCGCCACGGATTCCACGGCAATCGGTTCGTCGGCAACAATTAAATCCGTCTCCGCCACTTCAGGGACGTCTACGGTTTCGGTCTGTTCCGCGCGCGGCGCGGCGGAAACGTCAAACAAACGAGCGGAAAAGTGCTTGTAAAGGAAAAACCCGAACACGCACAAAAAAATGATGTCAACAATAATCAGAAACAGCCAAAGATCTTTGTTTCCGGCAGGTTTAATGTCCAATTCCAGGTTTTCGTTTTCCATAGTTTTCCCTGATAAAAAAAGCGGGCGAAGGGAATCGAACCCTCGTCTAAAGCTTGGGAAGCTTCCATTCTACCATTGAACCACGCCCGCATAAGCGGATTGCCGCTCATTTATTTTAGCAAAGTTTTAGGCGACTGTACATCCCCCCGCCATTAACGCGCCCGAATATGCTGTTCTTTAACATCCAGCGTTTTGATAAACGCCAGCGCGTCTTCTTTAGAAACCACTTTCCCTTCCACCTGCGCCACGGCTACGGCTTCCAAAATCTCGCCGATTTTCGGGCTGGGCGGCAGGGAGAGCGCGGCCATCACGTCCCGCCCGGTAATCAGCCGCGTAGGCTGCACCTTTTTAGGCGTATCAAAAAATTTCCGCAAAAGAAGGGACAGCACCTGCATATGCCTGAGCGTCTTGCCCACATTGGCGGTTTTTTGCGCCTGGGCGATGGTCATCAGCCGCTGGGCGCTTTTGGGCATAATGCGCCTTAACTGCGCGTCGGAGACGTAGCTGGCGTAATCGGCCCAGCACAACAGCAAAAGCGGTACGCCGGCGTCGCCCAAATCGCGGAAAAAGTGGTAGGCTCCGCGGTCGGTAATAACGTCGTTGCTCGCAAGATTGGACGGACGCAGATGCTCGCCAATCATCGCGCAGATAAGCCGCAAATCCGCCCGGCTGTAGTGCAGGCGTTCCAGCACGGCTTTAGCCATCTGCGCGCCCTTTTCTTCGTGATAGAAAAACCGCAGGCGGTCCCCTTTCACTTTGGCGGTGGCGGGTTTGGCGATGTCGTGCAAAAGCGCGGCCATTTTATAAAGCGGCTTGTTCTCAGCCAGCGGCGCCAGTTTTTTGGCATATTTGGGAAAAGCTTTGGGAAGATGGTCCAGCAGGTATTCCATCCGCTTAAATACGTCCAGCGTATGCTTTAATACGCCGCCTTTTCCGTAATATACTTCCGCACATTTGCGCTGGGGTTCCAATTCCGGGAACAGGGCCGTCAGCAGGCCGCACGCGTCCATTCGCATTAAATTGTCATACGCTTTAGACGTACAAAACAGCCTGTCCAATTCTTCGCGCACGCGCTCCCCGGCGGGCTTCACAATCAGCGCGCGGTCTTTTTTAATTTGTTTAAGCGTTTTGTCGGAAATCGCAAACCCGAGTTCGGCGGACGAACGGAACGCGCGCAGCATACGGAGCGGATCCTCTTTAAACACGCGCGAATTAGAGATGTTAATCACTTTGGCGGCTACATCCTGAAGGCCGCCGGAATAATCCACGATTAAATTCTTTTTAAGTTTCTTGAGGATAACGCGCGCGGTGCCGCTTTTTTGCGGCTTAATTACAATTTCCGGCAGGGCGGACACGGGATAAGCCAGGGAGTTAAACGCAAAATCGCGCCGCAGAAGGTCGGCCTTTAAATCTTTACCCTGGTAAGCGGTTAAATCAATCTGGATTTTGCCCTTGTGGGTAACCAAACGCCACACGCCAAACTCCGCATCCATTTCAAATACGGCGGCTTTTAAGCGTCTGCCCAGCTCGCGCGCGGCGGACGCCACGTCGGCGGCGGGAAGCGTAATGTCCAGGTCCGACGACTCGCGCCTGAGCAGGCTGCTGCGCACAATCCCCCCCACATAATGCGCGTGGGGAATCACTTCGTTTAAAACGCGCGCCAAATCAGCCAAGGTTTTCCTCCGGGGCGGCTCCGCCGCGCGCGGCCAGTTTGGCCACGGCGTCTTTGCGAAGCTCGCGCTTGAGCACCTTTCTCAGCGCGTTTTTAGGCAGTTCTTTTACAAATTCAAAATCGCGCGGGCGTTTGTAATTGTCCAGGTGGGTTTTTAAAAATTTTCTAAATTCCGCGTCGGACACTTCCGCGCCTTCTTTTTTAACGGCGTACAGTTTTACAAATTCGCCGCCGCGCCCGTCCGGCACGCCGATAATGGCGCACTCTTCAATGGCCGGATGCTCGCAGATGACGGCTTCCACCTGCGCGGAGAACACTTTAAGGCCCTTGATGATAATCATATCTTTCTTGCGGTCTTTGATAAAGATAAATCCGTCGTCGTCCACTTCCACGATGTCGCCGGTCTTAAACCAGCCGTCCGCCGTAAACGCGTCTTTGGTGGCGGCTTCGTTGCCCCAGTAGCCCCGGAACACGTTGGGGCCTTTTACGCACAGCTCGCCCTCGGCGTTGCGGGGTACTTCGTTGCCGTCGTCGTCCAGCACCAGCGTGCTTACCGCCGGGATGGCCGGCCCCACCGATTTGATTTTTTGCAGTTCTTCGGTGTTGACGCTTACCACCGGGCTGGTTTCCGTAAGCCCGTAGCCTTCCAGTATCGGCACGCCGATTTTTTCTTCAAACCGGTCTTTGATTTCCTGCGTCAGCGGCGCGGCGCCCGATACGGCAAAGCGCACGTTTTTAAACGGCCAGAAACGCAGGTACAGGCGTTTTAACCCTTTGGCTTCTTTGGACAGCACGGCATAAATCTGCGGCACCGCCAGGATGACGGTTACTTTTTCCGAGCCCATCGCGCCCAGCCATTTGCTGGCGGGCATTACGTTGGCCACAATTACCACCTTTAAATTTAAATACAGCGGAATGACCACGCACGTCGTCCACGCGAACGAGTGGAACATAGGCAGCAGGCACAGGAAGCAGTCCTCGTCGGTAATTTTAAAAATCTGCGCGCAGGAAATCACGTTGGAGGCGATGTTGCCGTGCGTCAGCATGGCGCCTTTGGGCAGGCCGGTGGTGCCGGAAGTGTAGAGGATAAACGCCAAATCTTCCAGCCCGGCGCGCGCGGAAGAAGTTTCCTCGTGCACGGTGGATTTTTCAATTTCTTTCCAAAACAGTTCAATCACGGGATTGCCGAAAACGGACTGCGGGATTTCATCCGTGGAAAAAATGTATTTTACCGTAGGCGTATTGGGCAGGCATTTGACGTAGTGGCGCAGAAATTCCGCCTGCGTAACCACGGCTTTGACTTGGGCGTTGTTTAAAATGTATTCAATTTCCTCCGGCTTGGTAACCATAAAGTTCATGGGAATACACACCGCGCCCAGTTTATAGAGGCCGAAGTTGGCCACCACCGTGTCAATGGCGTTGCGGTGGGCTACGGCCACGCGGTCGCCTTTGCGGATGCCGTGCTCAAAAAACATATCGGCCGCGCGGTCCACCTGCATTAAGAGTTCGTGATAGGAAACTTTTTTTTCGGTGCCGGCTTCTGCTAAAGCGATTTTGTCGGGGAAACGGAAAGCACTGTCGGATAAAGCGGTATACAAATCTTTGCGGCGAATCATAAGCACCTCTTATAGAAGAATAAGAAAGAATGAATCGGTTGTTTCTTTCATTTTAGTATAAATTAAGCTTGTCTGGGGTCCAAAATATCCCGAAACGCGTCCCCCAGCAAATTCCAGCCCAGCACAAACAGAAAAATGGCTCCGCCCGGCGCCACGACCGTGTACCAATAGGCAAACGGATGGCCGGGAGTGCCCAGCACCCAGTTGCGCGCCATGGCAATCAGCTGACCCCAGTCCGCCGTGCCGGGCTGCGCGCCCAGCCCCAAGAACGAGAGAGAGGCCGCGGTCAGCACCACGTAGCCGATATCCAAGCTGGCCACCACGACGGACGGATAAATGGAGTTAGGCAAAATATGCCGCAAAAGCACGCGCGGGCCGCGCGCGCCCAGCGTGCGGGCGGCGGTAACATAATCGCGCTGTTTGACGGATAAAATATCCCCGCGCACCAGCCTGGCGTACGAAGGCCAGGCCACGGCGGTAAGGGCAATCATCATATTTTTTATGTCGGGCCCCAGCATGGCCGCAATCACCATCGCCAGCACCAAAGACGGCACGGCAAACACTATATCCGTCAGGCGCATGAGCGTTTCGTCCACCTTACCGCCGAAATACGCCGCAGTTCCGCCCACAAACAGCCCGATTAAAAAGGCAAAAAACGTAACCGTCAGCCCGATTTTAAACGCCAGCCGCGTCCCCCACACCACGCCGTAATACAAATCGTACTGCTGTTCGGTGGTGCCGAACCAGCTCTCGGCGGACGGCGGCCGGGGCGTAATCTGGTAGCTCTTCTGCGGCAGCTGGTAGGGATTATTGGCGTTCTGCACCGGGGCCAGCACGGGGGCGAGGAGCGCGATTAAAAAGAAAAAGGCGATAATCACCAGCCCCGCCAAAGAGGTTTTGTTGGTATAAATACGTTTAAAAATGCGTCCGTTTAGCATAATTATTCCAGCCGTATGCGCGGATCCACCGCGGTATATAAGATGTCAGACAGCAAATTCCCCAGCACAAACAGCACCGCCACCATCAGCGAAAACCCCAATATGCCCGCAATATCCAACTGCTGGGCCGCAATCACGCCGAAGCGGCCGATGCCCGGGTAATCAAAAATGGTTTCCACAATCACGGTGCCGCCCAGCAGGCGGATAAACTGGATGCTGGCCAGCGTAATGACGGGGATGACGGCGTTTTTGCCCGCGTGCTTGTACACCACCTGCCAGTCGGAAAGCCCTTTGGCGCGCGCGGTGCGGACATAATCTTTATTTAATTCTTCCAGCATGCTGGAGCGCATCACGCGCACCATCAGCGCAAACGAGCCGATGCACAGCGTTACCGCCGGGAGCACCAAATGGGATAATACGTCCCAAAACACGCGCAGGTTACCGTTTAACAAGGAATCCAACAATAAAAAACCGGTATAGGTTTTAAACGCGCCGCCGTGGATAATAATGTCCGTCTGCACGGAATATCCCCCCGGCGAAAACCAGCCCAGCCGGCCATAAAAAACCATTAACAGCAGCAGCCCCAGCACAAATATCGGCAGGGAAAACCCGCCCACGGACACCAGCCTCGCCAGCACGTCCTGCCATTTATCCTTATGTACGGCCGAAGCGCACCCGAACCACACGCCAAAAAGCACTACAAACAGAATCGTGATAAACGCCAGCTGGATGGTGGCGGGCAGATATTCTTTAATGGCCTGGGAGACGGGCATATTCGCGCTGGGGCTGTAGCCCAAATCGCCTTTGGCCACATTGGAAAGCCAGCGGCCGTATTGTTTAAACACATTGTCGCGCAGACCGTACTGGCGGATGACTTCTTCCAGCGAGCCCATTTGGCGCGGGTCTTTTACGTACAAAGAAGCGCGCATCTCCGGGCTTAGCCGCTGGGTGAGGAAAAACAGCAGAAACGTTACCCCCAGCACCACCAGGGGCAGTAACAAAAGCCTTCTTACAATATAATTTACCATACCCGCCGTTTTTCCTCTTTTTATGTACTTATTTGCGGTACGCCAGCACCGCGGAAAGCGTGATATTGCACGCCGCAAAAAACTCTTTCAGTTCCAGGCTTTCGCTAAGCGTATGACAGCCGCGGCAGCCCACGCCCAAGTTGGGCAGCGTAAACCCAAAACCGCTCAGCACGTTGGCGTCGCACCCGCCGCCGGAGGCCATCGGGCGAACGACAAGGCCCTGCTCTTTGGCGGCCGCCACCACGGATTTTACCATAGGGTGATTTTTGGGTACGTTCACCGCCGGGTAACGCTGGACGGAAACGAATTTCACTTCCGGCTTGCGGACTTTGCCGTCAATCTTCTTGGTAAAATGTTTGACGGCTTTTTCAAAACAGGCTTTCATATGGGCGGTCTGCCGGGCCAGTTTTTCATTTTTAAGACTGCGCGCCTCGCCTTTTAAATAGAGTTGGTCCATCACGATATTCGTGGCTTTGCCGCCCTGAATAACGCCGAAGTTGGCTACGGTTTCTTTATCAATGCGGCCCAGCTTCATAAAAGAAAGCGCATACGCCGCCACTTCCAGCGCGGAAATGCCTTTTTCCGGCACTACGCCCGCGTGCGCCGCCAGGCCCTTAATCCACACCTCAATGGTGTTGACCGCCGGGCCCTGCACCAGCAGGTCGGACACTTCTTCATTATCCAAAATCAGCCCTTCGCGGCCTTTTATTTTTTTATAATCCAAATTTTTCGCGCCCTGCATGCCGTTTTCTTCCGTCAGCGTAAACACGGCTTCCACGGGCGGGTGGGGCGGTTTTTGCTCTTTTAAGGTTTGCAGGACTTCTAAAATAATCGCCAGGCCGGCCTTGTCGTCCGCGCCCAGGATGGTGGTGCCGTCCGAGGTAATACGGTCCTTTTTCACCACGGGTTTGACGCTTTTGCCGGGGGTTACCGTATCCATATGGGAGCTGAGCACGATGGGTTTGCTTTTAACGGTTCCGGGCAGAAAACCGATGACGTTTCCTTTAGCGTTTGTATTGTATTTTTTCCCGGCGTTATCCACATAGACAGTACAGCCGAGGGCTTTTAATTTAGAAGCTAAAACTTCCTGAATGTTTTTTTCGTTAAAAGACTCGCTGTCTATTTTAACCAATTCCAAAAAGGTGTCCGTGAGGCGTTTTTCGTTTATTTTCATATGCGTCTCCTATACGGCTGATTTGCTTTTTGCCGTTTTAAACGGCATCACGCAGCACGCGCAGGCGTGGCGCGGGAATACTTCTTTGAGTTCAAAAGGGGTCTTGGCGCAGACGGCCTGCGCGTAACGGCAGCGCGGCGCAAACGGGCACGGCCAGCCGGCGCGGTCCGGGTGTTCGGAGGCTTCCTCCGCGCCGTTTCCGTCCGCCCGGCGGGATGCGTCCGCCGACGGAACGGCCGCCAGCAGCGCTTCCGTATACGGGTGCTGGGGATTGGTGAAAAGGTCTTCCGCCGGGGCGCGCTCCACGATGCGGCCCTGATACATCACGGCGATATCGTCGCACAGAAAACGCGCGACGGCAAAATCGTGCGTAACAAACAGCATAGAGAGGCGGCGGGCCTTTTTA
>ERZ779737.1506-NODE-1506-length-17956-cov-1.943355_pt1 | contig 17956 bp, 21 predicted proteins | sample MGYA00511889_ERZ779737 | MGnify/ENA primary metagenome ERZ779737 (study PRJEB29588, sample SAMEA2163575) | human gut metagenome | biome: human gut; feature: human-associated habitat; material: faeces | place: Denmark | collected 2008/2010 ...
ATAAGACGATAAACAATATCGCAGAAAGAGAGGAATTGGATGTGTGAAATTTGCGGCAAAACCCCTTGCGACTCAAAATGTCCAAATTCGTTTTTTAGTGACATAAGCGGGGTATGTGATGTCTGTTTGAACCCAATATATAGTACTAACGAATACTATGTTAGTCTATATGATGGGGGAGAGAAAAAATACTTCTGTTCTTTGGACTGTGTATTCAACCATTTCAGAATCAAACTTGGAGATGATTCCGAGTGCTATGGAGATGTGACATCAGAATGCTTTCGTAGTGGATGTGAATATCTTGATGATGATGACGGCGGACATATTTGTAGGAGATGATTGATATGAAAAACGTAGTTAAAAGAGATGGGAGACTTGTTTCGTTCGATTCAAGCAAAATTGCAAACGCCATTCTCAAGGCAATGGAAGACGTTGATAGGAATAATGAACAGTTAGCTTGGTCGATTGCCAACGAAATTTCGTATATAGGAGACGACCTTTCGGTTGAAGCAATTCAAGACCTTGTTGAGTCGAAGCTGATGCGAAGCGGCGAAAGTCAAGTTGCAAAAACGTACATTATATATAGGAATGAACGGTCAAAGATTCGAGAAAAGAATTCGGATATTGTCAAAGATGTTTGGAGCAGATTGAATGCCAAAGCAATTCAAAATGCCAACGCTAATGTTGATGAAAAGTCGTTTAGCGGAAGAGAAAAAGAAGCAAGTTCCGACATTCAAAAGAAAATCGTTCTGGATTATATAATGAGTCCGGAAGCTGCTGAAGCACATAAAACCGGATTAATATATCAGCACGACCTTGAAAAATGGGGAATTGGTCAACACAACTGTCTTCAAATCGACTTTGGACATATCTTCAAAAATGGATTCAAGACGAGAAATGGCGATGTAAGACCACCGAATTCATTTAGCACCGCCTGTCAACTGGTAGCGGTTGCCATACAATGCCAAAGTCAGGTGCAGTACGGCGGAGTTGGATCGGTTCACATTGATACCGATTTAGCTCCATTTGTAAAAATGAGCTTTAGAAAACACTACAAAGATGGCTTAAAGTATGTTGAATCGAACTGCTCAATTAATCACGATGATGAAATTGACTGGAAGATTGATAAACTTGAACGGTTTTATGATGAGCTTGATTGGCACATAGACGACGCAATGTTAAACGAAGTAGCTCCAAAGGCATATCGATATGCTATGGATATGATGGAGCGTGAAGGTAAACAGGCTGCTGAAGGTCTATTCCACAATCTAAATACCCTTGAGAGTAGAGCTGGAAGTCAAGTGCCATTCTCGTCTCTAAATTACGGGAGAGATACAACTCCAGAAGGAAGACTCGTAACCAAATGGCTTCTTAACGCCAGCCTGAATGGCATTGGAAAATACCATCTTACAAGTATCTTCCCGATTTCAATCTTCCAATATAAAAGCGGAGCGAACGCAAATCAAAATGACCCAAATTATGATATGAAGCAACTCGCTTTGAAATCAATGAGCAAGCGAATCTATCCTAATTGGTGTAATGGCGATTGGAGTCAGGCTCATGAAAACGAAAATGATCCTGACACATTTTTCTCAACTATGGGTTGCCGCACGATGATAGGCTATGATCGTCATGGCCTTGGGTATTGTAGAGTTGGTCGTGGTAACAACGCACCAGCTACAATCAATCTGCCAATGATTGGAATTAAATATGGAATTTGTAGAGGTGAGCGTGATGTAGCTGACATTAAAGGATTCTGGGATGAATTCGAGTCTGTGTTGAAGTTGACTGAGAAGTCGCTTATGGAGCGGTATGAAATCATGAAGAGACAGGCTGCTACAGCAGCTCCGTTTATGTATGATAACGGAACGATTAAGGACGCTGATAAGTGTGGCGAATCTGTCCATGAATCGTTGAAGCACAATACATTTGCCATTGGTTATATTGGAATTGCTGAAATGTGCCAAGCTTTGTTTGGTAAAAACCATGCGCAAGACGAAGAAGTAAGGTCTTTCGCTTTGAGTGTGGTTAAGCGGATTAATGAATTCGCCAAAGAAGCAAGCGAAAGGAACGACTTGAACTTTAGTTGTTATGCAACTCCTGCTGAAAACACATGCTATACTTTGATGAATAAGCTCAAAGATATGTATGGTATCATTCCCGGAGTTACAGACAGAGACTATCTTACCAATAGTCATCATGTACCGGTTTGGGAGAAAGTTTCAATATACGACAAACTAAGAATTGAAGCTCCGTTCTGTAAATACCCAACTGGCGGATGTATAACTTATGTTGAATTGGACAGTACCTTTGTAAAAAATATAAAGGCCGTTGAATCGATTCTTGACTACGCTTTCAAAGAACTTGATATTCCATATCTTGCTTTCAATTTTCCGATTGATAGCTGTTTAGATTGTGGGTATCAGGGCGAGTTTAACGACAGATGCCCAGAATGCGGAAGTGAAAACATTCAACAACTTCGAAGGGTGACTGGCTATTTGAGCGCAGATTATCATAATTTTAACAAAGGTAAAGTGTCAGAAGTTGAAGACAGGGTGAAACATAGCAGTCTAGCTAAATTTGAATAAGAGGTGGTTTAGCTCTATGTATCTAAGCGGAGTTGATTTTGAAAGTATGGCAGATGGAGAAGGGGTTCGAACCGTCCTTTTTGTGTCTGGCTGCCGACATTACTGTAAGGGCTGTCATTCGCCATCTACACACGACTTCAACGCTGGAACGAAAGTAACAGACGAACTCATAAAATACATAAACAGCATGACAGAGGCGAGGCCGTTTTTAAGCGGCCTCACGCTTTCTGGCGGAGATCCAATGTATTCCGCCAAGGAAATACTTGAGATTCTGCCTTCGTTGTATGTACCGCACAAAAATATCTGGTGTTTCACTGGATTTACGTTTGAGCAACTCTTAAAGGACAAAGACCAGAGAAGTCTGCTTGAGCATATCGACATTCTTGTAGATGGAGAGTTTAAGATCGATAAGAGAGATGTGACGCTGCAATTTAGAGGAAGCAGTAACCAAAGAATCATTGATGTACAGGAATCTTTGAGAACTGGAAAAATTGTCGAATGGAAAGGAAATAGTAACTATGGATATTAAAATCAAGTATCACGTAAACGACCTTCAGCCGCTTGAGTACATCGACGGTAAGAGCGATTGGATTGACCTTAGGGCTGCTGAAGACGTGACCATAAAAGCTGGCGAATTCAAGCTGATTTCACTTGGTATTTCGATGCAGCTTCCTAAAGGATATGAAGCACATATTGTTCCGAGAAGCTCTACCTTTAAAAACTTTGGTATTATTCAGACTAACAGCATGGGCGTAATTGACTGTAGCTACTGTGGAGACGGAGACATTTGGTTCTTTCCGGCATTCGCGCTGCGAGACACTGAAATCAAAAAGAATGATCGCATTTGTCAATTCAGAATTGTGGCGAACCAGCCGTCTATTGAGTTCGAATCCGTCAAAAAACTTGAATCTGAGAACCGTGGTGGACATGGAAGTACGGGTAAAAATTAATGAAACTAATGTCTTTTGACCAATCAATGCCCAAATCTGGATGGGCTTTGTACGATACTGACAGTAAAACACTGTTGGAATATGGACTAATAGAAAACCCGGAATATAAAAATGAAGTACGAGAGGATTCCATACACACAATGGTGTCCTCCTTACTTGCCATCGCGAAAGAAAAACTCGCCGAAGTGTTTTCATATGAAGATGTTTATTTAGACATGGCTCGCAACAAGAGCAACATTCAGCTTCCCATGTTGGCTGGCGCTCTTGTTGAAGGGTTTAAATCGTACAACGATGCTTTGATATTTCCGGTAGCTGCTATGCAATGGAAGGCGTTTTGCGGGATAAAAGGGAGGAAGAGAGAAGAACAAAAAAAGAACACAATGAATTTCGTCCAAGAAGTATTTGGTATTGAGGCTAATGAAGATACGTGCGATGCGATTGCTCAGGGGTGGGCAGTTGTAAACAATGTGAAGATTAAGTAGACGTTATAAGTAAGTGGTAATATGGCTCATCAAGTACTACCACACCCCAAAAACGCAAAAAAACCCCTAAGAGGTTAGTTCCTCTTAGGGGGATTTTTTTCGTTTTTGGGGTTTAGCCGATTTCCCTCTTCTTGGGTTCAGTATACGTTAAAGCATTAACGCTATCGCCAATACCAGCAGTGGTCGGATCAGTTACAGCGTTCCACAATGCCACAAGGGCTGTGATAACTACATAAGGGTTTCCGATTGCATCAAGCAAAGTCCTTCCAAGCAATGCCCAACTGGTAATGTCTGTCCCACTAAGGCCGTAGTAAGTAAAAATGGGAAGAACTACAGCCATAACGGCTTGGAACCACCAAACAGGGTTCTTAATTCTAACAGTCCAATTAATTTTCATTGTGATCCTCCTTTTCAATATGTTGCAATTCATCAATTCGGCTGTGCGCACGTTTTACGGACTCTTCAACTATAATCAGCCTTTTATCTATCTTCGTTACATCATTTCTCATCGACCGTTGTTCAAGCTTAATGTCATCAATACCACGCTTAATATATTCGATGTCTGCGTGAATCGATGCACTATCTGCTCCGCTACTTCTTGCGTCTTTGTTTGTATTTCTGCCAAACGTCAGCCAAGCAACTATTACGCCAGATATGGCTGCGACTACGGAAACAATGGCGGTAAGTTCCATATCATTATCACCACTCAAACACTTTCATTTTTTTGTTTGTCTTTTTCCCGAATATGCCATCTGCTGTAAGACCAACGCTCCGTTGATATTCAGCAAGCGCGTTCTTTGTCTTTCTTCCGAATATCCCGTCAGGTTTGCCGCAATCAAATCCGAGTTCATTTAATTTTGTTTGAATCAACTCTATAGCTACGCTGGTCTGGCCTTGCTTGAATGTAGTAACAATTCCACCAAAGCCCGGTGTGTTTGTGCCACTATGGCGAATCCACCATCGAGCCTTGCGGCCTCTTAGGTCAAAGTGAATCGTCCCTCCTTTTTTGCCATGACTATAGTGACCAATACCTCCATTGAATTTGAGCGATTCTAAATACTGAGCGACTTCGGTATCCATTATTCCGGGAACCTTTATGTCAAGAGCAGCGCCAGTCAAATGAATAGATCTCTTTGCACCGCCACAGGCTTTATTTGTAGCGGCGGTTCTGTATCCAGAGTTCTTTGTTGGGAAAACCGGCCTCACATTAAAGCGTTCGATCAGCTTTTCAAGTATGGGGACTAATTCTGTTTCCAGCAATATAAAATCAAAATCCGGATTCAAAAAGAAATCTCCGACAACGTAGTTTTGCGACAACTTTATCTTTTTGTCGTTTTTTGTATATTTTCTTATCGCCATTAAAAACACCTCGAATATATAAAATTATATTGACATAAATGGAATAAAAGAGTAGACTGGAACAAAAGGAGGTAGATACAATGTCTGACATTATGAACGAATGGATTCAATATATGCCAGCGCAAAAAGACCATAAAGAACCTGTCGAAAAACAGCCGACAGTTTTGTTCAATTCTGCGATTTCGTTCAACCGCATTGCGGCAGAATTGATTCCCAACGTGTATGATTACAAATTCGCAGTCATCTTGCAGAAATACAATGAGAACAACAAGCTTGACGCTCTTGCTGTACAGCTTCAAAACGAGCAGAGCTTTGGATCATACCAAATTGTGAACAAAAAATCAAGAAGTGGCTTTTGTGGATTCAGGACTGGGACGGTAACTCTCATCAAAAGTTTGTTGATAAAAGGCTTTAGGAAGGGGATGTATGTTGTTTACAAGTTGAACGATAATACGCTTGCTTTCGACCTTAAAGACAGAATCCCTGAAAACAGCAAGACCTCCAAATAAGGGGGTCTTTATTTTTGAATTGCAAGATACTTTGTATTGATCCATCCAGTGTTTGCTTTTGTTTTGGCAAATGCAAATGCAATTTCTCTCCACTCTCCATTTGAGCGCAAAGCGATTACTTCATTCCCGTTTTCGACATTTCCAACCTTTTTACCGGCACTATTTGGGGCATCTCTAACGATAAGTTTATAGCCACGTCTTACGTTTTCAATTTTTGCTTTTTCTCTCATACTATCATCATCGTCCTTTATAGCGCTCCAAGATACATGGTTAAATGATACATACGGAATGTAATGTTTACCATCTCGGCATTTTACCAGTTCATCAACGCCAGATTCCATCAATTTTTTGTATGCTTCAGCTTCTGTAATATCAGGCCATCTGCTTAAAATCAATGCCATCATACCGGCTACAGCAGGGGATGCCATACTGGTTCCAGTTTTATAGCAATAGCTGCCATCATTGCAACAGGAATAAACGTCAGTTCCAATAGAGGCACAGTCTGTTTGTTTCCCTCTGCACGATGATGTTGTGTTAAAGTGGCTTGAATTAGACAAATTTGCTACAACAATTGGCGAATCATAATTGGCAATTTCGGATAGTTCGCCACCAGTGTTTCCGGCAGCCACACAGACTGGTACATCTAAATCAACCAGCTTATTAATTCCAGCTTTTACATTGGGAGAATCTGTACCGCTAAAGCTTATATTCACGACAAGCCTTTCCTTGTGCTTTTTGCGCCAATTCACAAGCCACTCAAGGGCAGCAGCCATTGTAAATGTATTTGACATGCCGTTTTCAGAAATTTTTACTGGCATAATCTTTGCGCCCGGTGCAACACCATACTTTGCTCCAGCGGCAATTCCTGCAACGTGTGTTCCATGTCCATGCGTGTCTTGTGTTGGATTCCACTCATTATCTGCCCATCCATTAATCAGTTGAAGGTCTTTGTGCGGATACACTCCAGTGTCAACAATAGCGATTACAACGCCTTGTCCTGTGTATCCGTGTTTATGGTACAATTTTGCACCAGTGTAGTCGATTGCTCGCATTTTACTTCTCCTTGATTTGTGATATAATTTAGAAAAGATGATTTCATGAACAAAAAAGATGCCTTACATAACAAAAGTCACAAAAAAGGGAAGGGTTGCTGTTGAAAAAATAAAAACTTCCCCACAAGCAGTACGATGGGATATTGGCGTAAGAATTGGAGCCGCACTTCGTCTTGGATTGTCTCGTGTCTCAGAAGAGGATGTTGAGTCAGAAAATGCTGCTCAAAATTCTCTCACTAAAAAAGCTCGTTCTCCAAGGCCGCACATGAGACGCGCCCATTGGCATCATTTTTGGGTTGGCAAAAATGATTCGGATCAACGAAAACTGGTTATTAGTTGGATGCCGCCAATACCTGTTATGTTGGATAGTTTGGAAAATCTGCCTACAACAATACGCCTGATAAAATAATCGGGGATACTTTTTTAGTCAAATTTCGTTTTAAGTCCAACGGCTATATATGTATATGTTACAGCAGAGCCATACACATGCTTCAAATCAAATCCATTTACGGCTCCATGTTCGTCTCCTTCAGCGGTTATTTTGAAATCGAGAGAAGGCCTGTTTGAATTGGAGCCATCAAAACACCGCACCGGATAACTTGCAACATTATCATGAAAATTCATTCCTATTTGCCTTTCGTCAAATGCTACAGCAACAACATTGGACTTGTTCATAAGAATAACAAATAGCGGATGGAAGTCTGTACTGATTGTCCTAACAGCTTGTTGATATGCAGTGACGCTGCCCATTTTAGTCTCAAACATACTGCTTTTATCAAGCGTTCCAGTGACTTTAGACCCATTTATATAAGCAGTCAATCCTTTCACAATATCCGTAGCCGTAGCCGTAGCATCTGATGTATCCACACCGGAGCTTTTTCCGAGTATCATAGCATTTGACAAACAAACCGCCTCCTTAACCGACCATAGAACTTGAAAGATACGGATCGTAGAATACTTTTAACTTAATTGGAAGTTCTACAGACGGGAGATTGTTTCCAAACACATACACATAAATCCCGCCATCAAAGATTTCAATTTTAGAAATTTTATCGTACTCTTTTTGCATCGTATAAGATTCTTCAACCGAACTCGCATTCAATTCAACAAAAACACAGTCATTTGACGTTAAATAATTTAATGGAGTTGTGGACGATGTGAGTTTAAAATATGAAGTTCCGTCTGAAAAAGTATAACCAACCCATGAACGAGATGTGTTATTTGGAAGAGTGTACAAAAACTCTTGATAAAGAACATTTGATTCGCCAGCACCGATGTTGAACCTTGCCATTTCTTTCTGTTCTGCCGTTAGAGTTTGCTGAGTGTACGTTACCGCGTTTGTATTTACGTCTCCGATTTTCCCATCTACGCTTGTCACAGGCTGTCTGTTGCCACTGAGATTTATAATCACTGTCTCACCTCCGAAGCTCAGAAAAGCGATACATACTTTTTGTTAATATACCCAGTTTTGTGAGAACACTGTATTTTATACGAGTTCTCACATTCTTCCAATATGGCGACACAAGACCCATTAATTAAAGAGTCTTTGATATAATCCAATTTAGCTGTTTTGTATATCGGAATAAACGTTTCAAGCGAGGCATTTTCGATTCGTACCATAGCGTCTCTGTATCCATCCAACGTTTTCCACATTTCCTTATCAATAATGCCATTATACGTTAGTTTGCGAGTTCTTTTGAACAGTTTCACCGCACATTCAGTAAAGCGACTATAAATTCCATTTGTTTCGCCAGCTTCACATCCGAGCATGTTTAATTTTTGTTGCACATATCGAACGTCATTTCCTCTTGCAAACTTAACGATTGGTCGCTGAAAAATATCTAAAGACGGAAGTTCATCGTTTAATTTAATGTGGTCAGTAATTACCCACATTTCACCAACTCTTGAAAGATCTTCCCAAGACATCCAGCACCAACCATTGTCGCCCCATTCTTGTCCCCAAGTATTTAAAACTCTATAGAATGAACTGTCTAAGAATTCAAATGGTTTATCTTTACCCCACACAGAAACAGAGTGGAGAAGCATTCCACCAATTCCGGGACAAATGTATCGGTTCTGACTATCAAGAATTGGATTGTGAATGTTGATAATCGCTGCAACTGGCAAATTGTTCATAAGAGCGAAGTCCAATTCTCTTTGCGATGTGATTCTGGCGTATCCTGCAATCATGTATTTAGACGCTTCGTTTGTAAGTGGAAGCAAGTTCATATTGACTCTCTCAATAGCTTCTGGAACCTCGCATTCGACTGAGCAGGATTCCTCTGTAACAGCTCCAACTTTAGTTATAGTGTGCATGAGGTCGCGCATATACAACCCCATGCCCATGTATTCCATTTGCCTACGATAGCCGTACAAAAACGGAGCACTCATCTTCTTTTTAGTGAAGCGCTCGACCATGTAGCTAATCGTTTGAGCTGCACAGGTTCCGTAAGTCTGCTTCTTAACTTCTGGCGTATAGTCTACATAGAATGTATCTGGAAATTCCATACTAACAGGTACGCGCAAAAAATAGTCTCTATTATCTTCTGGGGAAAGTAAAACACCGGGAATATAGTTATCCATTTTTCATTTTATCCTTTCGAGTTATATGTTTTTAATCATTGCAAATTCGTCTGCGCCGATTATTTCTATTGCCATATTGTCTGGAATATCAATTTTAACTCGTTTATCAACCTCACGTTTTTGATAAAGCCTATTCCAATAATAGTAATTTGCCAATACTCTTGCTTTGTGCATTGGGCAAATAGCTGTGGTTCGTCTGTTGGCAGTGCCATACTCTTCATAATTGTGAGCCGAACAGTATGCACAACCGCTTGCGATAGGGCAATAGAAGCATTCATCTGTCGATTGCGAACGACGAGTGATTGACTTCAAATCTGCAAAAACCCTCTTTTGCTCATCTGTATTTAACAGACCGTCTTGCACTGTTCCGATTCTAAGTTCTGGCCGCTTTCCATTCAAGTTAAATGCACAATATCTTAAACACGGCTGAATACCTCCATCCGCTGTAAAGGACAACATTGCTCCAGTACCGCCACAATACGAGTTGTTATCTTCTGGTGGGATTGGATGCCCTATAAAATCAGAAAACAGAGAACAGTAGTATTTATTCTCAAAATCATTGTCTATCAGCCAATCTGCCAAGTCCTTCATTTGCCAATATAAAGTCTTAGCATGATTCGGCGTCCATCCATCTTCAAAGATGCAGTTTGCAAACACAACACGCAAACCAACATTTGTGAACAGATTTTTTATGGCATCAGAGGTGTATACAACATTCTCAGGAGACAGCGTAAGTTTGGTACTTGAGTATGGCGCTATAGCCAAATGTTTTTTGACGCTTCGCTCCACAATATCATAGGAAGGGGAACCATCTTTAAACACCCGGCATGAATCATGTAAGGCTTTATTGCCATCTATGGTAATATTCAACGATAAGCGAGTTTTGTATTTTTCGATAAATTCTCTAACCTTTGGCGTGTCATATAAAACACCGTTGGACGAAATCGAAATCATGTATCGTATTGCCCATCTATGTCGCATTTTTATGGCTGTAGATAAGAAGTGTTCCATAAAGGCGTTGATTGTATCCATCGCCATGAGAGGCTCACCGCCAATAAATTCTATTATCAATCCATTCGCGACATCTGAATTAACCAATTCACTGTTTTCAAGGTCTTGCTTAAACAGAAAATCTACTATTTCACAAGCTCTCGCAGGTGTCATATATGTCTTGTTTTTGTTGTGTTGATAGCAGTTGTGAACACCAATATTATTTGCAATATAGGTATGACATGTAGTTTCGATATTGTACACATCGATTTCTTCTTTTATAAACTCCGTGCTTTTAACCTTGGTGTTCAAAAACGCTCGATAACGATCAAATAACTCGAACGATTTTTTTGACATAGATGGAAGAGCCTTTACCATATTTTTTGTTGTAATTTTTGAAGCTTCTTTCCATCTGTGCTTGCCAACACGGCTCGTCAAAAGTTTGTGATTTCCCGTGATAAATAGGTGTTCTCCGTTTTCAAATTCAATTTTATACACGGGAGATTTTCTATGGAATACGTTTGTGACGATTCCAGTCATAAGGTTGGTATGTTTGCCTTTTTCGACAAACTCTTCAAAACCAAGAATACTGTCTCCAATTTTAATCTCGGAAATCGGTACTTCGGAATAGTCTGCCATTCGAATACGAGTATCTCCAGATACGCAATAACTACAAGTAAGAGGGCAATCCTCTGTAACTACAATCGTGACGTTCTTCGTGCGATTGCTATCTGGATACATTTGAGCGTATGAAGTGTTAAACCCAATGTGTGGAGGGCATGGTTCAAATTCATTCTCGCCTTTGTTTTCGTCGTACCAACCGACATATCCAGCGTCAAAATAAAACTGTACTGGACGATCTTTCGGTATCTTTTTATAATCGTCCAGCACAGTTTCTATTCCATAGTTGTATTTTAGAACAGCCTTGTTTATATTTTCATTGACCCATTCTGCATCGTTACTTGAAACAAGGTTAGGTTTTGAATCCAGCACGTTCTTTATTGTAGCCCACCCGCCAAGCTCGTAATTAAGCTTTTCAATATAGTGGGAGTCTTGGTCTAAAATCCTTTTGTAGGAATTGCATTTTATCATTTTATCTCCTGTTATCGTTAAATACTAAATGCAGCGGTGCTTTCGCATGAATCCACACACGAATCCTTGCATGACCCTTGGCAAGCTGTCATACATCCGCCTTGACAACCGTCTGCACAACCATTTTTGCACGTTCCAGTGCAGCCGCCCACGCATCCTCCAGAACAATTTGCTCCACAAGCCGTAGAACAGTAATTCCCGCAACCATTACAGGTAGCAATATTACCGCATAAAGTATTGCAATCTGCACTGCAAATCCAGACGTTTGGCATTACATCTTCTGACGAAGCCGTACCTTCACATAATGTACCGCATGTAGCTGTACACACGCCATAACAACCGCTGGAGCACCATCCGGTACAAGCGGCTTCGCACCCATGTCCGTTCCCAGTGTATTGGATTTGATTCAATCCTCCTTTATCTGGATCTGGAATTATGGTTGGCTGGAATTGGTCAAATTTATCTGTATATTCGTCCAAGTCAAAAGTCCTATTTTGATGATCTGGGAATGTATTTGAATTTATGGCAGTAAGCGGCTCTACGATTTTGTCGTAGTGTTCTTCCTTTAGTACGTCCCCATCAGTGGGGATGCTTGCGTATTTCCATTCTGTTGTAAGATAGGAAGCAAGGCTGCCGGAAGCGCCAGTCCCACGACGAGTCTTTAGTTCTTCAATTACTTCGGCTTTAACGCCTTTAAGCCATTCGGCAGAGAGTCTCTTCATTAAGACAGCACCACCTTACCAGCAAAAGCAGTTGTAGTTGTAAGCGTAACGTTGCCGCTGTTGTCAACCACTGCCTTCCAATCGAATGTTGTGATTGTGCCATATGTAGTAAAGTATTTTGTGGTATCGATTGAGTCGGTACAATATACGTTAATACAGAAGTTAGAACCCTTTTTATGTGTTGTAGCAGCTATCGTAATAGTTCTATTTTCTCCCCAATCAGCTTTAGATATTGCCATTGTATACGGTCTGCTTCCGCCTCCACCGGGTAGTGCAGTAAAGAAGTAGGCGTAGTCGTTGTTGATTTCTACTACCAATGGAATGTCTTGGGTTGGTGCGTCATTATAAGCATATATTGGCAATCCATTGGATGTTTTAGTCCCAACAAACAGTCCGGCCTTTTCAGCGGCTTCTTTCTGTGCTTGAGTGGCAGAAGGTGAGAGGTAAACTACACCGCCAGTGGCGTTCTTAATATTTGTATTCGTAACAACAACACTGGAAGGCGATGCTGAACTCCAACTGCTTGCAGATATTGTTATTGGCACAGCGTTTCTGGTGACGATTTGAGAATATCCAGAATTGGTTTTTACAAGCTCTTTCCAAATTCCATTCGTCTGTTTTTGAAACCACATTTCTCCAGTCAGTTGGTTCGACGGCTGAGATTCAGCGGTTGAAATTTGCATCCTGTATTCAAAATAACGAACCCATTTTGTAGAGCTGTCAGAAGGAGTTTCGCCAACATTGGTTTCTGTGGCCACCCACCAAGCGTTGTTGTATACCACCATATCATCTATGCCATAAGTAATGGTGGAATTCCATGCGCCACGGGGGGATAAACCAGAACCGGAAACACCCTGTGCGCCTCTAAGAGTAAGCGGTTGCCAATATCTTGTATTTGTAGGAAGTATTCCGGCTGGAATCGTAGTTACGGTGGGGTCTTCACTATCGCCAATACACCGGAAAATTTCTACAGCGCCCTCAATTTCATAGCTAACCACATCGTTTTTTCGATATGATGTGGTTGAACTCCATTCGCCTTTTTCCGTAACGACATTAATGACATAATTTTCTATATCAGAAACAAACATTCGCTCCAATGCAAGAAGCCCGTCTCTAATACTGTTCAATCTATCTGCATTAATTAAACACGATTTTATTTCCGGATGGCTGACAAGCACGGCAGCAGCGCTTGCAGTATCGCCAGATTCCATGTATTGCAGGTATTGGTCAACATATGGTTTTGTCGCAATGCCCACGTCTTGGAATGATACAAAATTGTCCACACTGTCCGGTAGATTTGTGTGAATTAAATCACTATAATATGCACTCAAACGTGATCCTCCTATCCTATGTAATCAATAGTATATGGGTACAATGGATAAAACTTTATTGCTGTTATCGACATTGTGCCGGATGAACAGTTTAAATCTGAGATTTGATTAACAATGTACTCCGATGTTTCTCCGGTGTTTAGGGATGTGTATGCAATTTTTTGATTGACATCGAGCCATGGTATAGAAACCATTTCAAGAGTAATGGAATCATTCAACCTTGTTGAAAGCCATAAGTCATATTCGGCTCTCTCAAATGCGAGTTCTTCTGTATAGATGTTGTCGTAATCATCGTCTGTTTTGACAGAAACGATTTCTCCAATCTTTTCTACAGAATATGGGCTGTGTGGATTGACGATGTATCGAATTTTTCCAGTACCATATTTTGCCTTGTCAGCGGCTTTCTGGTCGTCAGTCGGAGGTGACGATACTTCCTTCGCAACAACATGAATTTGATACAGCCCCTGATACCAGAGAGCATTTTTGGAATACTTGAATACATACATTCCATCTGCTTTGAGATACCCGGCTGGCAGTGCCTCTTGCACCAGTTCATAATTATCGTTTACGTATTCACGCTTCAACGGACAGGCCGCCAAGTCGTTGATTTTAAGAGTGCTATTTTCTGCATTGTCAACATTTGCTACGAACCCAATCGTCATGTCTTCAATAAACGAAAATGCAAGACTGCCAGTTGGAGCCAGCGTTATAGAATATTGAGAACCGTTGCCAGTGGACGACTCTGCAAAGCGGTCTGCCTCTAATGCTTTTCCCCAAACAACTATGACATTTCTAACATCGTCAAACGTTGTGGTATAGCCCTCTGAAATAACCAACTGAGACATTACAGTCTCGTCAAGAACAACAGATTCATCTTTCAAAGTCGGTATTGGTTCGCATATAAAAGTGCCGTCCACATCAAAATAGATCTCATATCCGGGATATAAATCCAGAAGCTTTTTTATAACGTCGTAAACAGTAACACTGGAACCAAACTCCAAATCGTATGGGACAGTTCGTGGGTCGGTGCGGATTAAATACTTTTTATATTCTCCGAGTTGAGACACGGCAGAAACCATTGCTTCTCGAATGTTGCTGTCCACTGGGATTTTTGTAGAATCTGGAGATGGAACCGCTCCTTTTTGTGTCCCTGTAAAGTTTGCCATCAGGTCAGAACAAGATAGAGACAATGTTCTTGTTGAAACATCGTAGTTATACGATAGTTGATTAAACAAGAAAATCCCAAGATTATACCATTTAATCCCATTTGATCTTGCCGTCTTTATTCCGATATAAACCTTGATAAAACGATTGATCCAGAATATGCTATCAATTCCAACCATCCTTTTAGACGATTTATTGTTTATCAGATTGTCGATAATGGCATTTGTTTTTCTGTCTTCCAGTTCAACAACGAAGGAAAGTGATGTCGTCCGCCTGACATCTGAGTTTGCATCTACCGTAGTTGAATCTGAGAGGACGATTCCTTCAAGCTGGTCTATCGTTTTGAAATTACTGTCCAGCAGCTCTATTCTGGAATACACCGTCCAATTAGAGTCGAGTAAAATGTCAATATCTTCTTGCTGTATGATGTAGCTCACGAAATCACCTCGATAGCGTCCGTTGTATCGGGGTCTAAGTCAACATCAATCAAGCCATATTTGTACAGGTCTTTTGATTTCTCCACATCTCCAACTTCAGTCCAATCAAATGAAGTATATGGCATATCAATGTGTGCAGAAGAATCTTCCAGTGGATTACCTGTAATTGCGACAAGCCACATTCTGCCGTCATAGAATTTAAGAACCTTGACGTTTGAATCGACCAGATAGTTCATAAAGTCTCTTCTCCATCTCCAGCCGTTCTTGACATCAAATTCAAGACCGATTTGCTGTATAAACGTGGCTTTGATTGAGCCTGAATCGTAGTTGTTGAATCCATTTGAAATAGAAAGCGGATACCGTCTCCCAACTGGGGCAACAGTAGAGCCGTTTCTGTTTTTCTGCATACTAATGCTTGTATTCAAAACCGTCTTAAAGACAGCGTTGCGGTCAACCAATACAACCCCATCAAACAGACTGTCAACTGTATTTGTGTTGTAGTTGCCTTCGATTCCATTGTTTACTGGAACAATAGCAAACTCATACTTCGTATTAGACCGCTCCAAGTACGAAACCCTTTCAAAGTTAAAGTCTGTCACATTATTGATCGGGATTTCATATAACGTAATCCAGTTTAACGCTCCAACTTCTCGACGTTTTATTCTTAGCGCAGACACCTGATCGAGAGTGTAATCAACATTCCCTGCCGACAAGTTCCCATTGAATTTGGCATGAAGAATTGTGTCGTAATCCCAATCGCCAACTAAAAGATTTGAATTACTCAATCCGGTATTTCTGGTGATGAATAAATCGTCTATTGTACAATTTTTAACGATTGTTGTGGTGAACTCAGAAGAAGGGATTGGCGTTCTGCTGAATCCATTTTTGTATCCACATGCACCAAATCCAACAATCTGCATTTTACATCACCTCATTCCGTAATTTCTATTGAGAATAAATCGCCAATTCTTCGTATAAACATCTTATATTCTACATCATAATCAACCGAATTTGAGTGCAACTCATAAGTCATGTCATTTTTAGAAACCCTTAAAACCACGTGCTTCGTTGCCGCCGATGTGGTATCAAATGGATCGCTATATTCTACAATGTTCGTTACAGTCGCCCTGCAATCAGAGCCAACTAATTCTAAGATAACTTTGTTGTCTTGAGCATTCCCGACAAATGATAAGGCAAAATCGCCATTAATAACGTAGCCTTCGCTAAACTTTGCGTATCTACCGTTCGTTATAATCAAGCATGAATTATCTTCTGTGTACTCATTTGAATCCGATTCGCCAGTAATCATAATGATATTACTTTGGATTTTGATAGATCCCATTTCATACTGATTGGCAAGCTCAAGCAGATAAAACGCAGATGGCGTAATGTAATTCACAGAGAATTGAATAAATCCAGTGTCAAAAGCAAATCCGTGAACTGTTGTTCCTTGCGCTTTAATGTAATAAGTATTATCGTCGAGCAGCCCAGAAAAAGTATAGGAGTCAGAACCCACCGGAATTGAATACAATATATTGGAACTCGAAATCTTTTGATGACCAGCATCATACAGCGAAATGCTGTATTGATTGATTGGTTCGTCCTCCTGTTGAAAATACGAAACATTTACTGGCAAATAAGAGGATTGTATAATTTGACCTTGAATAATATTTGAAATTGAGAATTGCGGAGTCGTGAAACAATAAAAAAGACCGGGAGTGCTAATTGGACTCCCGGTTCCGTTACTATCAAAAACCTGTACAGTTACATTGTATTGCTTTCCGTTTTCAATGGAAGACAAATTCGTAGGATCAAGCTTGTGTTTTAACTGGAAGGTTTCATACTCTTTTTCGTAGACAATGGTGTTTGATGTATTTTCGCGAATGACCACTTTATTCTTAACTGCCTGATTCCCAGAATATGTAAAATATAGTACTGTACCAATCGTTTTATCAAATGGGGCAATAGGGTAGAGAGTTGGCTTTCCCATTAATCACACCTCTACTTAATAATTAGAATAAAAATTTGAAACGGCTGGTCTGGCTTTTGGTAAATTGCAGAAAACGATAGCTTACCAGCAGTTTGAGAGATGGCAGACACTCCACAGTTATCATATTTACTCTTATCAGACATACACCCAACAAAAAGGGTGTTAGAGGCAGTAACGCCATCGCAATTAATTGTCTGACTATATGGCAAGCCTTCTCCAGACCACGACTCAACGGCTAATGTTGCAGTGTAAATATCGCAAGTTGATTTTGTTCCAATTAAAGCCAACACATCTTCATCTGCATACTTTAAACCAGACCATGGTGAAACTCCGTCGCCAACCTTAATTCTTGGAGAGTTCAAAGGATCTAATGTGGCACAAGCTTCGCCCTTCAACAATACCGGATTCGAGGCTTCAAGTTCTGCACTGCTCCCACTTTTCAGTTGTAATTTTGCAGGTAGCTCTTTAAGTGCCATAGAATAAACACCTCCATTTAACTCGCACTTCCGCCGTTAATAATCAGAGTGTCTCCGTTGGAAATGACGAGCTTATTTACATTGACGTTGTTTAACTGCATTTTTCCGGTGTTTAGCACCTTAACCTCATTTTCGCTGTCAGATGAAAGCACAACACCAAGAGCAGTACCAGCCAACGGAATGTTTACCTTTTTATTAGAAATCACCAAATCAGATCCGTGGATTTGCACT
>ERZ779737.1507-NODE-1507-length-17952-cov-2.274515_pt1 | contig 17952 bp, 18 predicted proteins | sample MGYA00511889_ERZ779737 | MGnify/ENA primary metagenome ERZ779737 (study PRJEB29588, sample SAMEA2163575) | human gut metagenome | biome: human gut; feature: human-associated habitat; material: faeces | place: Denmark | collected 2008/2010 ...
TGCCTTGAGACACTCGGTGTCAATCTGATGCTTGAGCCGGAGAAGAATGCGAAGGTGCTGAAGGATACAAACCTGTGCTTCCTGTTCGCGCAGAAGTACCACAGCGCAATGAAGTACGTAGGCCCCGTCCGCAAGGAAATAGGAATTCCGACCGTGTTCAATATCCTCGGGCCGCTCACGAACCCGGCTCACGCAAACGTGCAGCTCCTCGGAGTTTACAAGCCGGAGCTGCTCATGCCAATGGCAAAGGCGCTGACCAAGCTCGGCGTAAAGCGCGGTATGGCGGTCTACGGAACCGATAAGCTCGACGAGATGGGCATTGTCCATGCGACATTCGGCGACGTTGCTCCCGACCCGACTCTCCAGTGCGCCGAAAAGGGCGTTGAGCAGATGAGAGCTTTCGAGCCCGACACAATAATCGCCCTCGGCGGCGGTTCCGCGATGGACGCGGCGAAAATCATGTGGGTTCTCTATGAGCATCCAGAAGCAGACTTCTTTCGGGTGAGTGCTTTCGGCACATCTGCTGAGTTCATTGAAAAATATTTCAAGAAGGGTAACGCAATTAACATCTGGGGACGCCTCCAGAATAACACCTACGAAAAAGATGGTGAGAAGCGCACCGTAACTGATATCGTTGCAGAGGAAGTCGGCTTTGCTGAGGCAAAGGCAAAGAGTGAGTCAACCAGCGACAACACTGCTCCTGCGAAGGCTGCTAAGCCTGCTCCTTCGGTGCAGGAAGATGACGACGATAATGAGCTTCCCTTCTAATGAATGAAAAAGGCGGGGCTTTTGCCCCGCCGATTACGACACATTAGTTAAGGAGGAAGTAATGCTTGAAAGAAAACTATTCATTTTCAAAATTGTCCTCATTTAATGGATGCAAGTATGGATACCTGCTCAACTACATCAAGTGTTGTGAGGCGTGTTCCTCCTTTAATAGGGAAGAACAGTGTTGTGAGCATGCGTTGGCAGACTTTGATCCGTTATCGTCTCCAATTGAGAGAACACACTGTCCGTTCTTTACAAAATATGTGAATGAGGAAAATGCATTCTCGCAATATGGCACAATGGTTCATGGAATCCTTGAAGAGTATGAGCGGGGTGATCTCGCTGAGTGGGAGCTTGTTGATTCTTTCAAAGAGAGATTTGAAAAAGAGATCACTAAGGATTTCCCATGGAATGCATATGTGGATCTGAAAGAGTCATACTTCAACGATGGTGTTCGCTTCTTTGAGAATTTTGACGGCTTTAAGAACATGAAAATCATTGATGCCGAGCATGAGTTTACGGATGATTTTGATGACTTCCGCATCAAGGGCTTTATTGACTTGATTCTTGAGGACAAAAACACCGGAGAGATTACAGTTTAGGATTGGAAGAGTAAAGCAAAATTTAAGGATAAAGAAGAGCTGAGGAAATACGCTAGACAGCTTTATCTCTATGCAAGAAACATCAAGAATACATACGGTAAATACCCGGATAAGCTTTGCTTTGGAATGTTTAGGAAACAGAAAACAGTAGAGCTCCCATTTGATAAAGACGCATACGAGGAAGCAGAAAGTTGGGTAAGGACTACGGTAAAAAATATTCGTGACTGTGAGGAATATCCTGCGGAACGAGACGAGTTTTACTGCAAAAACCTTTGTGGATTTTCGAAAAACTGTCCATACGCTGCAAAAGACGAGGTGAGTGACGATTGAATGTACCGAGAGAACTGATTGAAAAGGCAAAAGAAAAACTTGGCGACAGAAATTTTGAGCTGATTATGGATGGCTTTGGAGTTAAGGATTTTGATTCGGTGCATAAACGGTGTTGCTGCCCAATCCATGCAGAGAACACACCATCCTTTATATTTTCTCCTAAGACAAACAGTTGCCATTGCTTTGGTGCTTGCGGGAGAAACTATGATGTTATTGATGCTTTCATGCATCAGGGACTCACATATATGCAGGCCGTTCAAAAGCTGTTTGAGCTTGCCGGCGTAGCTTACGGGTTTGGCGAATTAGGAGTTCGAACAAAGCGATCATACAACTATCCTAAGCCAGAACAAAATGAGGTAAAGGATGCTGTGTATGCCTATTTGGCAAAACGAAAAATCAGCAAAGAAACCGTAGACTATCTTGATATTCGCCAAGATTCTAAAGGAAACATCGCATTTAACTACTACGACCTTAACGATACTCTTACGATGGTTAAATACCGTCCGACGAGAAAAATAGCACACGGTGAAAATAAGAACTGGTGCCAACAAGGTGCGGACACAACTCCCATATTGTTTAATATGAACCGCATCAATGTCGATCAGCCGTTGCTTATTACAAGTGGAGAGCTTGATTGTGCTGCAGCGGTTGAGGCGGGGTTTATCAATGCCGTTTCAATTCCTCTCGGCGACGGAAACACTCATTGGATTCCGGAATGCTAGGATTGGTTGGAGCAGTTCAAAGAAATCATTATTGCTCACGACAACGATGAATCAGGTTTAAAATTTGTCAAAGAAGTAGTGCCTCGTTTGGGTAGTTGGAGATGCAAGATTGTCAATATCCCAGAATATTACGAAGATGAAGAAGGCAAAAAACACTCCGTAAAAGATATAAATGAGATGCTTTACTTCTTCGGCAAAGATAAGGTCTTAGAAGCTATTGTCAACGCTCAGGATAGCCCAGTCCCGTCGCTCGTTGATTTTGCCGATGTAGAAGATGTTGATCTAACAGATATAGATGGCATTCGGTTTGGCATTGATGCTTTGGACAAAGAATTGATGAGGCTGTTCTATGGAAGCTTTACTATTATTTCAGGGACACCTGGCTGTGTCGATTGCGAAACGGAATTTTTCACGGGCACAAAATGGAAGAAGATTTCGGAATGGAAGCCCGGCGATAAGGTTCTGCAATATAACGCGGATGGTACAGCTGGGTTGGTTACTCCTTTGCAGTATCACAAATATCCCGAGGAAAACTTCTATCATCTAAAAACTCACACAGGAATAGACCAGATGCTTTCGATTGAACATAATATTGTGTACTTCACTTCAAAGGGAAACTTAGCTAAAAAGCCAATGAATGAATTGCTTGATATGCATGAAAAATCGGCACGAGGTTTTCCAGGTAAGATACCAGTGACTTTCTCATACTCGGGCTCGGGGATAGATTTGACGGACGCTCAAATTAGGGTTATGTGTGCGGTGATAGCGGATGGACATTTTGCTAAGCACAGCGAAAAAGCAAAGACCTACAATAGAGCAAGACTGAATATTAAGAGGAAAGACAAACAGGAACGGCTCCGTAAGCTGCTTAGTGAGGCAGGAATTCCATAGGACGAAAAAAGATGGAACAACAGAGATTCTGAATACATAAACTTTCTATTTGAATCACCGGTTAGGACAAAAGTGTTCCCAAGCGAATGGTATGAATGCAGCAAACATCAGCTCGAAATAATTGTTGATGAGGTTAAGAATTGGGATGGATATATATCAAAGGGATCTACTCAATTCTTTACTACGGTAAAAGAGAATGCTGATTTCATTCAATTTGCGATGACTTCACTTGGGCATAAGGCTAGTATGCATGTTGATGATAGAAGAGGACAGCCGCAAGGTAAATATGTCAGAAAGTCCATATGCTATACCGTACATATGGCACAAGGAAGTAAATGCCTTGGTTTGCAAAGTGACGCCAGAGGTAAAATTGAGATCAAGCCGACCAAGGCGAGCGACGGGTACAAATACTGCTTCACGGTGCCATCTGGGATGTTGGTTTTGAGAAGGAACAACTGCATCAATATCACAGGTAACTCCGGCAAGACATCTTTCTTGTACCAGTTAATTTGTCAAGCACTCGACCAAGAGAAAAACTGCTGGGTGTATTCAAAGGAACTGCCGGCGTGGATGAGCCGCAACTGGCTTATGTACCTATTGGCTGGGAGACGCCACCTCGTGGAATATGTTAGCCCAGAAGGTGCTACATACTACCGAGTTAAGCCGGAGGCGAAGAAGAAAATATCCGACTTCTATCGCGGAAAGCTCATGCTGTATAAAGACGATTGGAGCAACGATGTAAAATCGATACAAGATTCGATGATAGATTCGGTTCGTAAGTACGGCAGCAAGCTGTTTCTACTTGACAACATGACGACTATTGACCTCGGTGCAAACGACGACAACAAGTGGCAGAAACAAACCGAACTCGTCAACTGGCTAATTCAATTTAGCATGAAATATAATGTTTGTACTATATTGGTTTGCCATCCGAGAAAGATGCAAGACCTTACGGAAAATGTGGGCTTGTATGAGTTGAGTGGTACGGCAAATTTAATCAATTTGGCGCACAGAGCTATTAGCCTTAGACGAATAGGGAAGAAAGAAAAGGCTGGTATTCCAAACGCAAAGGGTGACGGGTGGGTTAAGCCACCATGCCCATACGATGTGGTCGTCAGCGTTCAGAAAGACCGCTTAAGAGGTCGAGCAAATCTCGAGTGCGGCTTATATTACGATGTGCCGTCTCGGCGGTTCTTTACGAAGCCGGAAGAGTTTGAGCACAATTACGCTTGGGATACTACAGAATACATAGACCATGTGCCGTATCCAGTTGTTGATACGGAAGAAGAGATATTCGGAAAGTGAGGAGGTCATATGATTGTTTGTTTATCAGAATTATCACAAACATTCTTGGTTTACAAATCCTCGGATCTCCGATAGTACCGTAAACTACGAGGACTATGCCAAAAGAGCGGTGGAGCTTGGTCACGGCATTCTGTCCTCGTGTGAACACGGATACCAAGGGAGATACATCGAGGCTTACGAAGTGGCTAAAAAATATGGTCTCAAATTCCTTGAATCGGTTGAAGCCTATTAGGTCAACGACAGATTTGAGAAAGACCGTACTAACTGCCATATATTCATTGGAGCAAAGAGCGAGAAAGGTCGTAGAGCGTTAAATAATGTCATGTCCGAAGCGAATGATACAGGCTTCTACGGACAGGCAAGATTAGATAAAGAACTGATTCTCTCTTTGCCACCCGATGATGTGTGGGTGACTTCTGCTTGCATTAAGTTTTGGGATTACGAAGATGTCGAGGATTTTGTTGCTGCATTGTTCGGACATTTTGGGCGCAACTTCTATTTGGAGGTTCAGTACCACAATACGGAGTCGCAGCGGGAGCTGAACGAAAGAATCCTCCGTATCCATAGAGAAAAAGGAATACCACTTATCATGGGATGTGATAGTCATTATATCTATCCTAAGCAGGCGCAAGACCGGACAGACTATCTTGTTTCGAAAGGTCTTACTTATCCGCAAGAAGAAGGGTGGTATCTTGACTATCCTGATGGTGATGAAGCGTACCGGCGGTTTGCAGAACAGTGTGTGTTGTCTGACGGCGAGATAAGAGAAGCAATTGAGAACACGAATGTGTTTTTGCAAGTTGAGGAGTATGACTCGCCGATATTCAACAAAGATATCAAGATGCCGTCTCTGTATTTGGATAAACCTCAAGAGGAACGAGATGAAATCTATAAGCAACTCATTAGGAATGGATTTAAGGCTTACTCAAAAGGCATTCCTCCAGAAAAGCGGAAACATTACATTGATGAAATTGCAAAGGAAGTTCAAACCGTAATTGACACTAAGACGGCGGACTACTTTATCATTAACCATGAAGTAATTAAGCAAGGCAAGAAAAACGGCGGTCATTTGACGAAAAGTGGTCGTGGCAGTGCAGTTAGCTTTGTTACGAATATGCTTCTTGGCTTTACGGAAGTAGACCGCATTGCGGCTACAGTCAAGATGTACCCAGAACGATTTATGTCTACAGAAAGAATATTGCAGAGTGGATCTCTGCCCGATTAAGAATATGGAAAACAAAAAGTTTTATGTTTATGTGTGGTTTATCGTATCAACAGGTGAAATCTTTTATATTGGAAAAGGGAGCGGCAGAAGATATAAATCTCTAAGTAGTAGGTCGCGTAGATTTATGAAAGTGTTAGAAGAACATGAGTGCTCTTCAAGAATTGTTCAATTTTTTGATAACGAAGATGATGCCTTATTGAAAGAAGCTCAATAAACCTACACGAACAGCGGCAAAACTTCACTGGATAACCATATAAGGTCGCCTTATATAGTGATATATATTGAACAACTCGGAATAACAGGGAACCCCCTTAGAGATGCAAGTGCCAAGCGCAATCGAAAGAAAAGCGTGGCAAGACTAATCATCTTGGTATGGCAACAAGCTTGTATATTGGGCAATCCTGTGGCACAGCCCTAAGTTACAAATAATATGGGAAGGCCGCAACGACTACCAACGAGCATCCGAGATAATATCAACGATGGTGGTATAGTCTATGCCCTGCACAAATATGTCGAAAGACAGGGTAGTAACAGATTGACTTTAATGTAGACAATCAGGAGCCATTTGCTTTGGCTCAAAAACAGGTTCTTGGTGATGACCATGCATATCCGATGATTGCATACGGCACAGCAAAGGCATCTGCCGCATGGAAACTGTACGCAAAATCACAGGGTGTCCCGTTTGAGCTTGCCAACGAAGTGTCTGAGCAGATAAAGAGATATGAAACTGCTCTTAAACACGCAGATGAAGATGAAAAAGAAGACATTGATGTACATAAATACATCGACAAACAATATTGGGAGGTATTCGATAAGAGCAATGATTTTCGAGGCTTGATATCAAGCTGGAGTATTGCACCTTGCTCCTACCTCCTGTATCAAGGAAGTATTCGAGAGGAGATTGGCTTGGTGAGGATCAAGGACAATCTCTGTTGCCTGATGGACGGCCATTGGGCAGAAGAATATCATTTTCTTAAGAATGATTAAGAATTAGTCGTCCAATGCGGAAACGCAGGGGATTATAACGCCTTAAATTGCTGGGAGTTCCTAAAGCTCACTGTACTACAGCGTAGTAGAAATACAGATGCGAATGTTGCGAAAGCAGAAAAAAACAGTGTGATGCCGCAAGATGAAAATTCTAAACGGAAATACAATGGATAATCAGCAGGGAGATTGCAGTGACAAAGAAATTAGAATTTACAAAAGATCAAATTACCACGATTACAGACTTGTACTTTAATAAACATCTATCTTCTAATAAAATTGGGGAAATACTTGGAATACCTGGGGAGTAGGTAAGAAAAGCAATAAAGAGGAATGGATTACATCTTAGATCAACCTCAACAGATAGAACGAATGCATTATACATTGTGGACAACACAGTATTTGACGAGATAGACAGCGAAGGAAAAGCATGGGCGCTTGGATTTATTTTGTCAGATGGGCATGTAACAGACAGTGGAAATATTATGTTTTCTCAAAGTGTTTCAGAAATGGATGTGTTAGAGAACATAAAGACCGTTTTGTCATCGAATGCGCCTATAAAAGAAAAAGGGAAGTATCGCACATTAACTATTACGAGTGCAAAAATCGGTAGCAGACTAAGAGAAATGGGAATAGGGAAGAACAAATCACGAGGTTATGATTTTTACAAGGTACTTTCTTTTATCCCGAATACTTATAAACGACATTTTTTAAGAGGGATGTTCGATGGCGATGGCAGTATAAGAATATACAAATATCCGTATTTCAAAAAGCATTCGGTTCATTTTGGCTTTACAAATATTTATGAAGCAGTTTACTACATGGGTGAATTTTTAGGTCTGAAAACAAAAATTGTAAAAGAATGCGAATACGCTTATACATGCGTTTCGGCAAATCGTGGAAAAATAATTGAAATTTATAAGTCATTATATGATGGCGCAAAATACTTTTGTAAACGGAAAAAAGATGCCTTCGAACAATTGATAGAAATCTATAAAAAAGAGGGCTAAAGTTAACTGTAATACCTTCAACGACTATAAGGGCGCACCTAAACTCTATAAGAGCATGGTGAAGGTATAGTCTATTCCCTTCAAATATGCCGAGAGGCAGGGTATAAAAGTTGCTTACGGTAAAGGTTGTAGACCTGATGTATAAGGTCTTCGACAGAATAGGAATGGAGCCTCCGAGCGTAACGGAGCTCTTAGAAATGTGTCCTCCGAATGATCCGGCATGGGATGTTTACGCTAAGGGTGCAACTATCGGTATCAATCAGGTCGAAAAAACAGGCACAACAGCTCGCGTTGCGAAGTATCACCCGACCAACATTTCGGAGCTTTGCGCATTTGTGGCAGCAATAAGACCGGGGTTTGCAAGCATGTACAAGACATTCGAAAGCCGCCAGCCGTTTAAGTACGGGGTCAAATCTTTCGATGAGCTAATACAGACAGAGGAAATGCCGAACAGTTTTGTGCTATATCAGGAGATGGAGATGGCAGCGCTGCATTATGCCGGCATACCAATGTCAGAGTGCTACACGGCCATTAAGAATATCGCCAAGAAGAGAGTAGAGAAAGTTCTAGCGTATAAGGACACATTCATCTCTGGATTTGCAAATGCAATTATGCGAGACGAGGGCAAACCGGAAGATGCGGCGAAAGAACTTGCGGGAGAGTTGTGGACGATCATTGAAGATTCCAGCCGGTATTCCTTCAACGCATGTGTTAGCGGAGACACAATTATAAGACAGTGGAACACGCGGATGGAAACTGTCGAAACAATGTACAATGCCATGCACAACAACACGCACTATTTCCACGAGGTATATGCAAGGCATGGATACGGATATGGATATTCTCTTACTCCAATGGGCTTGCACAAAAATAGAATAGTCGATATCCGGTTTGCTGGAGTACAACGCCTCTATAAGGTGACGCTTGAAAACGGGAAAGGTACATATATCAAGTGTACGAAAAATCACAAGTTTCCAACACCATACGGTACCAAAGAACTGTCAGAACTGTCTGTTGGAGATGAGCTTTATTGGATGTCAAATGAAATGATATATCAGATCAAGATTGACAGGATCGCTCCACAGGCGTTGCGCAAGAAAATTATTTCAATCGAAGATTTCGGAGAGGCTCCTACATATGATGTCGAGATGGCTGAACCTGCCCATAACTTTGCCACAGAAACAGGTATTATCACATCAAACTCGCACTCCTATTGTGTGTCATTGGATAGCTTGTACGGCGCTTGGCTCAAAGCTCATCATCCGGTTGAGTTCTACGAGGTTTTCATAAACCAGATGGAAGAAAAGGGCGACAAAGACAGGGCTCAAGACGCTAAGAGAGAGGCTGAGGAATACTTCGGTATTAAGTTCTTGCCATATAGATACGGACAGGATAACAGGGCTCCAATTGCAGATGTGGAGAAACGCATCATAACCAAGTCGCTTACATCGGTCAAAGGCTTTGGCAAGACGCTCGCTCGTGAATTATATCAGTGTAGTAAAAATGATTTCAAGTATTTCGTTGATGTGCTGAAATGGCTCGATGAAAGATCCATCAAGGAGGCAAAAGTAACTCCTCTTATTCAAATCGATTACTTCCAGCAATTCGGAAACAGTGCAGAGCTGTCTCGAATAATGCGAATGTTTGACTTCTTTAAGCAAGGAACGATGAAGACGATTCGCAAAGAGAAGCTTGCTGGTTCTGAGTTAGAGCATATTGTTGCCAGACATGCAACAGACCGCAATGTGAAAAACGAGGAGCTGAAAACCTACACAATTACGGATATAACAGCTATTCTCCATGAATGCGAGGACTATATCAAAAGCCTTAATATCTCGGAAATTAACCTTAAAGTTAAAATGCAGAACCAACTCGATATACTTGGCTATATTGATATTAAGACGGGAGTGCCAGAGGATAGACGAAAGTTAATAGTAACTGATTTGGTACCATTAAAATCTAAAGCTTCTGGCGATGTTTGGGGTTATGCCTGTTTTACTCGTTCAGTGGGAACAGGGAAGAACGCGAGATTAACAATCAGAACAGCTACATACAACAGGAATAAAATCAGCAAGGGAGACATTATATACGCTTCTGATGTCCAAAAGAATCAAAGCGGATATTGGTATCTCATTAAGTACGAAAGGGTTGAATGATATGAATAGAGAGCAAAAACGGGCTCTTGTTAAGAATAAAAAAGCACGAAAGCTTCTTGAGCAGATGCTGATGGATATTGATCGTCAAAAGGCGGAAACATCTATCCCAGAAGGGGCAAAAGTGCGGCTTCGGTATGATAGAATTCATGGCTCAAAGATGTGGAATGATTTATCTCAGAGATATAAAGACTTCATTGAAGAAAACAAGGGCAAGGAATTTACAGTCGAATATGATGAGAGATTCAAAGACCGTCCTCTCGTTGTGTGCCTTAAAGAAGACCCTTCCGAGACAAAGTGGTTGTTTAACGTGCTTGATTTGGAGGTGGTTAAATGAATGTTCAGTTACTTGCACATACTCCTGAGCCCGAAAAGCTAATAACAACGGCGGCTAAGCTCTGCTATTCAAAAACGGATGCATGTGGCATCTACGAGAAGCTAACCGAAGAAAATGTGGACAAGTTTATTAAGATGCTTGCCGATCTCGGCCATGAGAGTCCTCTTGAACATGCATCATTCACATTCGCTATTGATGGCGTATCTCGTTCCTTGCTGGCACAGATCACTCGTCACCGTATTGCTTCGTTCAGTGTACAGAGTCAGAGGTATGTGAACCTTGGAGACACTTTTGAGTACATTACGCCGCCCATTATAGCCTCAAATTCGATGTATAAGGAGCTTTTTGATGAAGCAGTAAATGAGTCGTTCGAGGCATACAAAACGCTTACAGCGGCAATTACGGCTGACTTGGTGACGAATGGAATGGAGCGAAAAAAGGCTGAGAAGATAGCTATAGAAAACGCAAGAGCTGTACTTCCAAATGCCTGCGAAACGAAGCTGATTGTTACAATGAATGCCAGAGAGCTGATGCATTTCTTCAATAAGAGATGCTGCAACCGGGCACAGGATGAGATCAGAGCGTTGGCAGATGAAATGCTTCGACTTTGCAAAGGCGTTGCTCCGATTTTATTCTCTCATGCAGGAGCACCATGTGTCTCCGGCGCTTGTCCAGAAGGTAAAATGAGTTGCGGCAGTCCGAGAAAGGGGTAATATTCATGGAAGACAAAGTTAGAAAACACGAAAGAATTTGTAAAGAACTCAACAGCATATATGAGCGCAAAAACAAAGATTATGGAGACTCGTTTGGTAGGTCATTCATTGAATATGGAATGACAATGCCATGCATCCGTCTCGAAGATAAGCTTCAGCGGGTAAAGAATCTTGTCCGAAATGGCAGCGCAGCGGTTAATGACGAGTCAATAGACGACACACTGCTTGACCTTGCCAACTATGCAATCATGACCCTTATCGAGAGGGGGTATGGAGAATGAAGAAGCTTTCTGTGCTCAAGAAGAACGGTAACACTGTAGATTTCGAACCGCAAAAGATTAAGAACGCAATTCGCAAGAGTGCGGAGCGGGTCTGTGTTACCCTTACCGATAAGGAAGAAGACAAAGTGGTCGCTTTTGCGAAGCGCAGAATGTCCGAGTATGAGCAACCGGTGCCGGTAAGCATTGTTCACAATGTAGTAGAATGTGCCCTTGATACGGTTAACCCATCCGTGGCTAAATCATACAGAGAATATCGAGATAACAAATCCTCTTTTGCTTCTATGCTTGATAGAGTGTATAACAAAAAACTGTCACTTAGCTTCGTAGGAGATAGAAGCAACGCCAACGCTGATTCCGCATTGGTGACGACGCAAAAGGCCATTGTGTACAACGAGCTGAACAGCGAACTGTATAAAAAGTTCTTCCTCACAAGCGAAGAACGGCAGGCGATGAATGAGGGATACATCTATATCCACGATAGAGGGAGCAGGCTGGATAGTGTCAATTGCTGCCTCTTTGACATGGGAGCTGTACTCAAAGGCGGATTCTTCATGGGGAACCTTGATTACCAGGAGCCCAAAACACTTGATGTGGCATTTGATCTTGTAGGCGATATTGCAATGAACGCAGCATCGTGCCAGTATGGTGGATTTACGATAAGTGAGATCGACAAGCTTCTCGCTCCTTACGCCGAGATGAGTTTCAAGAAATATTACAATGAATATGTTTCGCTCACACACAAAGACGGCAAGGCAGCTGAAAACTGGGCGTTTGGAAAGGTGGCCAGAGACGCTGAACAGGGTTTTCAAGGCTGGGAAATGAAATTCAATTCTGTGGCTTCAAGCCGTGGAGATTATCCCTTTACCAGTATTTCTTTTGGACTCGGAACGAGTAAATTTGAAACAATGCTTTCATCAGTCTGTATGGCAGTAAGAAGAGACGGGCAGGGAAAGCCAGGCTTCAAACACCCGGTTCTTTTCCCTAAGCTGAGTTTCTTCTATGATGAGAACCTGCATGGTGAAGGCGGTGATCTCGAATGGCTGTTTGACGAGGCAATCGAATGTAGCAAAGCCGCCATGTATCCTGACTACATAAGTTGTACAGGCGACGGGTATGCTCCAAGCATCTATAAAAAATATGGAGTCACGATCTCTAGAATGGGTTAAGAAAACACCACAGCCCATTTAAAACTCCGTGAACGCAGAAAACTGCGGTGTGGAAGCAACACCTTGTGGTTAAGCAGGAAATGGCTTATTTATGCTTCTGCTAACAGGGAAGGCTCACAACATGATGCTGTTGTGAGATAATCGCTGTGCTAAGACATAATCGATTTATACCAGACAGAAAAGAGGTGAAGGAATGAAAGAATATAAAGGGTATCTTGCGGATGAAGATGGCAGAATTTATAGTAAGAGAACAATGAGAAGATTGACTCCACATATTGGGTCTGATGGATATATGCAGGTGTGTTATAGGGACGACCAAGGGAAAACTATACATGAACGAGTCCATGTGATAATGGCTCACTGTTTTCTTCCAAATCCAAACAATCTCAAATATGTAAATCATCTTGACTCAAACAAGCGTAACAATGAATTATCTAACCTTGAATAGTGTACAAATTCATACAATGTTCAGCATGGGTAGAACAGCGGGAACAGATTACATAGAAACTACACAGCCATTAAAATTGCGAAGAATGGTGAAGAACCAATTGAATTTCGCTCGATAAGAAAGGCTTGTGAATTCTATAAACTCGATAGGCATAAGGTGGCAAGAATCCTAAAAGGGGAGCTGCCCAAAGACTATTTGGAAAACTACAAAATCGATTATGTTATGTGAAACGGCCATCGAAAGGGTAGCAGTAAGGCATAGCGTTTTACTGTGAGTAACCGAGTAGAGTACATTTGTGGTGAAAATCCACAGGTGGAAGCGCGGAGTGCTATTTATAAATAGCTAAGATATGGTCTAAGAAGAGAAATCTTCTTGTGTAGGGCAAATTTAAGTCAATGGTATGAACGAGGCGGTATGGAACCCGCCGATGAGAACGATAAACCCGTATATGAGGGACGCTGCAACTTGGGAGCAATCTCGTTGCACTTTCCAATGATTGTTGCAAAGGCTCAGCAGGAGAACAAAGATTATTACGAGGTTCTCACTTATTATCTCGACCTTTGCAGAGCGATCCATAAGAGAACATTCAGTTACCTGTCACATAAGAAAGCAGGAACCAATCCTCTGGCTTTTTGCCAGGGTGGATTCTTGAACGGTCGTTTAGATCCAGAGCAGGAGCTTGGTGAAGACTTCCTGCGCCCGATGACAATGAGTTTTGGTATTACAGCGCTGAATGAAGCCAGTGTATTGTACTGTGGCAAATCCATTGCAGAGGATAATACATTCGCAATTGACACACTAAAATTCATTAACGCTTACGCCGACAGATATAAAAAGGAAGATGGAATACTCTATGCTTTGTACGGCACCCCTGCAGAAAGTCTCTGCGGGCTCCAAATAGAACAGTTCCGTAAAAAATATGGCATTATCAAAGGCGTCTCTGATAGGCCATACACAAGTAACTCATTCCATTGTGGAGTTTGGGAAGACATAAGTCCAATCCAAAAGCAAGACATTGAATATCCAATGTTCCATCTTTGTAATGGTGGTAATATTCAGTATTGCAGATATACAACCGACTACAACACGGAGGCAATGAAAACTCTCATCAGACGAGCTATGAAGATGGGTTTCTATGAGGGCATCAATATGCAGCTTGATTATTGTGAAGACTGCGGTGCTTCTTTTATCGACAAAGATGAATGTCCTAAATGTGGCAGCACGAATATTACACGAATAGAAAGAATGAATGGATTAGCATAATAGTCCATATAAAACGGTAGAAACTGCGGGAAAGTCCTTAGAGCTTCATGAGCCACAACGAAACTGGAAACGGTAAGCGTGAAGGCGGCACATCGAAAGAACAGACCATAAAAATCATGAAGATTGGATAACCGAGGGTGGAAGTCCCTCAGACGCAACGCCGACCCTAAACCATATGGTATGGGTAACGCTCAACGACTATAACACCGCCTTGATTGTATAGTCTACTCCCCTAATAAATATCGGGAAACCGAGGGTATAAAGGATTTAGGTTACAGCAAAGTTAAGGGAAGAACGATGTATGCGGATCACAAATTAGCAGAATTTGCTGAAAGGAAGTCAATGTAATGAATTACATCAAGATTGACAACTGCAACATGAATAACGGCTCGGGGCTCAGATGTGTGATCTGGGTCTCCGGCTGTGAACATCATTGCAAAAATTGTTTTAATCCGGAAACATGGGACGCTAATGTCGGCTCAGATTTTGGAGAGAAAGAATAGAGCATGATATGTGATACACTATCGCAAGACTGGTGCTCTGGCATTACATTAACTGGCGGCGACCCTCTGTCCCTTGCGAATATTTGGGATACAATGCGCCTTATCGACGCTATCAAAAAAATATTCCCAAGCAAGAATATTTGGGTTTACACCGGTTCTACTTGGGATACCGTGAAACAAAAACCAGGTATTGAACAAGTTGATGTCTTGGTGGACGGAGAATACATAGACGAACTCAAGTCACCGGATAAGCATTGGGTAGGTTCCAGCAATCAGAATGTGATAGATGTAAAAGTGTCGATAAGAGAGAACAAGTTAGTATTATGGAAAGAAGGCTAAAAAAGATGGAAGACAAGGTAACAATTAAAATCAAGTATTTATCAAAGGATATTGATGACCTCAAATACATAGACGGCAAGAGCGATTGGATTGACCTGCGTTCTGCGGAAACGGTTGAGATGAAGGCGGGCGATTTTAGGCTCATTCCGCTGGGTATAGCCATGGCGTTGCCGGAAGGCTATGAAGCGCACATTGCACCCCGCAGTTCTACATTCCGCAACTATGGAATCATTCAGACCAACTCCGTTGGAGTTGTAGATGAATCATATTGCGGAGACGAGGACGAGTGGAAACTGCCAGTCTATGCAACGAGAGACTGCCGAATTGAGATGAACGACAGAGTTGCACAGTTCAGAATTATGAAGCACCAACCTGCGATTGATTTTGAGGAATGTACAAGACTTAATAAAGAATCTCGAGGTGGGTTTGGATCGACAGGGAGGAAGTAATATGAATTGTACAGTGCCAATTTAGGAGAAGTCAAACCTGACCCTTGAAGAAGCTGCGGCTTACTTTGGGATTGGGATATGCAAGCTGCGGGAGATAACCAATGAACCGAATTGCAACTTCGTCCTGTTTGTGGGAAGTAAGAGATTGATAAAGAGAGTTCCCTGCGAAAAATGGTTGGCTCAGGCATATTCAATATGACCTCATGATGGACAAACGAGCCCCAATGTAGTATAATATTCCCATATTGGGGCTCCGTTAAGGGAAAGGAGCCAACTATGGAACGCAGAAAAGATAGTAAAGGACGAGTATTGAGGAAAGGAGAAGATGAAAGAAAAGACGGAAGATACCAGTATCGTTACACAACATACAAAGGGAAAAGAGGCTATGTTTATGCCGAAACCTTGCAGGAGCTTCGAGAAAAAGAGGCGCAGATTGAACAAGACATTCGAGACGGGATTGACTATGACGCAAGAGACATCACAATCCTTGAAATGATTGATAAATGGCTCGAGATAAAGCGAGGCGCATGCAAAAGAAGTACCATATGCTGTTATAGGACAGCGAGAAATCGCCTATCAAGAGAATCACTTGGCGCGATGAGAGCGGCATTTGTCAAGCCATCCACTTTACTCGAATGGTTTGTTTCGGCTCGAAACAATGGAGCAACCTATGCGATGCTCAGAGAAGTGTGGAGAGTTCTAAAAGGCGGATACGAGATGCTCGTAAATGACGATGTTGTGCGTAAAAACCCAGTTACATTTAGCTGTACGGATATTGTAGCAAGGCCAGAGCACGACAGAAAAGCATTGACAAAACAACAGCAGAAATCATGGATGGAGTTTATAAAAAACAGCGTTTATTATTCAAGATACTATGATGAATGTCTTGTGCTTTTGAATACGGGGATGCGTATTTCTGAGTTTTGTGGATTGACATATGGTGATTTGGATTTCGAAAATAGGAGAATCAAGGTGGATCACCAGTTGTTAAGAGGCAATACTCATTCAGAGTTCTGTATTGGGCCACCAAAGACATCTTCAGGAAAAAGATTTATACCCATGACGACTGAGGTTGAAAAAAGCATGAAGCAGCTGGTGGAAAAAGCGCGTAAGATGGGATTCGAACAATATATCGACGGTTATACTGGTTTTATCGTCAGGACGAGGGAAGGACTTGTACGAGGAGGAGACGACTTCAACAAGCTCATAAGGAGAGCCTTGCTGGCCTATCGAAGAGCCCATCCTGATGAACCACTATTCGAAGTTACACCACACATCTTCCGTCATACATTCTGCACAAATATGCTACATGCTGGCGTAGAGATAAAGGAACTTCAATATTTGATGGGTCATTCCGATGCGAGCATTACCCTTAATGTCTACTCACATACGGTCTACGAAAAAGCAGAAAAACAGATGCTCGAGGCTGTAGAAAGACTGCGCGAAGGAACACCGTTAGTGTGTTGAAAAAGGGCTTTTAACGATATAGATTGGGCGAAATTTTGACAACTTTTTTGACAACTTTTTGCGCGATAAAGACATAAAGCTATATAGACCTGTGAAAAATTGATGAAAAAAATATTGCAAAAAATCGATGCTATCTCTCAATAGAATTTAGGCAAATCAAGCTGAAATAAGCTCGCCTAAAAACGAAGAAAACCGCTTGAATAAAGGGAAATGAAGCTCTACAAAGAGATGCATCGGAAACAAAAATCTATTCCAAAAGGAGGATTACTTATGAGCGATTATATCACCCGTGAACGCAACCTGACCCTGCTTACCGACTATTATGAGTATACCATGGTGAATGGGTACTTTCATGCCGGCATTCAGGAGAAGATCGCCGTGTTCGATGTCTTTTTCCGCCGTGTGCCGGAAAACGGTGGCTTTGCCATCTATGCCGGCCTGCAGCAGATCATCGAACTTATTAATGGCCTTTCTTTTACTGAGGAGGACATCGAGTACTTCCGTAAAAAGGGCTGCTTCTCGGAGAAATTCTTCAATTTTCTGCGGAATTTCAAGTTCCGTTGCGATGTTTGGAGCATTAAGGAAGGCACCCCCATCTTCCCCAATGAGCCGATTATTACCGTCCGTGGCCCGCTGGAGCAGGTACAGATGGTAGAGACCATGTTGCTCGTCACCTTTAATTTTGAGACTCTCATTGCCACCAAGGCCAGTCGTCTTATCCGGGCAGCGCAGGGCCGTGCTATTGTGGAATTTGGCTCCCGCCGCGCCCAGGGGTACGATGGCGCTATGCTAGGTGCCCGTGCCGCCTACATCGCGGGCTGTGCCGGTACCGCCTGTACCATCAGCGACCGCATGATGGGCGTTCCGGCTTCCGGCACTATGGCCCACAGCTGGGTTCAGGCCTTCGAGAACGAGTACGAGGCCTTTAAGGCCTATGCCGAGACCTACCCCGATAACTGCTGCCTGCTAGTGGATACCTACAATGTCCTCAAATCC
>ERZ779737.1508-NODE-1508-length-17935-cov-2.492394_pt1 | contig 17935 bp, 17 predicted proteins | sample MGYA00511889_ERZ779737 | MGnify/ENA primary metagenome ERZ779737 (study PRJEB29588, sample SAMEA2163575) | human gut metagenome | biome: human gut; feature: human-associated habitat; material: faeces | place: Denmark | collected 2008/2010 ...
ACAATCTGCGTACTCGGCGCAAGTGGTTTCCGGAGAATTCACGAAAACCCCTACGGCTTTTATTCCCGTGTCGAGCCGGGAGCGCAGCCGCCGCGCCGTTTCAGCGTCGATGTTCCGGTGGCTCTTGGGGAAGCCGAGAATGAACCCGACGTAGTCCGGCTTGGCTTCGTTGGCGTAGTCGATATCGCAGTCGCGGAACATTCCGCAGAGCTTTATTTTCATATCGCGTGACCTCTCAGCTCGTCCAGAGCAGCTTTCTTGTCGGGGCTGCGCATGAGCGTTTCGCCGATGAGAACGGCGTTAGTTCCGTTGCTGCGGAGCGCCTCGATGTCCGCGGCGGTCTTTATGCCGCTCTCCGAAACGAACAGAATCTCCGGCGGAACCAGCTTCCTTAGCCGCGCCGAGTTGTTGATGTCCACGGTGAAGGAGCGGAGGTCGCGGTTGTTCACGCCGATTATTCCCGCGCCGACTGAAAGAGCGGTGCGCACCTCGTCCTCATCGTGGGCTTCCACCAGAGCGGAAAGCCCGAGGGAATGTGCGATGCCGAGGTACTCCGAAAGCTGCTCCTTCGAGAGGATAGAGCATATCAGCAGCACCGCGGAAGCTCCGAGGGGCTTTGCTTGATAGATCATGTATTCGTCAACGGTGAAATCCTTGCGGAGAACCGGGATCGTCACCGCGTTTGAAATTTCAGCGAGGTACTCGTCCCTGCCCTTGAACCAGAACGGCTCGGTAAGGCAGGAAATCGCCGAAGCGCCCGCCCTTTCGTAATCCCTCGCGATATCGAGGTAAGGGAAATCCGGCGCTATCAGCCCCTTGGACGGGGAAGCGCGCTTAACCTCGCAGATGAACGATATCTCATCGCCGGAGAGCGCTTTCCTGAACGGAAATCCTGTGTTCGCGTCCAACGCTTCGGCGCGTTTTTTCATTTCAGAGAGCGGGACCGCCGCTTTCTCCTCCGCGACCCGCTGTACTGTGCGTGCTGCAATTTCCTCTAATATCATGCTTTGACCTCGTTGGAAACTTTGATGTACTTTTCAAGAGTTGTCATTGCCGCGCCGCTGTCGATGGTATCGGCGGCGAGCTGTATCCCGTCCTCAATGGTGATCCCCTTTAAGATGTGGAGCGCCGCGCCTGCGTTCAGCAGAACCGCGTCCCTTCCGGCGCCCTTTTCGCCGTAGAGAATGCAGCGTGCTGCTTCGGCGTTTTCAGCGGGGGTGCCGCCTGCAAGCTCGGATTTGTCGTGCCGCTTCATGCCGAACTGCTCAGGGGTTATCTCATACTCCTCGAAACTGCCGGCATCTACCAACATTTCGATACGCTCACGAGCTGTATATTTGCCACGTGCATGCTGCTTCTCGATGGCCTTCTCACCACCGCCAAGACGAGCCTGTTCGCGCTTAGCGATCAGCTCCTTAATCTTTTCTACTTGTTTGCTCATAATTAATATGTATAATTTCTTTTTTCGTTTATAGTGATTTGAGATGATGGATATGAACCATCATCGCATAAATCGGGCACAAAGATACGAAAAAAACCGCAGATAGCGAACTATCTACGGTTAAATATTTAGAATAATGTGAAAAATCACCATTTTTGAGTGCTAAAACTCCCCGCTTTTAACTCCTTATTTAGCACTTTACTCTCTGCTTTTAACTTCTGACTTATCAGAATTCCATCAACACTCTTGCATTGAGCTGTCTGCCGGTGAGATAATTAGGAACGGCATACTGCTGATTTGTGACATCCGTTACCCAATAGTAGCTGTTTACATTGTCTATGCCGAAGAGATTGAGGCAATCTATGCCCACTGTAACATTCTTGAGGAATGTTCTGTGCTCATGATGGCGGTTGTCCAGTAACTGATAGCTCATTCCGATATCTGCTCGGCGATAGGCGGTGGCACGGAAACTGTTGGTTTCCAATTCTCTATGAGGTGCAGCGAATGGAAGTCCATCGGCAAAGGCAAGCTTGAGAGACAGGAGCCACTTCCTGCTGCCTGGGAAGTAATCGGTGAAGAAGAGGTTCACTGCATACCGCTGGTCGGTAGGAAGCGGGATGCTCTTGCCGTTGAGTTTCATCCTGGTATCCATCAGCGACAGGCTGAGCCAGGAATCCGTGCCGGGCACAAACTCGCCATAGAGCTTGAAGTCGAGACCTGCTGCATGACCGCTGCATTCGTTCTGTCCGTAATAAACTACCTTTACATTGCTGACAGAGTAGGGCACCAGATTGCTCAATGCCTTATAGTAGGCTTCTGCCGAGAACTTGTATCTCTGTTCATTCACCTTGAACCGGTAGTCGTAACCGGCAATGAAGTGGATGCTTCGCTGACTCTTGATCTTCCGGTTGAGTGAGGCGATGGTTACTCCATTGATGGTGGATGTATCTCTCAGCTCCTTGAAGAAAGGTGCCTGATAATAAAGTCCTGCAGCGAAACGGAGCGTCGTGTTCTCATGACTTGCCGGAATGATAGCGAGGGAGACGCGTGGGCTCAGGATGGTTTCCCGGTTGAAGTTCCAATGGCTCAGACGAAGACCATAGTTCAATGTATAGCGTGTTTGCCTGATATCGCCAGACTGGGGTGAATCTCCTCCGCTAGTGAAGCGGTAAGTATCTTGAAGATAGGCTTCTATGCGGTTGGCATTCAACTCGTTTCTAGCCTTCATGGAATAGTACATATAGAGGTCTTTTCCGGTGTGAGGAATGCTGTATCCGGCAGAATCTCTCATCTCGTATTCTACGGAATTTTCTTCGATGTGCTCCCGTTTCAGCGTGACTGCAGTCTCCAAATCATGCTTCTTTACCTTATGTTTCAGCATCAGCTTGGCACTCATCACACGAGCCGTGAGATAGTTGCGGGCATGTTCGAAGTAAGTTCCTACACCTAGGTTTTCGGAGGTCTCGGTCTGGTCGAGCCAATACTGTCCCTGGATATCGTATTTTTCCTGTTCCCTGGTGTAGAAGGCACTGCCCAGGAGCGAGATGCTGGTGTTGGAGGTGATGTTGCGGGTGATGCCCAGTGTTCCGAAACAGGTGAGGAAGCGATCCTTCTCCTGACCATCGAAATACACTCTAAAGTTCTTGACGTTTTCCATTGTTCCGAAGGTGGTTTCACGGTCGGATGGTTCGAAATTGTAATGGTTGTCGGAGATGTTTCCGATGAAATCAATCTTCCAACGCTTGTTGGGCTGATAGCTCAGATAGGTTTGGTAGTCGAGATAGTTCGGCTTGTATTCTCCCTTGGTTTCCATCGAACCGAGCAGATAGGCTGTAGTCTTGTATCTCACACTGTTGAGCCAGGACAGCTTCCGGGTTCCCAATCCTATGTAGGCATCTGCTCCGAGCAGGCTGGCAGCAATGCTTCCTTCTACAATCGGGCTCTTTCCTTTCGACCTTAAGGTCTTGTAGGTGATGTCGAGTGCTGAACTCATCTTGTCTCCGTATTTGGCTGCATATCCACCCGTAGAGAATCCGATTTTATCTACCATACAGGGATTGATGATGGAGAGACCTTCCTGCTGACCGCTCCGGACGAGATAAGGACGATAAACCTCCACATTATTTATATATACGGAGTTCTCGTCGAAAGCACCGCCACGCACATTGTATTGCGATGAAAGTTCGTTGTGAGTGCTTACGCCGGCTTGCTGCTGGATGATGCCTTCTACGGCATTGCTGTTGGCAGAAGGGGCCAGTCTGGCGTCCTTGAGCTTGATTTCCTGCGTCTGGTCGGTCTGGATCTTTTCTCCCGTTACATTCACTTCTCCCAGCATGGCAGCATCGGTATGGAGGACGACTTGCAGGTTTTGCTTGCCTCGAGGTTTTCTCAGCACTCTCATCTTGCTCTTGTATCCTATCATGGAGAACTTGACCATCACGCTGTCGGCAGAATGAAGGCGCATGCTGAACTCTCCCTTCAGTGAGGTAAAGGCTACCTTTCCCTGGCTTGCCACGGATACGGTGGCAAGCTCTATAGGATGGCTGTCTTCATCAGTCACCCTGCCGTGCAGTGTAAATTCCTGTGCCATCATCTTCAGGGTGGCAATCAGGCATATCGTGAGTATGAATAATCTCTGTTTCATACATTATCTAACGCAGAAACACCTTATTTATTATAATAATGAAGTAGAATAATGGAATGGATAAAAATAAAAAAGGTGAGTCATTTCTTTGATGACTCACCTTTTTCATATAGAGTAGGGTAGTATTTTACTTGTTGCAAGCAAAATACAAACCGTCGTTAACAGCCATGCGGAGCTGGTAAAGACCAATCTCGTTCTGCTCTACGTTCATCTTCTGTCCGTTAGGCAGGCAAGCCTGGATGCTGCCATCCTCGTTGAAGCTGAAGAGCTCACGAATGTCTCCATCCTTGCTGTAAGACCAGCTCTTGTTCTTCTTGTCGAACACGAAGTAAGACTTCTCGCCAGCAGGGTCGGTAATCTCGTAGCCATTCTTCAGAGTCTTGATGGCATACAATCTGCCATCCTTGCCAGTAACATTCTGAGTCTTGCCAACATTGGCAATCACTTTGTCGCCTGTCCAGAACTCGATAGTGTTGAGTACAAGCAAGTCTGCTGCTGAGCAGACTGCATAAGCAGGGCTGATGACAATGAAAATCAACTCGTTGATGAACTTGTTGTCAGTTGCACGTTTGTTCCAGTTGAGCACATTATTAGTCAAGCTGAAAGAGCCGATGCACGAACTTAAGCACATTGATCCCAATGCGAGCGCAATGATGGTGTTAACTGTAATTTTTTTCATGTTGATTCTTATTAATGAATTACTTTGCAGATTCGAATTCACGCAGGAATCGGGTGTCGTTCTCTGAGAAGAGACGAAGGTCGCTCACACGATACTTCAGGTTGGTGATACGCTCAACACCCATACCGAATGCATAGCCGGTATATACGTTGCTGTCGATACCACAAGCCTCGAGGTCGTGAGGGTCAACCATACCGCAACCCAGGATTTCAACCCATCCTGTATGCTTGCAGAAGTTACATCCCTTGCCACCGCAGATGTTGCAGGAGATATCCATCTCTGCACTAGGTTCTGTAAATGGGAAGTAGCTAGGGCGCAGACGGATCTTGGTATCTGCACCGAACATCTCGCGAGCGAAGGTGAGGAGCACCTGCTTGAGGTCGGTGAAGCTTACGTTCTTATCTACATAGAGACCTTCTACCTGGTGGAAGAAGCAGTGAGCACGTGCGCTGATAGCCTCGTTGCGATATACTCGTCCTGGGCACAATACGCGGATAGGTGGCTCGTGGGTCTCCATATAGTGAGCCTCGTCGTTAGAGGTATGGCTACGGAGAAGTACATTCTTGGTAACATCGTCGGAGTCGGTCTTCTCGATGAAGAATGTATCCTGCATGTCGCGGGCTGGATGATCGGCAGCGAAGTTCAGCATGGTGAATACGTGCTTGTCGTCATCTACCTCTGGACCCTGATAGAGAGTGAATCCCATGCGGCCGAAGATGTCGATGATCTGATTCTTCACCACGGTCAATGGATGGCGGGTTCCGAGCGCTACAGGATAAGCTGTACGGGTCAGGTCGATGTCATCGCTTGAAGACTCTGCCTCCTCCATCTGTTCTTTCAGACCATTGATTTTCTCAAGGGCTGCGTTCTTTAATTCGTTGATCTTGATACCAACCTCTTTTTTCTGGTCGCCTGGCACATTGCGGAAGTCGGCCATAAGGGCATTGATTTCACCCTTCTTGCTGAGATACTTGATGCGAAGCTGCTCTACCTCCTCTGCGTTCTGGGCAGTGAGAGCGTTGACTTCTTTCAAGAGTTCTTCGATTTTCTCTAATAACATATCTTATTATTTGTCTGTTTACAAAATTGAAGTTTAAGCGATTTGTCCGCCATAAATGGCTCGCAAAAGTCACTATTTCATCTATTTTGAGTGCAAAGATAACATTTTTTGCTTAAAATATGAAATATCTCAAAAGAAAGTTGTACTTTTGCATAGAAAATTTGAGAAATTTTATAAGTTTATGAAGAAACTCTCTTTGATAACAGTTATGTTGGCGGTGCTTACCATCGTTTGCTTCACATCTGTAGGATGCACAGACAAGAAGCCGGCACCTGCCGTTGATTCGACTGCGGCTGATACTGCCGTAGCCGACACACAAGCTATGGACTCAACAGAAAAATTGATAGAGGAGACTCCGATGCCGAAGGCAGCTGATGAGTTGTTTGATGATTTCCTGTTCAATTTCGCAGCCAGTCGCAAACTTCAGATGGAACGCATCCATTTCCCTCTGGCAGTATATCGTAATGATAAATTAAAGAAACACATCGCGAAGCGACGTTGGAAGATGGAACATTTCTTCATGCGTCAGGATTACTACACGCTTATTTTCGATAACCGTAAGCAGATGAACCTGATGAAGGATACCACCATCGATCATGTGGTGATAGAGAAAGTATTCTATAGTAGAAAGGTAGTTCAGCAGTTCCTCTTCAACCGCATCAACGGTCAGTGGATGATGACCAGCATCAATTACAAGCCGATGTATCAGAATATGAATGCCAGCTTCCTGAAGTTCTATGGATCCTTTGCCACGGATACGGCTTTCCAGTCTCGCCATCTGCATAATCCGGTGAAGTTTACGGGTCCAGATCCTGATGATGATTTCAGTACGATGACGGGCGAGATTGAGCCTGAGACCTGGCCTGCTTTTGCTCCGCAGTTGCCTCATGGCATGATATATAATATCATCTATGGACAGAAATATACGGAGAGCAGCCAGAAAATCTTTGTGATTCGCGGTATTGCCAATGGAATGGAAACCCGTCTTACCTTCAAGAGAATCGGGGGTAGATGGCAGCTGATGAAGCTGGAGATGTAGTTTTTAGTTCACTGTTAATAATTTGACTAGATATGAAGGATATCCGAGACTATAGCCTGTTGGCTCACAATACGTTTGGAATTGATGCCAAGTGCAAGCGATTCCTGGAATACTCATCGGTAGAAGAGGCACAGCTGATTGTGGCTGGGCTTACGGCTGCCGATCAGCCGCTGCTCATCCTGGGCGGAGGCAGTAATCTCCTGCTTACAGGTGATTATCAGGGCACGGTGCTCCATTCTGCCATCAAGGGCATTGAGGTGCTTGAGAATGGCTACTTGGCTGCTGCTGAGCATGATGATGCCCTGCTGAATCCGGATTGGGTGTTCCTGAACTGTGGTAGCGGCGAGGTTTTTGATGATGTGGTGGCCTATGCGGTTGAGCATGACTTCTATGGTGCCGAGAATCTGAGCATTATTCCGGGCGAAGTTGGAGCAAGTGCTATCCAGAACATTGGTGCCTACGGAGTAGAGGCAAAGGATATTATATATAAGGTGGAGGCTGTGGAGATTGCTACCGGCAAGTTGGTAGTTTTCGATAACCAGGATTGCCAGTACAGCTATCGCCAGAGCAAGTTCAAGCATGAGTGGAGAGATCAGTATCTCGTTACCCATGTCATCTATCGCCTGAAGAAGACTTATGCCCCAGACCTGGACTATGGTAACATCCGTGCATCTCTGGCGGCTAAGAATATCGAGCATCCTACAGCGCGGCAGCTTCGTGATGTCATCATCGAAATCCGCAATGCCAAGTTGCCTGATCCTAAGGTGCAGGGCAATGCGGGCAGCTTCTTCATGAATCCTATCGTAGAGAAGGCTAAGTATGATGCTTTGGCAGCCCTGTATCCGGGTATGCCACATTATACCATCGACGAGGAGCATGAGAAGATTCCTGCAGGATGGATGATCGATCAGTGCGGATGGAAGGGCAAGAGCCTGGGCCGTGCCGGTGTGCATGACAAGCAGGCATTGGTGCTTGTGAATCGTGGCGGTGCTACGGGTGAGGAGATCGTCAATCTCTGTGAGACCATCAGGAAAGATGTGAAGCAGAAGTTTGGCATTGATATCCATCCGGAAGTGAATGTAAAGTGACAAGTGAAGAACGAAGAGTGAAGAATTCGGTTGTTTTTCAGAGAAAGATTTGAATATTAATGAAGATAACATTATTGGGAACAGGAACATCTAGCGGTGTTCCTGTTTTAGGTTGTGATTGTGAGGTGTGCCGCAGCAAGGATCCACGGGATAACCGTTTGCGCTGTGCGGCGATGATTGAGACTGAGCGTACCCGTATTCTGATAGATGCAGGACCGGATATCCGTCAGCAGCTCCTGCGGGTTCCTTTCCGCAAGCTGGATGGTGTGCTGATTACGCATATCCATTACGACCATGTGGGTGGTATCGACGATCTGCGTGGTTTCTGTGTTTATGGTGATATCAATATCTATGGCGATGAAATCACCACAGAGACATTGCCGCATACGATGCCTTACTGCTTCCCTAAGGATGCGGAAAAGCTTTATCCGGGTGCTCCCAAGTTGAAGCTGCATACCATCGTACCCCATCATTCCTATCAGATTGGAGATGTCGGGTTTATGCCTATCCGGGTGATGCACGATCAACTGCCTATACTGGGTTATCGTTTCGGAAAGTTTGCCTACATCACGGATATGAAGTCGATGAGTGATGAAGAGTATGCTTACCTGGATGGCGTAGAGACCTTGGTGATCAATGCGCTTCGCTTCGATAAACCTCATCATAGTCATCAATTGGTGGATGATGCCATCCGTGTGGCACGCAGGATAGGAGCTAAGCAGACCTACCTTACTCACGTTACTCATCAGATAGGATTGCATGATGCCGCCAATGCCCAGCTTCCTGCTGGTTTTTGCTTTGCCTACGATGGTCTGGAGCTGGAAATTGACGAAGAATAAGTCTTAATGAAATTGAAAGAAATAAAAAAGCACAACATATAAGATTAAAGAATCTTAAGAAAAAGCATTTTTTTTAGAAAAAGCTTGTGGAATTCGCAGATTCTTTCTACATTTGCATGTGTGTTTTTCATAGTATTAGATTTAAGGTTAACAAGGTATTGGGTCACGGCGGTGACCCTTTTTTGTTTTTATACCCTGTTAAAGACACAAAAAATGCGGTCTTTTGCAAGGCCGCATTTCTTATGATGGTTTTCATTCATATCTTTCTCTTGAGATAGAAGGATTCTCTTATTTCTTTTTCTTGAATTTCCGGTAGAGCTTCCACGCCAGCAGAGCTCCATCGAAAGCTCCCATACCAATAGACATCATACTTTGCAGTCTCTTGCCTCTGCTTGCGTCTTTCTTGAAGGCGTCAGGCTTAGTGAAGAGAGAGATCCACAGGGTCTTGATCTTCTTGTCGTCAGCCTCTATGCTTTTGCGAAGTGCTTCCTTGCGCAGTCTGATGTCGTTGAGGCTGTTATACTGTGGGCAACTGTTGTCGTCGTCCAGGTACCTGTTGTCATTGTTTGGCTCATTTGTCATCATCATGCTCTTTCTTTATTTTTGCATAAGCAGGCTGGCTAAGAATTTCACGAGTGGCTTTTCAATCCATTGATGTCGGAAAAGGATGAAGAGAACCAGTATCAATAAGTATGCTCCCGCCACGATGCAGAATGCAGGTGCCAAGCCTACGTAATCAGCCATGGCGAATGCGGCAGCAAACGAAAGATATATCAGAGCCAAGGTGAGGAGAGTCAGCAGCAGCGATCCCATGATCAGTGCAGCGAGCAGGCTTACCACCTTGTCAGCTACATCGAGTTTCATATACTCAGATCTGAGCCCGATGTAATGCTTGAGCACCTCTACGAGTTGCCCGATGGTTTCTACATTCTTATCGCTCGAAAACATTCTTATCGCTTATTCAAGTAATAATATGTTGTACTTGTCGAAATCTCAGGGTAGTTGGGTGGGGCTTAAACCTCAGGAGCAACATCCTTGATATCGTCAACCAAGTCGTCAACGTCCTTGCGTGTCAACTTGATGTCGTGCTTCTTGCAGAAATCTTCCACAGCTCCAGCAATCTTGCTGCGAGTATCCTCACCCTTCTCAGGAGCAAAAATCATACCGAGTGCTGTACCAGCGATAGCGCCACCGAGGAATGCGCCAATGTAACCTAATGCCTTCATAATCTAAAAGTTTTAAATGTTATACAATATATTGATGTTAATTGTGTGATGGCGATGGCATTTTGGAGTTTTTTCGTCCAGATGCACTTATTTCGCTTATCAATTGCAAATATACTAATTATTCTTCAAAAAACAAGCTTTTAAGTCTTAATATTTCGTTAAAAATGTTGTTTTACGTAATGTTTAACAATCTTTATGCTGAAAACGTTTCTTTCTTTGGGATATATTTTGTATTTTCGCAGAATAAAAGCGTAAGGCTATGTATTGCCCCTATATATAATAAGGTGTAGGCTGAACTCAAGTTGAGACGGCACTTATATATAATAAGGTGAAGCAATATAAAATATTAAAGTAAACACAAATACAATTTTAGAAAAGATTATGAAGAAATTATCAGTTTTGAGCTTAGGATTGTGTGCTGTTCTGGCACTCGCAAGTTGTGGTACATCTAAGGAAAGTGCCTACAAGAAGGCATACGAGAAGGCACAGCAGCAGGAGGCTCAGCAGGAACCAGCTGTTCAGGAACCAGTAGTTACTCCATTGGAAACAACAACTCCTACAGAGAGCACAACTACAGAAGTTGATAATGCTACTGTTCGCCAGGAGAATGTAGATCTCATCTCAGGTTCTGGCCTGCAGAACTTCAGCGTAGTAGTAGGTTCTTTCTCTCTGAAGGCTAATGCTGAGGGATTGGCTAGCACTCTGAAGAGCGCTGGTTATGATTCTCAGATCGTTTACAACAGTGCACGTAACATGTATCGTGTCATTGCTTCAACATTCGTAGATAAGGCTGGTGCAGTGAAGAGCCGCAACGAGCTCCGCGCTGGCAAGTATCCAGATGCTTGGTTGCTTTTGAAGAAGTAATTTTCACGTTTCACATAGAAGATTAGAAATTTCGTAACTGAATGCGAATTTTATCTATAGACTACGGTAAGAAACGTACCGGACTGGCAGTTACCGACCCATTGCAGATCATTGCTAATGGGTTGGCAACTGTTGCTACGCCCGAACTTTTCGAATTCTGCGAAGCCTATATCCAGAAGGAGCAGGTGGAGCGCATCGTCATCGGTAAGCCTACCCAGCCCAATGGGCAGCCTAGCGAGAACCTGGCGCGTGTGGAGAATTTCTTCAATCGCTGGCGCAAGGCTCATCCCGAGGTGCCTATCGAGTACTACGATGAGCGCTTTACGTCGGTTTTGGCACATCGTGCCATGATAGACGGCGGCGTGAAGAAGAAGACGAGAAGAGAAAACAAGGGATTGGTAGATGAGATAAGCGCTACCATCATATTACAAGACTTTATGCAATCAAGAAGATGATTTTACCAATTTATATTTATGGTCAGCCAGTATTGAGAAAAGTGGCTGAAGATATCACCCCCGATTATCCTGAGTTGAAGGAATTAATCAATAATATGTACGAGACTCTCGATTCGAGCAATGGCATCGGTCTGGCTGCGCCTCAGATTGGCTTGGCTATCCGCCTGGTTGTCATCGATCTCGATGTGCTCAGCGATGATCTCCCTGAGTATAAGGGATTCCGTCATGCCTTCATCAATCCTCATATCCTGGAGTATGATGAGGAGGCTGAGAAGGATTCTTCTGATGAGGGATGTCTCTCTATTCCTGGCATCAATGAGAAGGTGGTTCGTCCTACCCGCATCCATGTGAAGTATATGGATGAGCAGTTCCAGGAGCATGATGAGTGGGTGAGCGGCTACTTGGCTCGCGTGATGCAGCATGAGTTCGATCACCTGGAGGGCACGATGTTCGTTGACCGCGTGTCTCCTCTCCGTAAGAACATGATAGCTGGCAAGCTCAAGAACATTATCAAGGGTAAGTTCCGCTGCAGCTATCGTACCAAGATTCGTCGATGAAAAAGTTTATTTTCACTTTTGTGCTGGTGCTGGCTACTTTGTCAGCATCGGCGCAATATAGAGTTGACCGCCTCGTTACGGCGGGAAGAAGTGCGCTCTTCTACGAGGACTTCGTTCTTTCTATCAAGTATTTTAATCTAGCCATCGGTGCCAAGCCTTATCTCTATGAGCCTTGGTATTACCGCAGTGTGGCCAAGTTTAATCTCGATGACTATATGGGTGCCGAGAGTGATGCCTCAGAGGCTATCAACCTCAATCCGTATATCAACGATATCTACGACTTGCGTGCCATCTGCCGCATCCGTCAGCAGCGTTATGATGATGCCATTGCCGACTATAATTCTGCCATCCGACTGGAACCTCGCAACCGCAACTACTGGTTCAACCGTGCGCTCTGCCAGATGGAGGCGAAGAACTACGACAAGGCGCAGCTGGAACTTGATACGGTCATCACCAAGTGGAAGGATTATTCGAATGCCTACTCCCTGAAGGCTGAGGTGTATCTGCATCAGAAGGATACGGTGCAGGCTGAGAAATGGCTCGACCAGAGCCTGAAGCTGAATCCATACGATGGTGATGCCTGGATTACACGTGCCTATATGGCGCTTGCCCGGAAGGAATGGAAGGTGGCTGATGAGGCGCTCACCAAGTCGCTTCACTTCAAGCCGAACAATGTAAACAGTTACATCAACCGGGCATTGGCTCGTATCAACATCAACAATTTACGAGGTGCGATGAGCGACTATGATGCCGCTATCGACCTGGATCCGCACAACTTCCTCGCTCACTACAACCGTGGATTGATGCGTGTGCAGTTGGGTGATGACAACCGTGCCATCACCGATTTCGACTTCGTCATCAAGATGGAGCCGAAGAACTTCATGGCGATATTCAACCGTGCGCTGCTGCATGACAAGACGGGAAACCTGAAGGCGGCTATCCGCGATTATACTACGGTAATCAATCAGTTTCCAAATTTCTGGACGGGTCTTTCCGCCCGTGCTCATTGCTATCGCCGACTGGGTATGACGGCGAAGGCTGAGCTGGATGAGTTCCGTATCTTCAAGGCGCAGATGAACAAGCATCTCGGTATCCAGCCTCGCTGGAGTGCGAAGACCAAGAAGGAGATGCGCAAGCGTTCGGAGATAGACCCAAACAAGTTCGCTTCCATTGTGGTGGATGATGAGCCGAAGTATGAGCATAACTACAAGAGCGAGTATCGTGGAAGAATCCAGAACCGCCAGGTAGAGACTGCCTATCTGCCGATGTTCCAGCTCTCTTACTTCCCTAACACTCAGAATGTAAGTGGGGTACAGGCTTTCGACAAGGATGTGGAGGCGCTGAACCAGAAGATGAAGGACAAGGTCTATATCGTATGTTCCAAGGAGCAGTTGGATGAGAACAGTTCTATGAAGATCTTCTCTCTCATTGATAAGCTTTCGGCAGAACTGAGTGTGGCGAAGGATATTGAGCAGAAGAAGGCGATATTGATGCGTCGTGCCATCGCTCATAGCGTATTGCGCGATTTCGAGGCTGCCATCAGCGATTTCACTTATTATCTCTCGCTGGATGATAAGAATGCACTGGCTTACTGGCAGCGTGCCGTCTGCCAGGCTGAGATGGATGAGTTCAACAAGGCTCAGGGCAAGGGAGTGGTGAATATCCATTCTGCCGAGGCTGATTTCAGCGATGCCATCCGCCTGAACAGCAACAATGCCTACATCTATTATAACAGAGGTAATCTGCATGCCGGAAGAAACGAGCTTTCCAAGGCGATAGATGATTATACCATTGCGCTGAAGATAGACAACCGTCTGGCTGAGGCGTATTATAATAGAGGTATCGCACGTGCCAAGAGTGGCAACAAGCAGGCTGGTATCCAGGATCTCTCGAAGGCTGGAGAGCTGGGCTTGTATGATGCCTACTCGGTAATCAAGCGATTGAATAAGGCGAAATAAGTGCTTGAACAAGATGAAATAATAATAAAAAAATCCCGCAGAGCAAAATTCTGCGGGATTTTTTTGTAACATTGATTTTTATGCTTTCCAATACGATTGGTTTTATATTTTCTTTAAACCAATTTATATTCTCGTAACCTGCTTTACGCCTTTTACGGCGCTCAGTTTCTTGATGAGTGCATCCGTCTTGCCGGCATCATCAATCATTACCGTAACATTGCCCGAGAACAGGCCGTCCTTGGATGAGATGTTGATGCCTCTCATCACGAGCTTATCCTCTTTCGAGATGATGTTGGTGATGTTGCTCACGATGCCGATATCATCATTTCCGATGATTCTCAGGGTGATGGCATACTTCGATGTACCCTTTCCGCTCCATTTCGCCTTTACGATGCGATAACCGAAACGGCGGCGCCGCTCCTTGGCGTTAGGACAGTCGATGCGGTGGATCTTGATGCCCTTGCTGATGGTTACGAATCCGAAGATAGGGTCGCCGTAGATAGGGTGGCAGCAGTGGGAGAGCTCGAAGTCGATGCCCTTCAGGTGTTCGTCAATCACCAGTACGTCGTCGCTCTGCTTCAGCAGTTCCTCGGTAGGGTTCTCGAACTCGAAGTTCTCGGCACTTTCTGCAGGCTTGTTGGTGTTGCTGAGGTTGAGATCGTGGTCACGCTCTTCGATGTATTTCTCCACCACGGTGTTCACGTCGAGTTTCTCTTCCGCCACATCCTTGTAGAAATCAGAGTTCTCCTTGTATCCCATCTTCTTGATGATGCGCGCCATGGTGCTCTCGTCAATCTCTATCTTGCGGTTCTTGAATCGGCGCTCCAGCAGTTCCTTGGCATAGAGTCCGTCCTTCTTCTGCGTTTCCTTCAGGGCGAGTCGGATCTTTGCCTTTGCCTTGGATGTCTGCACGATGTTGAGCCATTCTCTTCTAGGCTTCTGGTTGCTCTGGGTGATGATTTCCACCTGGTCGCCCGAGTGCAGTTCCTGTCGGAAGGTTACCGCCTTGCCGTTGATCTTTCCGCCCACGCAGGTGTTGCCGATGCGAGAGTGGATGTAGTAGGCGAAGTCGAGCACCGTGGCTCCTTTCGGGAAGTTCAGCAGGTCGCCCTTAGGGGTGAACACATAAACCTCGTCTTCCTTCAGGTCGGTGGTAAACTGGTCCATCAGCTGCAGGTCGTCGTTGTTTTCCAGGGCGGCACGGATGTTGGCAAGCCATTCGTCAATGCCTCCTTCTCCCTGCTTGATGCCCTTGTATCGCCAGTGTGCAGCCAGTCCGTGTTCGGCGATATCGTCCATTCTTTCGGTTCTGATCTGGACTTCTACCCATTTCTTCTCCGGTCCCAGTACGGTGGTGTGCAGACTCTCGTATCCGTTGCTCTTAGGCACGCTGAGCCAGTCGCGCATACGCTTTGGGTTCGGCTGATACATATCTGTAATCAGGGCGAAGGTCTGCCAGCACTGCATATATTCCTTCTCTCTAGGTGCGTCGATGATGATTCGGATGGCAAAGAGGTCATATACACCTTCGAAGGCGCACTTCTGCTTCTTCATCTTCTGCCAGATGGAGTGGATGCTCTTGGTGCGTCCCTTCATGTGATATTTCAGTCCGGCAGCATCGAGTTTCTCCTTGATAGGTTGGATGAAGCGGGCGATATAGGCATCACGCGAAGCCTTGGTGGCATTCAGCTTCTCCTTGATCATATAGTAGGCATCGTGCTCCAGATACTTCAGGCTCAGGTCTTCCAATTCGCTCTTCAGCTTGTAGAGACCCAGCTTGTGGGCGAGTGGGGCATAGAGGTAGCTGGCTTCCTCGCTCACCTCGTGCTTTGCCTCCTTCTGGTCGGTATCACGTATCTGTCGCATCACGTTCACGCGGTCGGCTATCATGATGAGGATTACGCGCATGTCTTCTGAGAAGGAGATGAGCAGGTTGCGGAAGTTCTCGCTCTCGATGATCGGGTTGCGCTTGTAGAGATCGTGAATGCGGAGCAGTCCGCTGATGATATGCGCCACGCTGTCGCCGTATTTCTTCTGGATGTCTTCGATGGTCTGATAGCCGTCGATGACGCTGGTCTGCATCAGGATGGCGATGATGCCGTCTCTTTTCAGACCGATTTCGTTCACTGCGATTTCTGCTGTCTGCAGGGCTGCGAGTATAGGGTTCATGCCGAAGACGTTGCGCTTGATCTGGTGGTTGATGAAGGCATGCTGTATGTCTTCACGCAGATGCTGCTCATCGCCAGGCTTGAATGTGTCGCCCACGGCGGTTCTCAGGCGCTCCAGGATTTGGAGTGTCTGTTCCTTTTCTTCGGATGTGAATTTAAAAGGTGTTTCGTTCATTGTCGTTCCCTCCCGTTGATTATATATTATTGAGTTGTTATAACTCGTCTATCCATTTCTGACCTGATTTTGTGTTAAGCCAGATGGCGAAGCAGGTTCCTATCAAGGCTCCTAGCCCCATAAATATAGTATATAGTTCCATATTGTTTCTTATTTATCGTTATACTTCATAACTCTGTTTGCACTATACGCAAATACAAAAGCTGCTATAGCTCCAAGTACAAGGCAGAGTATATTATTTACTCCCATCTCGTCTCCGGTAATCATTGGAGATAATCCGCCTATACCGGTTCCGCTGATGAACAAGTTAGATACCCCATAGAGGTAATGTGATAGCCCCGACCTTCGGTCGTGCTCCTTTGATAATTTACTAACCATGTCGCAATATTCCATTTTAAATTTGACAAACACTGGCTTTTCAGCGTTAAAAAACGCGTACTTTGTTAAATTTTCAATGCAAAGGTACAAAAAAAAGCGGAAATATTTCTGATTATCAGAAAAAACTATTATCTTTGTAGCACATATAGTGTAAATTTAACATAAATATGGTATTATGAATCAGCAAGATCTAAACCAAATCGCTGCTCGCGGCATCTCCGAGCAGCAGATTGAACACCAGTTGGAACAAATCAAGAATGGCTTCCCATTCCTCAAGCTCGAGGGTGCGGCTGCCATCGGTAAGGGTATCATGGCTCCTACAGCTCAGGAAGTACGTGTCATGTTATACGAAAAGGGACAGGGCGGAGCTGTCCAGCGGATGATAAGCATGCAGCAGGCAGCCGACGGAATGTGGCAGGCTGTGGCAGAAGGTGATTTGAAAGGTAGCTTTTATGCATTCAATGTAAAAATAGATGGCATCTGGCAAGGTGATACTCCCGGTGTTATGGCAAAAGCGGTGGGAGTAAATGGCGACCGTGCTGCCATTATCGATATGAGAGAAACTGACCCTCAGGGATGGGAAAAGGATGTACGTCCGCCCTTAAAAAGTTTTTCAGATATCATTATTTACGAGATGCATCATCGTGATTTTTCGATCGATACGGTTGCTGGCATCAAGCATAGAGGAAAATTTCTGGCTCTGACGGAAGACAGCACCCATACTTATCTGGGTGAGAAGACAGGTATTGCGCATTTGAAGGAACTGGGAGTGACTCATGTGCATTTGTTGCCTTCATTCGATTTTTCGTCAGTCGATGAAACAAAGCTGAATAAGCCTCAGTACAACTGGGGATATGATCCGAAAAATTACAATGTCCCCGAAGGTTCGTATGCAACAGATCCTTATAAGCCTGATGTGCGTATTCGTGAATTTAAGCAAATGGTGATGGCTTTGCACCGTGCTGGAATCAGGGTAATAATGGATGTTGTATATAATCATACGGCTCTGACAAAAGGAAGCAATTTTGAGCGTACAGTTCCCGGTTATTTTTACCGTCAGGATAGTGAAGGAAAGTTTGCCAATGCTTCGGGATGCGGTAATGAAACGGCGAGTGAACGTGCCATGGTTCGGAAATTTATCATAGAGTCTGTTTGTTACTGGGCGAATGAATATCATGTAGATGGTTTCCGTTTCGACCTAATGGGCATACACGACATCGTTACGATGAAGGAAATCCGAAAAGCTCTTGATGGAATAGATCCTACCATATTTATATATGGAGAAGGATGGGCTGCCGGTACTCCGCAGCTTCCTGCTTCTGAACTTGCTATGAAGAATAATGTTTATCAGATGCCTGGTATTG